>Ga0316193_10000070_pt1 | contig 49711 bp, 44 predicted proteins | sample MerIslsedime2_MG_FD_207735 | JGI IMG/M metagenome (GOLD analysis project Ga0316193, IMG submission 207735) | Coastal sediment microbial communities from Maine, United States - Merrow Island sediment 2 | ecosystem: Environmental > Aquatic > Marine > Coastal > Sediment | place: USA: Maine... | reverse complement strand
TCTATGAGTTGCTCGTCACCGTTGACAGCCCATTGGTAGGCATGACCATTGCTGATGCAGAGGAAATGGAGGGTGCACCGATCCTGCTCGCCATCCGGAACACGGACGAGCCCAGGCTGGCGCCACCATCCGATGAAATGATCTGGGTGGGAACGATTCTGGGTGTGATGGGTACCCGGAATATCGTGGGTCAATTCGCACTGGACAACCAGTGCCGCGTTCAACCGAGGCTGAGAACTTTTGGCGGCCTGTTCAATGCAAGCCGGGCCGGGATATCCGAGGTGGTCATTCCACCGGGTTCCCGCCTGGTGGGGCAAACAGTGGGTCAGGCCAGGTTGCGCACCCGTTATGGCATCAGTGTGCTGGCGATCAATCGCCGGGGTGATGTCTTGGCAGAAGGTGTGCGGGATACTGAACTCGAAACGGGGGATTGCCTGGTGTCCCACAGCACCTGGAGAGACCTGTCGGCGGTGGGTAAGGAGCGGGACTTCATCGTGGCCACCGATATTCCGAAAGAAGAACAACGGCCTCACAAGGTCAGCTATGCACTGGTATTTTTTGCCATCTCCATGAGCATGATTGTATTTTCCGAGTACCGGCTGTCCATTTCACTACTGGTTGGCGCCATGGGCATGGTGTTGAGCGGTGTGCTCAGCATGGATGAGGCGTATCGCTCGGTCAGCTGGAAAACGGTTTTCCTGCTGGCCAGCCTGATTCCACTGGGGCAGGCAATGGAAAGGACCGGCACCGCAGCGTGGATTGCACAGGAAATCATGATCATCCTGGGCGACGTTCCGGAACTTGCCATCCAGGTTGCACTGGCCGTGCTCGCCACCGTGTTCAGTCTGGTCATGTCCAATGTGGGTGCGACCACCATCCTGGTGCCGATATCCGTCAGTATTGCCCTGGCCACAGGCGCCAATCCGGCGATGTATGCCTTGATTGTGGCCCTGTCAACTTCGAACGCGTTTATACTGCCTACTCACCAGGTCAATGCGTTGATCATGGGCCCAGGCGGTTACCGAGTCTCTGATTTTATCCGCGTGGGGAGTCCGATGAGCGTGATCTTCATTGTCGTCATGCTGTTTATGGTCAATCTACTTTACTAGGTCCTGACCAATGCAATATTACATAGCGCCACCTCCCATGAACCCGCTGACCCGGTTTTTGGCCGGCATACTGGCCGTGCTCGCCCTGGTCGGCGCTTTTTTCTTCGGAATCTTCGTTCTGATTTTTGCCCTCGGGTTCGGCCTCGTAGCCTGGTTGGCGCTGTCTTTGCGGATGTGGTGGCTGCGCAGAAAGAGCCCTTCAGCCGCGCCGCCGGGCAAGGATCATTCAGGCGATGTCATCGATGCTGAATACACGGTGGTTTCCCGCCGGGATGAAGAATAGAGAGTTCACTCGTATAATGAAGTAACGCAGCCGCAAGGAAATCAGCATGTCTACCATCCGGGATATTCTCGACATCAAGGGCCAGGAGGTCCTCACAATTACCAGCAGTGCATCAGTTCTTGAGGCGATCGGCGTCATGTCAGAAGCCAACGTAGGCGCCATCGTTATCCAGGATGGTGAAACGCCCGATGGTATTTTTACCGAACGCGATTACCTTCGGAAAATCGCATTGGAAGGCAGGTCATCGAGCGATACAGCAGTTTCCGAGGTGATGTCCTCTCCCCTCATAACGGTTGAGCCGACCGAATCGACCCATGCCGCCATGGAGACCATGACCGGGCGCCGATGTCGTCACCTGATCGTGATGGAAGGAGATAGGATGGCAGGCATTGTCTCGCTGGGCGACCTGGTAAAACACCTGTTGCAGGAGAAAGAAGCCGAGGTGGAGCAGCTCTCCAGCTATATTTCGGGTAACTACTGATCCTTCTTTTTCAGGGCTTCCCTGACCGCCTCGCGGGCGTCGCTCGCGTTGCCGCCTTTCCGGTATTGGTCCATCACAATGGATTCGACCTGGTTGAGAATATGGTCCATAGACCCCGCAGGATGAGAGCCGCCCAATGGCTGTTGATGCCCGAACAGGTTGATCCAGCGTTCGCTTCGTCTTCCCAGTTTCAGGACCCTGCGAAACTCGCGGTCGCAGTCTTCACCGCCGCGCAACAGGCCGATCAGCGCGGCGAGTAAAGAAACCGGTATCAGCAAGGCGTCACGGAATCCGTCCGCCAGCAATTTGATTTGCAGGACGGCCGCGTCCCGTGCCAGTTCTGCGCGTGGGTTCTTGTTTGTTTCATTCATGGCAAAATGTTCTTCATGTTTACACCATCGTACCCTTCGGAGGTCAATGATGAAATATCTTCACACCATGGTCCGGGTCGCTGACCTGGAAGAATCGCTGGATTTTTACTGCAACAAACTGGGGCTCGTGGAGTTGCGAAGAAGCGAAGTGCCCCAGGGTCGCTTTACGCTCATTTTCCTCGCTGCGCCGGGAGACGAGGATGCCCAGGTCGAGCTGACCTATAACTGGGATCCTGAGGCATACGATGGCGGCAGGAATTTCGGTCACCTTGCTTACGCGGTTGATGACATCTACGGGGCCTGCCGGAAACTGATGGACGGTGGTGTCACGATCAACCGCCCACCACGAGACGGGCGGATGGCATTCGTGCGGTCTCCGGACGGCATTTCCATCGAACTTCTGCAGCGTGGCGAAGCCTTGCAACCCGCCGAACCCTGGATCTCGATGGAGAATTCAGGGAGCTGGTAAGCGGCTAAAGCAGGAATATTGTTGCCAGCAGACCGGCTATCGTCATCGTTACCGTATACGGCAGGGCCAGTATCACCATTCGGCCGTAACTGAGCCGGATCAGTGGCGCCAGCGATGACGTCAGCAGGAACAGGAAAGCAGCCTGGCCATTTGGCGTGGCAACGGACGGGACATTGGTGCCGGTATTGATCGCAACGGTCAGAAGGTCAAAATGCTCCCTTGTGATCTCGCCAGCCTGCAGCGCTGCGTAGATTTCATTGATATACACAGTAGCCACGAACACATTGTCCGATATGGCTGACAGGACGCCGTTGGCCATGAAAAATACGGGTACTTGCGACTCATGGGGAAGTGAGAAAACGAATTCGATCACGGGCTGGAACAGGTGTTGATCATGGATGACGCCAACGATCGCGAAAAAGACAACCAGCAGAGCGGTAAAAGGCAGGGCTTCGGAAAACGCATGCCCCAACCGGTGCTCCTCGACAATGCCGGTAAAAGCCGTGGCGAGCACGATGACGGCAAGGCCGATCAAGCCGACTTCCGCCCAGTGAAACGCCAGGGCAACCACAAGAAACAGCACTACCGAAGCCTGGACCGCCAGGGAGGCGCGTTGGCGGTTCGTTCTTTTCTCGTCTTCCCGCCGGTCATACTCTTCCAGGATACGCCGGGCAGCTGCCGGCAACTGTTCGCCGTAACCGACCAGCTTGAGTTTCTCCACGGCCACGCAGGTCAGCATACCCACGATGAATACCGGGATACTCACGGGAGCCATCCTGACAAAGAACTCGCCGAACTCCCAGCCAGCGATCTCGCCAATCAGAAGGTTCTGGGGCTCACCCACCAGGGTGCAAACACCGCCCAGCGCGGTACCCACCGCGCCATGCATCATCAGGTTGCGAAGAAAACCGCGGTATTGATCCAGGTCCTGACGTGTCTCGTCACCGATCCCGGTGTCATCTGCGTGGTCATGATCATCGTCGAATCCTTTGCCTGACGTGACTTTGTGGTATACGCCGTACAGACCTGCAGCCACGGCGATAATCACCGCGGTCACGGTCAGCGCGTCCAGAAAGGCGGACAGAACCGCGGAGACCACTGTAAACAGCAGGGCAAGGGCAGTCTTGGAGCGCACCTTGATCAGCAGCTTGGTAAAAATGAACAAAAGCAGGTCTTTCAGGAAGAAGATGCCGGCCACCATGAAAATCAGCAGCAGGATAACTTCAAAATTGGCTTCAGTTTCGTGAAATATGGTTTCGGGTGTCGTCAGCCCCAGCAGCACCGCTTCAATCGCCAGCAAACCGCCGGGTTGAAGCGGGTAGCATCTGAGCGCCATGGCCAGGCAGAAAATGAATTCACCCACCAGCAGCCATCCCGCAACAAAGGGCCCCATGGTTATCATCACGATAGGATTCATGATCAGGAACAGAACGATGGTCAGTTTGTACCATTCGGCTGCATGGCCGAGAAAATTATGCAGTAGTGATTTGGCGATCGTTTCGGGCATTGATTTCCTCTGCGAATTCCTGATTGTAGAGCAAGCAATTCTAATGCGTTACATGGGTTTTGCACCAGTTTCGATTGCATTTTTTAATTGAAGCCAATTTCTTTGCGTTGATTGGGCAAGTTCGATAGAATGCATATCTCTTTATCTTGATTGAAAGATGTAATTTTTGAGGAACAGCAATATGAGCAATTATCTGTTTACTTCTGAATCGGTTTCGGAAGGCCATCCTGACAAGGTTGCAGACCAGATTTCCGATGCGGTCCTGGATGCAATCCTGAGGGAAGATCCGGAGGCGCACGTCGCCTGCGAGACGTTCATTAAAACGGGCGTGGCTATCGTTGGTGGTGAAATTACTACCAGCGCATGGGTGGATCTGGAAGATCTGATCAGGAAAGTAATCGTAGATATTGGTTACGATTCCTCAGAAGTCGGTTTCGATGGCCACACCTGTGCGGTGATGAACATCATCGGCAAGCAATCACCCGATATCGACCAGGGTGTATCCCGTGAGCGTCCAGAAGACCAGGGCGCCGGAGACCAGGGCCTGATGTTCGGGTATGCCACCAATGAAACCGATGTACTGATGCCGGCGCCGATCTATTACGCACATGAACTGGTCAAGCGCCAGAGTGCCGTGCGGCGCACGACCTCCGACGGCCAACATCATCTGCGTCCGGATGCCAAGAGCCAGGTGACGTTTCGTTACGAAGACGGCAAGCCCGTTGGTATCGATGCGGTCGTCTTGTCTTCGCAGCATAATGCGGCATCCACGCAGGTGGACTTGCGTGAACTGGTGATGGAAGAAATCATCAAACCGGTTCTTCCATCTCACTGGCTGAACGGTAATACCAAGTACCACATCAACCCGACTGGCCGTTTTGAAGTGGGCGGACCGGTGGGAGATGCCGGGCTGACGGGCCGCAAAATCATCGTTGATACCTACGGCGGGACCGCCCGTCATGGTGGGGGCGCATTTTCAGGCAAAGACCCGTCAAAGGTCGACAGATCAGCCGCCTATGCTGCCCGCTACGTGGCGAAGAATATCGTGGCCGCCGGCCTGGCTGATCGCCTCGAAATCCAGGTTTCCTATGCCATTGGCGTGGCCGAACCTACATCAGTCACTGTCGATACGTTCGGTACTGAGCACATTCCGGCGAAGCAGATCGAGCAGATCGTGCGCCAGGAATTTGATCTGAGACCGTACAGCATCATCCAGATGCTCGAACTGATCCAGCCGATATATCAACCCCTGGCGGCCTATGGCCACATGGGCCGTGAAGATTTGAACGTTAAGTGGGAAGCTGTCGATCGCGTTGAGCAAATTCGCTCCGCGGCAGGGCTTTGAGACCGCTTCCAATACAGGAGATAAGCCAATGAGTGCTGTGATTGAAGAATTGAAGAAGAATGACTATTACGTTGCCGACATCGCGTTAGCAGATTTCGGACGTAAGGAGATTTCCATCGCGGAAACGGAAATGCCAGGTCTGATGGCGTTACGCGAGGAATTCGGCGACGAACAACCATTGAAAGGCACCCGCATCGCAGGCAGCCTCCACATGACCATTCAAACGGCCATGCTGATCGAAACGCTGAATGCGTTGGGTGCAGACGTCCGCTGGGCGTCCTGCAATATTTACTCCACCCAGGATCACGCCGCCGCAGCGATTGCCGCGGGCGGTACGCCAGTTTTCGCCTTCAAAGGCGAAACGCTGGATGAATACTGGGAATTCACTCACCAGATCTTCAACTGGGGAGCAGGCGATTCGGACGAAGATTTCGCGAACATGATCCTGGATGACGGTGGCGATGCCACGCTGTTGTTGTACCTGGGCGCTAAGGCCGAGAAAGATATTTCCGTGCTGGACAACCCCTCCAGCGAAGAAGAAGTGGCCCTGTTCAATTCCATCCGTAAACGGCTGGACACGCGCCCGGGTTGGTATTCGAAAGCACTGGCGCAAATACTTGGTGTTACCGAAGAAACGACGACCGGTGTGAAACGCCTGTACCAGATGGCCCTGGATGGCGAATTGCCTTTCCCGGCAATCAATGTGAACGACTCGGTCACCAAGTCGAAGTTCGATAATCTCTACGGCTGCCGTGAGTCGCTGGTTGACGGTATCAAGCGTGCGACTGATGTAATGGTGGCGGGCAAGATCGCCCTCGTCGCTGGCTATGGCGATGTGGGCAAGGGCTGTGCGCAATCGCTCAAGGGTCTTGGCGCAACGGTCTGGATTACCGAAATCGATCCGATTTGCGCTTTGCAGGCGGCGATGGAGGGTTTTCGCGTGGTAACCATGGAGCAGGCAGTGGACAAGGTGGATATCTTTGTCACCGCAACCGGCAATTACCATGTCATCACGCATGATCACGTGGCCGCCATGAAGCACCAGGCTATCGTTTGCAATATCGGTCACTTCGATAATGAAATCGATGTAGCCAGCCTGAAGCGCTACGAGTGGGAAAACATCAAGCCACAGGTCGACCAGGTGATCTTTCCGGACGGCAAACGGGTTACGTTGCTGGCCGAAGGAAGGCTGGTGAACCTCGGTTGCGCCACGGGACACCCCAGTTTCGTTATGTCCGCTTCATTCACCAACCAGGTGTTGGCCCAGATGGAGTTGTGGAATCACGGCGAGCGCTATGAAAACCAGGTGTATGTCCTGCCCAAGCACCTCGATGAAAAGGTCGCGCATCTGCACCTGGAAAGAATTGGCGCAACGTTGACTGACCTGACGGATGAACAGGCGAAGTACATTGGCGTAGAAGCTCAAGGCCCGTTCAAGCCGGATCACTATCGCTACTGATTCCTGGCCGTGCCACGAATATCATTCGAGTTCTTTCCGCCAAGGACGGCGGAACAGAAACTCATCCTGGAGTCGACCTGGCAAAAACTGGCGCCGTTAAGGCCGGAATATCTTTCGGTTACGTTCGGCGCCGGCGGGTCGACACTGGAGGCCACCCGGGATGCGGTCGAAGGGCTGTCGCGCTCCACACAGGTGCCGATTGCGCCGCACATCTCCTGCATGGCCCAGAGCCGGGATATGCTGCGCGGCATCCTGAAGTCCTACCAGGCAAACGGAGTCGACCGACTGGTGGTATTGAGAGGTGATCGGCCTGATGGCCTGGTGGGTCCCGGCCCCTTTCAATACGCCAATGAACTGGTGGGCTTTATCCGCCAGGAGTTTGGATCATATTTTCATATTGAAGTTGCCTGTTATCCTGAAATCCATCCGGAATCCGATTCACCACAGTCCGAATTGTACTATTTCAAACAAAAAGTCGACTCCGGTGCCAATGGCGCCGTCTCGCAATATTTTTATAATGCGGACAGCTATTTCAGGTTTCTTGACGAGTGTGGCAGGGCGGGAATAGACATCCCGATCACGCCAGGCATCATGCCCATCACCAATTACCGTCAGCTTGCCCGTTTTTCCAATATCTGCGGTGCTGAAATTCCCCAGTGGATCCGTCGCCGGCTGGAAGCCTTTGGCGACGATGGTGCTTCGATACGGGCCTTTGGTCTGGATGTGGTGACCTCCCTGTGCGAGCGTTTGCTGCAGGGTGGGGCGCCTGGCCTGCACATTTACACCCTGAACCGTGCGAATGCGAGTTTCCTGCTGTGGCAGCGGCTGAATTCAGGGGTTTCCTGACGCAAATCATCCTGTTTCCGACCTCTTTGTGATTGACTGGCGGTGGAGGAAACTCTTTTTGAGCCGATCCCACAACCGGAGGAACATTGATGAACAGGAACGCCCTTAATTTATTGCTGGCCAGCCTGTTAACCGCGGGGTCAGGCGTCGCCATGGCGTGTGAATACAAGGCTGGAGAAACCGAATTCGTCGATTACGCCAATTGCCGTTATGGCGAAGAAGCCGTCGTGGTTGTTGACCTGCCAGAAGGTTCCAATTGGGAGCATTGTGTCTACCAACTGGAGGCATTCAGGCCTGAGAAGCTTTTGGCCGTTACCAAGGTGCGCAACGGCAAAGAAGAGCACAGTATCAATTCACGAGGTAATATCGGAAATCCCTGCTACCTGACCAAGCAGCAGTGCGACAAGGCGCTGGACGCGTTCCAGGCCAGCCAGAACTGACCTGGTTCAATCACCTTTGAAAATGGCGACGTAAACGTTGCCATCCGTGTCTATGCTTGCGCGGTACATGCCAGACGTGTTGAAGGTCAGCGCGATCCGGCCCTGCCGGTCAACTGCGATTACGCCGCCGCTTCCGCCCATTTCGACCAGTTGCTCCATGACCACATCGTTCGCGGCTTCGGCCAGGCCCTGACCTTTCAATTCCACTCTTGAGCAGATATTGCGCGCAACAGTTGCTCGAATGAAGTACTCGCCGTGGCCGGTTGCACTGACTGCGCAGGAACGGTTATCGGCGTATGTGCCCGCACCAATGATAGGAGAGTCTCCGACCCGTCCCCATTGTTTGTTGGTCATGCCGCCGGTAGAAGTTGCTGCGGCCAGGTTGCCATGCGAATCCAGCGCAACTGCACCGACAGTGGAAAACCACTGGTCCGGCGTCTCGGACAGGAAGCTGGCATTGGGGTCTGAGCTTGCCTGTGCTTTCTGTAACTGCTGCCATCTGTAGTCGGTATAAAAATAGGCATCGTCTTCAAACACAATGCCCTGTTGCCGGCCAAACTGTTCAGCGCCTTCGCCCATCAGCATGACATGCGGTGAGTCGGTCATCACTTCTCTGGCCAGCAGGACCGGATTGCGGACGTTATGAACTGCCGCTACAGCACCTGCATCCAGGCTCGCACCATCCATGATCGATGCATCCAGTTCATTTTTGCCTTCGGAGTTGAAAACAGCACCTCGGCCGGCATTGAAATGCGGGGAGTCTTCGAGGATCGTGATCGCCTGGGTGATCGCATCAAGACTGGTGCCGCCAGTTGCCAGGACGGAATGTCCTGCCTTGACGGCTTTCTCCAGCGTCCGTCGCACATCCTGTTCCTTTTCGGCTGAAAAATCCTCTTTACTAAGTGTTCCTGAGCCACCATGAATGGCGATGGCCACAGGATTTGCAGCCTCGTTGGCATGAGCCATGGTAAATACTCCCGCCATGACGGCTAGCAGTAGCGATCTGTTCAATAACGACCTCATTTGATGATCCCTGATTTGAGCCAGTGCAGGGCCGAGTAGACCTTGGGGTCCAGCATTTTTCCAGCTTTGTTTTGTTCCGCTAACCATTCATCCACGATATCCAGGTCAATGGTGTGGGTCACGATGCTTTCACTGTCATCACCGCCACCAGGGCCCGTTCTGGACAAGCCTTTGGCCACGACAAAAGAAATGATCTCGTCACTCATTCCCGCTGAACTCGGACACCGCATGAGGAGTTCCATGTGAGCTGCGGAAAACCCGGTCTCCTCCTGCAATTCGCGCGCCGCGGCGATCAGGATCGTCTCGTCCGGATCTTCATGATCGCCGACCAGGCCCGCAGGAATCTCGATGACGAAGGATGCAACGGGTTTGCGGTACTGCTCCACCAGGATGATTTTATTATCTGCGGTTACAGCCACCAGGGCCACCACGTTGCTGGCATTGCTTCTGCTGACAAATTCCCAGCCATCTCTTTCCAGCATGTTGAGGTAACGGCCCTTGTAGTGGGTAGTGTCATTTTTCATGAAATCAAATACTCGATGGCTCTGATAGACTGGGGGAATTGTAGCCGCAAGGCAGATTGAATCATACGACCCTATGCGGCCGGAACTAAAATGAATGTTTTTGTTCAAAGAAAGCCAGTACATCTGACAACTCGAATTTTCAAGGAAATACCATGCCCAAAACTTCATTGATTGGCATTGCTTTGGCATTGTCCTTTTTACTGTTTTCGTCGCCCCTGCTGGCCGAGCCTTCAAACGCAGTCTCTGAAGCCGGTGAAATTGCAGAGTTGGAACAGCGTTCGCAAGAAGCTTTTGAAAGTGAAAAATGGTCTTCGGTTTATGTGTCAAATCTCAAGCTGCACGAGCTTCGGCCTGGCGAATTGCAGTACCTTGTCAATGTAGTGCGTGCCTGCGGCATGCTGGACAGGAAAACAACGGCTTACCATTTCATGTTGCAGATCCAGCAACAGGGCATGTCATTCAATTTCAACCACGTTGCCGAAACAGAACAGATTCGTGGAACGGAAGCCTATGAATACATCAATGGCATGCTGGTCAAGGCAGGACAGCCTTCCGGTATCGGCATGCCGGTATTTACCCTGCAGGGCAGTCCCGCAAACTTCAGTTCCATTGCCTGGGACCCGGGCCGTAAAAAGTTCCTGGTCGGAACCATGGACAAAGGAGGGATTTTCACAGTTTCAGATACCGGCGAGACGCAGGTTCTGGTTGAGGCTATTAATGCAAACGGATGGTGGTCCGTGACCGGCCTAGCCGTCGATTCGGCACGAAATCGGTTGTGGGCTGTCAGCACCGCCAGCCCGGCTTTTACGGAAGAAGGGAGCCAGGCCGGCAACCGGGCAGGCTTGTTAGAATTTGACCTGGCATCAATGGAGTTACTGGCGCGTTTTGATGTGCCGGGGGACGGGTTGAAACACGATTTGGGTAGTGTTGCGGTGACTGATGATGGCACCGTGTACGTGGTCAATCATGCGGCTCCGGTCATCTACCGGAAGGCACCGGACAGTAGTGTGCTGACCGCCTTTTTCTCGAGCCCGGAATTACGGCAGCTTTCCGATATCGCGGTCACCGAAGATAACAGTCGGATATTTGTGTCTGATGTCGTGAAGGGTGTGCTGGTCATTGATCCGGTCGCCGAGCAGGCGGCGTTTCTCAGCGGGCCCGAAACCATGAACATGGCTGGTGCGACCGGTCTCGAATATCGGCAGGGCCAGTTGTTCGTTGTGCAGGGTGAATTTACACCCCCACGTGTGGTTCGCCTCGACCTGGACGGCGTCAAAGGAACGATTGTAGAAGCCGTCAGTCCGATGGCCATCGCCCTGGAAGAATTCAATCGGCCGGGCGTAGGCGCCATCCGCGGTGAAGAGCTGTTTTATTTTGCCAACACCGGCCAGGCGGACGCCGGGGGCGCTATCGTCGTCAGTACACCCCTGGATTCGGGGTCAGAGGTTGCACCGCCCGATATGAGCCAATTTGAAGAGGCCCTGCGCTCCCGGGCGCAGCAGAAGGAGGAGTAAACATGGCTTTACCCCCTGTTTACCTGGTTGACGCAAGCATTTACATATTCCGCGCCTGGTTTTCCATGTCGGATGACTTTGTCAATGAGCGGGGGGAACCTACCAATGCGGTTTACGGTTTTTCCGGATTTCTCTGTAATTTGCTGGAGCAGACCGGTGCGGAGCATGTTGCAGTGGCGTTTGATGAGTCGCTTACGGAAAACTACCGCAACGAAATCTTTCCTGACTATAAAGCCAACCGTGACCCGGCGCCCGAAGAACTGAAACGCCAGTTCTCCTGGGCACGCTCAGTGGCCGAGGCCATGGGACTGCAATGCTTTGCTGATGCGCGTTACGAAGCGGATGACCTGATCGGAACGCTGGCGGAGTTCTGGCGGGAAAGAGGACACCCCATTTGCATTGTGACCGCGGACAAGGACCTCGCCCAGTTGGTGGGTGAGAACGATTACTGGTGGGATTTTTCACGGAATCAAAAACTCAATGCCAGGCAGCTGACCGAAAAGTTCGGGGTCATGCCTGAACAAATGGCTGATTACCTGGCCCTGACAGGTGATTCGGTAGATAACATACCCGGTGTTCCGGGTGTAGGCCCGAAGTCAGCTTCTGCCTTGTTGCAACATTTCGGGGATCTCGATACGATTTTCGAGCGCCTGGAGGAAGTTCAGCACCTGGGCGTTCGCGGCGCTAAATCGCTGCAAAACAAGCTGACCGAACATCGCGGGACTGCAGAACTGGCCAGGCAGCTGACGCTGATCGAAAAACGCGTGGCATCGGCGCTGGCTTCGCCCGAACTGGGCCGGACCGAGGTGGATACGGCAAGGCTGAATCGCCTGTTCGATGACCTGTCTTTTGGTGGAATGCTGCGCCAGCGGTGCCTCAGGGCCTGAAGACAGCGGGTGAGATTTACGCCATCAGGTGGCGTCCCGCCTCGGCGCGCTTGCGAAGTCGGCTGTTACGCGGAAAATGGGCCAGCAGGAAGTCCATCTGGTCGGACAGTATCTGGCGACCCTGCAAGTAGACATACTCGGCGTGAGTGGGCGTAAACGGAATGGCCAGCAATTCCAAACCTGCCTGCTCGGGTGTCCGGCCGGCTTTGTGGTTGTTGCACCTCTTGCAGGCGGTCACCACGTTTACCCAGGAATCCTGCCCGCCCTGGCTGAGCGGGTTGACGTGGTCACGCGACAGCAGGGCGTTCGGGAACTGTTCGCCGCAATACAGACATAATGACTGGTCACGCCTGAACAGCGCCTTATTACTGAGCGGTGGCGTGTAGGATTCTGAGAACAGGTGAGTATGAGGGTGACGGCCGTAACTCGCGATAATGGCGTTGACGTCTACAATGCTCTGATTACCGGTCAGTGCATTGATGCCGCCGTGAATTCGGTAGACCGTTCGTCCCAGCGAGTAACTGACCTGGCCGAGGGAAATCAGACGAACCGCGTCCTGGTAGCCGATCCACTCCAGCGGCATCCCGGCAACATCGGTTCTGAGTACTTGTTGTTGAAGGTCCCTGTCCATCCTTTGACACAATATATTGTGTTGTTATTTCACTTTTATGGCTATATATCCGGTTTTCGAGCAAATGGCAAGTAATAAGCAATCAGGAGACGACATAGTGCACTATTCATTCAAGCGGCAAATCAGGCTGTTTTTTTCGATTTTCCTCTTTATGACGGCACCAGTCTGCCTGGCAGCACTACCTGTTTCCATGGATGGCGAACCCCTGCCTTCATTGGCGCCTGTGCTGGACAAAGTCACGCCTTCCGTTGTGAATATCTACACCCAGACCCGTGTCCGGGTTCGCAGTCCATTGATGGAAGATCCCTTTTTCCGTCGCTTTTTCAATATTCCGGACCGGCCGCGTGAGCGTATATCCCAGAGCCTGGGGTCGGGCGTGATCGTCGATGACAAGGAAGGATTCGTGCTTACGAACTACCACGTGATTGCCGGTGCAGATGATATTTCGGTGACGCTTTCGGATGGGCGCAGTTTCGAGGCGGAAGTGATAGGCGCCGACCCGGACACCGACCTGGCGATGGTGCGCATACCGGCAGAAGATATTCAGGCCATCCCTTTCGCGGATTCAAGCAAGTTGCGCGTGGGTGATTTTGTCGTGGCCGTGGGAAATCCATTCGGCCTGGGTCAAACAGTCACGTCGGGAATTGTCAGCGCGCTGGGGCGAACAGGTTTCAGGGCGCTCGAATTCCAGAATTTCATCCAGACCGACGCTTCCATCAATCCGGGTAATTCGGGCGGTGCGTTGATCAACCTGAGGGGAGACCTGGTGGGCATCAACAGCGCGATATTTACACCCAGTGGCGGAAATGTCGGTATCGGATTCGCCATACCTTCGGCCATGGCGCGCTACGTCATGGACCAGTTGGCTGAGTTCGGTGAGGTGCGCCGGGGCACTCTTGGCATATCGGTGCAGGACCTGACCAGCGAGCTCGCCGGGGCTTTTGATCTGAACAAAGGCCAGGGCGTACTGGTGGCGGAAGTCGCAGAAAAGTCGGCCGCAGACAAGGCCGGATTGCGCGCCGGGGATGTCATTCTTTCCATCGCCGGATACCCGGTCAGCAGCGCGCAGGAATTTCACAACTACGAGGGCCAGTTCCCGGTCGGGGACGACCTGGCGCTGGAAATCCTCCGGGACCAATCAGAGAAAACACTGGAAGTGGAAGTCGAGGAACTCAAGGCGCTCGAAGGGGCCATTGTCGATAACCGGCTTTCAGGCGGTAAGTTCGAGGAGCTTCCGCTCAAGCAGAGAACCAGCAGGCAGAAGGGCGTGCTCCTGTCAAAGCTGGAACCCGGCAGTCAGCTTGCACGGCGAGGGTTGCGCCCCGGTGACATCATTACAGGCTGCAACCGGATGGACATTCAGGACCTCGGAGAATTCAGGGAAGTCATCGAGTCTGTGCGCGGCAGCCTCTACCTGGAAGTCCGCCGTGAGGGAAATGATTATGTCGTCAGGCTGGACTGACCGGTGCTTTACAGGCCAATCTGAATTATGCTCCCACTAAATCAGCAAAGGTGATCAGAAACGTGAGCTATCTCTCAACCAGGGATCTGAATGAAGACCAGCAGCCGGTGCCGTTGCAGCCGGTTAATGAACAACAGTTTGAAGCGTGGAGAGACCAGGCATCGCCAGCCCAGAGAAAATGGGTCGAGGATTCAGGTTTCACCGGCTCTGCGGGCCAGTCGTGCGGCCTGCCCGGGGAGAATGGCGAGCTGGAGCGCTGGTTACTGGGCGTGTCGGAAAAGAATTTTCTTTATGGTCTTTCCGGTCACGCGAGCCGGTTGCCGAAGGGCTTCTACCGCCTCGAATGCGACTGGACAGAGAAACAACGTACGCTGGCCAGCCTGGGGTGGGGTATTGCCCTGTACCGGTTTGACCGTTACAAAACCAGCGATCAGCCCAGCCCGGTTCTGGTTCTGGACCCGGATATCGAATCCCGTGTGCGTTCTTTGTATACAGCGCAATGCCTGGTGAGGGACCTGGTCAATACGCCGACCGAACACATGGGGCCACCTGAGCTCGCTGATGCCGTCATCCGGCAGGCTGACCATTTCAACGCGCAGATCCGAATCCTGGTGGGGGATGAATTGCTGACGGAGAATTTCCCGGCGATTCATGCCGTGGGACGGGCTTCTTCACGTGCGCCCCGTCTGATCGAAATGGATTGGGGGGAAGCCGAGGCGCCATTGCTCGTCCTGGTAGGTAAAGGCGTGTGCTTTGACACGGGTGGTTTAGATCTGAAAACCGCCGCCGGCATGGCGTTGATGAAGAAAGACATGGGCGGAGCAGCGCACGCGTTGGCCCTGGCCCGGTTGGTCATGGAAAGTGGCTTGCCCGTTCGCGTGAAAGTGTTGATTTCGGCGGTAGAGAATTCAGTCTCAGGAAATGCTTACCGGCCGGGTGACATCATTGCTACCCGCAAGGGCCTGTCGGTAGAAATTGGCAACACCGATGCAGAGGGGCGGGTAGTGCTTTCGGACGCGCTGGCGCTGGCCTGTGAATCCGAACCCGACCTGGTGATTGATTTCGCCACGCTGACAGGCGCCGCCCGGATCGCTCTTGGCGCAGACCTGATGCCGGTTTTCAGTAATCGCGAAGAGATAGCCCGGGGTATCCAGGATGCCGGTGAAGAAATGGAAGATCCCATGTGGACCATGCCGCTGTTCCAGCCCTACATCAAGCTCATCGAAAGCCCCATCGCCGATTTGAACAACAGCGGCAAAAGCCCTTACGGCGGGTGTATTACGGCTGCGTTGTTTCTTGAACATTTTGTCGAGCCCGAAATTCCCTGGGTGCATATCGATACGTTTGCGTGGAACCAGGGCGACCGTCCTGGCCGGCCCCAGGGTGGAGAGGCTCTTGGCCTGCGGGCCGTTTATCGATACCTGCAATCACGCTATGGCTGACAGGGCTTTCAGCGGGCAGATTCAGTAGGAGGGCGCAGCAACCGACTGGCGCAAAACCAGTTCATGCGGAACGATTTCCGGTTCCGCATTGACACTTCTGCCTTCTTCAATTTCTCGCACCAGCCGATAAATGACCTGTTCGCCAATCTTTTTCGCGGGTTGCCGCACCGATGAGAGGGGGGGGTCCATGATCGCTGCGTAACGAACGTCGTCGAACCCCATGACGGAGATATCCTCTGGAATTTTCAGTCCGGCTGCTTTGATGGCATGCATGCAACCCATGGCCATTTCGTCATTGGCGCAGAATATGGCAGTCGGACGGTCGGGATGGTCCAGCAGTTCGTGTGTGGCCTTGATGGCGCCTTCGATGGTCAGGTTACCGCCGACGATCCACCCGTCCTCCAGTGAAATTCCCGCCGCCTGCATGGCTGTGCGATAGCCATCTTCACGATCTTTGGTCAACAGTGAAGCCTCCTGGCCATGGATAAAAGCGATTCGCCGATGTCCCTGCTCCAACAGGTAATCAGTCGCCTCCCGGGCGGCGGCCCGGTTGTCGATATGCACGCTGGGGTAACCCGCCGTCTGCAGGGAAATGATTTCGCAGCCAACCACTACCGGCAGGCGGCGATTGCTGTCGGACGAAAGCACTTCGGTCCCAAATGGAGATACGCTGGCCAGCAAGACAATTCCGTCAGCTTGTCGCGAGACCACCATCGCACCGATCTCGTCTGCAGTCATGGTATTGAACTGGGTTTCGTTAATCAGCAGCGAGTAGCCTTTGTCGGTGGCGGCTTCCCGAATGCCGCTCATGACATCGGTGAAAAACGGATCCCCGACCGACGGCAGGACCACCATGATGACCTTGGTTTTTCCACGCCTGAAACTCTGCGCCAGGGTATTAGGTGAATATCCGGTCTGGCGGATCGCCGTTTCGACACGCTCGCGGGTAGGGGCCTTGACCCGTTCCGGGTCATTGATGCAGCGGGAAACCGTGGCGATAGATACCTGGGCGATTCGGGCGACGTCTTTGATGGATGCCGGTTGGGCCTGAGCCTGTCCCTCTCCTGGCATGTCGGCTGGTTGGTCCATTCCGTTTCCTGATTTGTGATGAATCGATTGTAAACGTTTACAAAACGATGCGTCAAACGGTTGAGAACGAAGCGGAGCTGTGTATAATGTAAACGTTTACACTCTCACCGGATAACGCTTTCAGCCATGCAAACTGTTGTCGGAATTGACCTGGGAACCCAATCCCTCAAAGTGCTTTTTTATGATTTCTCGAATCGGGAAGTTGTTGCCTGTGAAAGTGCAGAGCTCGATCTGTATCAAAACGATGACGGGGCTGCTGAGCAGCAGGCCCACTGGTGGCTTAATGCACTCCACGAGGCGATGGGTAAAGTTGATCCCGCCGTTCGCCGGTCTGCCGTTGCTGTGGGTGTATCGGGACAGCAACACGGATTCGTACCGATGAGTAAAACCGGCGAAGTGCTGGCCCCTGTCAAGCTATGGTGCGATACATCGACCGTGGTGGAGTGCAGCGAAATCATGGAAGCTTTTGGCGGAGAGCAGCGCTGCCTGGAAGAAGCAGGAAACCTGGTCGTTCCGGGTTACACCGCTTCAAAGGTCCACTGGTTCAGTAAGGAAAGCGAGGGACTGTACGAGCAGATGGACTGTATCCTGCTGCCACACGACTACCTCAATTTCTACCTGACCGGCGAACGCTGCATGGAGGCGGGGGACGCATCAGGAACAGGCTTTCTGGATATTCGGACAAGAACCTGGTCGGCGCGCATGCTCGCGGCTATGGATTCGAATCGAGATCTCGCTGAGTGCCTGCCCCCGTTGCGGCTCGAACCAGCCATCATCGGAGGAATCAGACCGGAAGCTTCCAGGCGCACCGGTCTGCCCGAAGGTATTCCTGTTTCCACGGGTGGTGGAGATAACATGATGGGCGCGATCGGCACCGGCAATGTGTCCCAGGGCAAGATCACCATGAGCCTCGGGACTTCCGGAACCGTCTATGCCTACTCTGAGCAGCCCATCATCGATCCGAGAGGTGAAATTGCCGCTTTCTGCTCATCCACGGGTGGCTGGCTACCTTTAATGTGCACGATGAACTGCACCGTAACTACCGAGCTGATGCGCGGGATGCTGAAAGCTGATATCAGGGAATTCGAGTCAGCCGTTCGCCGTTCGCCGCGCGGCGCTGAAGGCGTCATTACCTTGCCTTTCTTCAACGGAGAACGGACTCCGAACCTGCCTCGGGCCAAGGCGTGCGTCATGGGGCTGGACAGCCAGAATACACGCCCTGAGAACCTGCTGCGGTCGGCGCTTGAAGGAGCGACGTTCGCCCTACGATACGGTGTAGACCGCCTTGGCGAACTGGGTGTCGACGCTGCGGAAATCCTGTTGACCGGGGGTGGCGTAGGCAGCCCCACCTGGCGCCAGGCTGTGGCCGACATCTGCAATGCGCCGGTGACGGTCCTGGAGCAAAACGAGGGTGCATCATTTGGTGCTGCTCTGCAGGCGCTTGCAGTCGTGGAACAGGGGGGCGAGAAAGACCTCCAGGAACTCGCAGAACATCATCTCAGCCGCAATGAATCCTTATGTTGTGAGCCTGAGAAATCTTCTGTCAATTTTTACAATGAAGCTTACCGGGACTATCAGTCGGCCGTTGGCGCCATCACACCACTTTATACTTGAATCAAAGGTAAAAAACATGAGCAGATCGTTATTTGTTGGAGAAAAAGAGTACTTCCCGGGTATTGGAAAAATCGCCTATGAAGGTCCTGATTCGGACAATCCATTAAGTTTCAAAGCTTATGATCCAGCGCGGATCGTGGCGGGCAAATCCATGGAAGCACATCTGCGTTTCGCCGTGGCCTATTGGCATACATTCTGCGGTGGTGGCGGTGATCCGTTCGGTCCTGGCACGCGGAATTACGCATGGGATGCCGGCAATACCCCCATGGACAGTGCCAAAATGAAGGTGGATGCCGCCTTTGAATTTTTCACCAAGCTGGATGTGCCGTATTACTGTTTTCATGACCGGGACATGGCCCCGGAAGGCAATAGCGTGGCGGAATCCGAGGCCAATCTCCAGGCGTTGGTCAAGCTGGCCAAAGAACGCCAGGAGGCTTCAGGTGTGGAGCTGCTCTGGGGTACGGCCAACCTGTTCTCCAATCCCCGCTACATGAACGGTGGCGCGACGAATCCGAACTTTCCTGTGGTGGCGCATGCCGGTGCCCAGGTCAAGGCGGCGCTGGAAGCCACGGTGGCGCTGGGTGGGCAGAACTATGTATTTTGGGGCGGCCGAGAAGGCTATGCCACGTTGTTCAATACCGATACGAAGAGAGAGCTCGAGCATTTCGCCCAATTCCTGACCATGGCGAGAGACTATGGCCGATCCATCGGCTTTGAAGGCACCTACCTGATTGAACCCAAGCCGATGGAGCCTATGTACCATCAATACGACGTGGATGCACAAACCGTAATTGGTTTCCTGCGTCATCATGGTCTGGACAAGGATTTCAAACTCAATATCGAGGCCAACCACGCCACGCTCGCTGGCCACAGCTCAGAACATGACCTGCAGATGTGTGTGGACGCGGACATGCTGGGTTCGATCGATGCCAATCGCGGCAACCCCCAGAATGGCTGGGACACAGACCAGTTCCCGACCAATATGTATGACTGTGTTCACAACATGATCGTTGTGCTGCAGGCTGGTGGCCTGGGCCAGGGAGGCTTTAATTTCGATGCCAAGATCAGGCGTGAATCTACCGACCTGGAAGACCTTTTTCTTGGGCATATCGGCGGCATGGACGCTTATGCACGGGCCTTGGTTATCGCTGATCGTATTGTCAGTGACGGCAGGTTGGATGAGCTGAAAACAGCCCGCTACGTGAGCTTCAGTGAAGCGGACGGACAGCGCTTCGAGGCAGGTGAGCTCAGCCTTGCTGATCTGCGGGACATGGCCGCCAACAATCCCGAACCGGGTCTGCAAAGCGGTAAACAGGAACGGGTCGAGAACCTGATCAACGACTACATGTTCTCTTGATGCGGCGCTTTCGCCTGCGGTTCAATCCTGTCCTGGCTGAAAAGTTCAACAAGGCTATAAACTAAAGGAAAATCACTGGAAGAACTGGAAGTGCTGCTGGCCGGAAAACCCTGATGCAAGCCACCAAGCGGACTGTATCCCTGCTGCCTTTTTTTGCCTGGCTGCTGCTGTTTTACACTGGCTGGCTTATGCTCATTGTGCTGGGAGACCACCTGGAAACGGCACTGACGCACTGGCCGATGGCGCTGGCCATGGCTGCCGGGTCATACGTGGCCGGATCAACGCCAATGGGTGGCGGAACGGTCGGATTCCCGGTCCTGGTCCTGCTGATGGATCTGCCCGCCATGCTCGGGCGGGATTTCAGCTTTGCCATACAGGCGGTCGGCATGACCAGCGCCAGCATCTATATATTGTGTCAGCGTCTGGAACTCGAATGGCCCATGTTACGGGCTGCCCTGCCCGGAGCGCTGATCGGCACCCCCCTGGGTATTCTTTACGTGGCGCCACTGGCCTCTGACCTGTTCATCAAGCTGCTGTTTGCCGCCATGTGGTGCAGCTTTGGCCTGTTGCATCTGCGCCGGATCAACGAGATCACAAGTTATGAGGGCATGACACCTCACGACAAGGCTTTCGATCACAAGATCGGCTTCGCGGTAGGCTTGCTGGGTTCGCTCTCCATTTCGGCCATCACCGGCGTAGGGATCGACATGATGATTTACATGGTGTTGGTGCTTTGGTGTCACGCAGATCTGAAAATAGCCATTCCGACATCAGTAGTCCTGATGGCCTTCACGTCCCTGGTCGGGATTTCAGTCAAGCTGCTACTGGGTGATCTGCAACCGGGAACCTTTGAGAACTGGCTGGCTGCCGCGCCGGTGGTCGCCATCGGGGCGCCATTGGGCGCATTCGTGGTCAGTAAAATCGGGCGCCGGCCCACTCTGATCGTGGTGTCATTGCTTTGCGTCGTCCAGTTCGTCTGGACCCTGGTGCATGAAAGGGGCAACCTCACGGTCTGGAATGTTTCTGCCGCTTTACTGGGTGTCGTTCTGTTTCTCCTGCTGTTCCAGGACATGTACCGGCACGGTTATCGCCTGGCGCGCCGGAATCGTTAAACCCCGAAATTAAGAAGTATCAACCGGAGAAGGTCATGGAAAAAGTCAGGTGGGGGATCGTAAGTACCGGAAGAATCACACACCAGTTTGTGCAGGACTTCAGATTTGTCCCCAACGGCGAAGTGGTAGCCGTTGCGAGCCGGACACAGGAGTCCGCTGAAGTTTTCGCCGGTGAGTATGATATTCCGAAAGCCTATGCCGGCTATCAGCGATTGCTGGAAGACCCCGAAGTCGACGCGGTTTATGTAGCCACCCCGCATACCCTGCATTTCCAGAATACGGCCGATGCCATCGCCGCGGGCAAGCACGTGCTGTGCGAGAAACCATTCACGGTTAATCCCCGGGAGAGTGAGAAATTATTCAGTCTGGCAGGCCAATCTTCGGTTTTTGTCATGGAAGCCATGTGGACCTATTTTCTTCCGGCCATCCAGAAAGCGCAGGAATGGGTGAAACAAGGCCGAATTGGCAAATTCCGCCAGGTCAAGGCGGATTTTGGTTTCCCGAAATTGCCCTATGACCCTGCCCAGCGTGAATACAATGCCGACCTTGCGGGTGGGTGTTTGCTGGAGATGGGCATTTACCCGGTCGGGCTGGCCTGGTTATTCATGCAACAGGACCCTGAAGAAATCCAGGTGTTGGCGCACAAGGCCCCGAACGGCGTCGAGGATGACGTGGCCATGATGTTTGACTATGGCAATTGCAGCGAGGGAGCCGTGGCAACACTGGGTACTTCGTTTCGCAGCAAGCTGCAGAACTGGGCTTATATCATTGGAGAAGATGCTTATATTGCCATCCCGGATTTTTGGCGGGCCAGTGAATGCTCCCTGTATCACGCGGATACCCGGGTGGATCATTTCGAAGATGGCCGAAGCAGCCTGGGTTTCAACTACGAAACGATAGCGAGTAACGAAGACATTCTGGCTGGCAGACAGCAAAACAGCACCATGCCGTGGAATACGACACTTAAGCTGCAGCAGCATATGGCCCGGGTCCGGGATTTATTTTGAGCGAGGTTATCAGATGAAATACGGGTTGGTTTTTCTGGTTTTCGCATTGCAGATGACAGGCGCGCCTCAGGCAGCCGCGTCCGATTATGAACCCCGGGTGGATTTCGGTGCTCTGCTGGAACCTGCAAGCGGCGTAATCCATGGTGCCGGCCAGGATCCCCAAAGTTACCGTGACTATTCCGCCCTGTTCCCTGAAGACCACCGCCCGATGATGCAGATGACCTATATCACCCTCACGGCAGGTCCGGCTGAAGTCGTCAGTTGGCATGAACGGGTCAAGGCTTCGCTGGCCAGCATGAAAGGGCAGAACACCACTTTGCAGATTGGCCTGAACATGGTAGCCGGAAGGGACGATGGCAGCGGCCGGGCATCGGCCGTTTCAGAAGGCGCCTATGACGAGGCCATAGCGGCTTTCATCGCAGCGTTGGAAGACATGGATGTGCCAACGTGGGTTCGAATCGGTTATGAGTTTGAGGGTAGCTGGAACGGCTACACGCCGGGGGGCTACGTCTCTGCATTCAAATACATTACGGACAGGATCCGCGAATCCGGGCTGGACAATGTAGCCACGGTCTGGTGTTCAGCAGGCGGTTCCGCCGGATTCATGGATTTCGACCAGCTGATGACCTATTACCCGGGCGACGAATACGTGGACTGGTGGGGCGTCGATACCTTTTCCCCCGATGAGTTGACCAATCCCTGGCTTGATGAGTTCTACGGCCTGGCGGCAAAACATCGCAAGCCGGTCATGATCGGCGAGGCGACCCCGCGCTATGTGGGTGTCATCAAAGGACAACAAAGTTGGGATCGCTGGTTCCAGCCGTTTTTTGACATGGTCCGGAAGCACCCCGAGATCAAAGCGATCAGCTACATCAACTGGGACTGGGTCTACTGGTCGGACACGCTGGGTTTCAGCTGGCATGACTGGGAAGACGCCAGGCTGCAAATGAATGACCGGGTCAGGGCTTTGTATGTTGAGGAAATGGCGGACTCCGTCTGGATCCATGCACCGGAAGCCGGCAGGATCAGCAGGTAGCTAATTGATGGCATCGAGCACCTGGATAGTCAGGTGCATGTCATCTTCCAGGTCGAAATTTGCCTTTTTCCACTTCGGCGGTCCGAATTTGCTTCGTACGTTGTTTGACACACCGATGGGTTCCTTGGGAATGCGGAACATGCCGGTATCGAGTTCGCCATCACCGTCTACGTCATAGATCACGCTGACAGCGTAAACACCTGCCCGCAGACCTTCGAACTCAACACTTAGCCTGTCGCTGTCTGCAACCGGTTCCCGAATCATCTTCATGGGGGTTCCGAGAAATTGATCTTCCTCGTTGAACAGTGAAACGATAGCCTGTCCTTCATGGGGCACGAGGCCTTCCACGGTCACTCTTAACTTGATCTCGTTCCCGGCGGCTGCAGAAAGCGCCACCATCAGAAGCAGCAGGCCCGTTTGGAGTCGATGGTTCAATGCAACGCGGCTACGAGCTGTTTACGCATCGTTTTCAGCCCAAGCTTCGATGGAGATTTCCTCAGTGGCAGAAATCGAAAGCTTGAGTGTGATGGGACGGCAGCATACTTCGCAGTCTTCGATATAGCTCTGTCCGGCCTCGGAAGCATCGGCGACAACGGTGATGTGTTCACCGCAATACGGACATTGAATGGCGACTTCCTGTAAAAAGTTCATCATTGACCATTATGCTCTATTTATGCATCGACCGATAAAAGGAGAATGGGTTTGAACAAAACTAACCACGCGCGCCGTCAGTTGCTGAAGTTTCTTGCCGCCAGTCCGGTCTTTGCCGGCTTTTGGACAGCCAGGGGTTGAGAAAGTCCTGGAAATCCTCCGTGCCGAACTGGTCATGGTCATGGGGCAGATGGGCGCCCCGGCACTTGAAAAAATTGGATCTGAACACCCGGGTAGAAGTTAAACAACCCGATTCGCATGGCGCCCACGTTCGCCTGGGGCCCCTGGTTCTAATGACATCAAGAATTTACATTCAAAAATGGAAGCGGTTACATTTTTTGAATGTAAGCGCTTCCATCTTAAGAAACTTTCGTTTATATTACGTTAACCATGATCGCCGATTAAGAGAACAGAGGGCACAAACCATTGAAATATCAAACACTTAAAATGAATCCACTGTCCAGCAGCATCGCGCTTGCACTGGGCGCTGTGGGTATCGCACCCGCTATTGCGCAAGATTCCGATTCCGATGAAGCAGGCTTGATGGAGGAGGTTTTTGTAACCGGCGTCCGTCGAAGCCTGATCGATTCCGCTGACATCAAGCGCGACTCGGACGGTGTTGTCGACGCCATTACGGCTGAAGACATCGGCAAGTTCCCGGATACCAACCTGGCTGAAGCCATGTCACGTATCACGGGTGTTTCCATTGACCGTAATGCTCCGGGCGGCCCGCAGGGTGAAGGCCAGAGAATTACCGTTCGCGGTATTGGCGCTGATTACAACCTGGTCTTGTTGAACGGCCGCCAGATGCCGGCGTCATCGATTCTCGATACTGACGCTTCGTCTTCCCGTGCATACAACTTTTCGAATCTTGCAGCCGAATCCGTCTCTGCGGTAGATGTATATAAAACAAGCATGGCCAACATACCAACGGGTGGTATCGGTGCGACCGTGAATATTCGCACGGCGCGGCCTCTGGACATGGACGATCGTGTGGTCAGCCTGGGTGCGAAAGCCGTTACAGACAAATCAGCCTTGCACGATAGCTGGACTCCCGAGGTTTCCGGTATTTTTGCAAATACCTTCGCCGATGGTACGTTCGGCGTTGCCCTCTCGGGTGTCTACCAAAAACGGAAATATGGCTACAATCAGGCTGGAACAACCAGTGGCTGGAGATCTTTCAAAGGTGATACCAATGACTGGGGCACCATTCCGCAGGAGGGCGCTCCGGGCTCTGAAAACATCGAAAATCGTCCCGGGCCGGATGACACTTATTCCGTTCCCCAGAACCTGAATTACAGCGTGAATCGTGGTGAGCGTAAGCGGCTCAATGGACAGTTGGTTTTGCAATGGCGCCCGATCGATGAAGTCACTGCGACGTTCGATTACACCTACTCTCAGTTGAAGGTAGACACACGCAGCAACGATTTGTCCGCCTGGATGAACTTCGGCCCGTCTTTCAGTTCCTGGTCCGATGGGCCGGTTGCGGGTCCGCTTTTTTATGGCGAAACCATCGACGACCTCAACTCTGACGTGGCTGCAGGTGGTGCAGAGTATGGAGTAAAAACGACCAATAATTCGGCCGGTTTCAACCTGGAATGGTTGGTGAAGGATGGTCTGACTCTTGCCCTCGACTATCACCACTCAACTGCTGAATCGAAAAGAAACAGCCCGTACGGTACTAACGCAGTCCTGGGTACCGCTGGCTTTTATCGTGGTACGACTAACTTCGATTTTCGCCAGGATTTGCCTGTCCTCGAAATGGCAACGCCGGAAGGTGGCATTGAACCGGGCAAGCATCTGACGACAGGTGCCAGTTTCCGAAACAGCTTCATGAAGGCCAAGATCGATCAGCTGAACCTGGGTGGCAATTACGATCTCAATGACACCATGAGCCTCGATTTTGGTTATACCTATACCAAGGTCAATAACCGGTCAGCTTACTCTAACGTTCAGTACGATGATTGGGGCGGTAATGGTTCACCGGATGATTATCCGAACGAAGTCTGGACGGTCACCACGTTGCCGCAGTTTTTCGACAACATAAACGGCAGTGAAAACCCGAACCTGTTCCCCGAGTTCATGTTCTGGGATTTTGAAACCGTCCGCGCACTGGCGCAGGAAGCACGTGGACAGACCATGTTTGCATCCGATGAATTCACGACGGACCGCAAAACCAAGGAAAAGACCAATAGCGCCTATCTCCAGTACCTCTGGACCTTTGATATAGGATCGATGCCTGCCAACTTCAGGGCTGGCATACGCTACGAGAAAACCAAGGTTAATTCGAGCGCCCTGGTACCCATTGCGACCAAGATTCAGTGGGCGGGGACCAACGAATTCAATGTGGTGTTTGCTGATCCTGATTTCACTGAGTTGAAGGGTGATTATGACTACTTCTTGCCGAACTTAGATTTCAATCTTGAATTCACTGAAGGCCTGATCGGTCGTGCCAGTTACAGTGAAACCATTGGCCGTCCGGGCTGGGGTGATATCCAGGGCGGACAAACACTCGACGCCCTGATCCGGATCGATGGCGGTAACGGCCAGCAGGGTGACCCGGGCCTTAAACCGCTCGAGTCGAAGAACATCGACTTGTCACTCGAGTGGTACTACGGCCAGGGCAGCTATCTTTCAGCCGGGTATTTCCACAAGAACGTGGACAACTATGTGGGTGTAACCCAGATTACCTCGACTCCATTCGATCTGCCTCATCCGGGACAGGGTGAGTGGTACAACGAATGTGCCGCGGCGACCGGAGGGAGCGATACGGCGGACATACGCCAGTGTATCTTCGATACTTATGGTGACGACCCGGCGGTGACGATTACCGGCGTGGGTGCAAATGGATTCACAACGGGCTTTATCGATGGACGCCAGGGTGCTGACCCTGCGTCGACGTTCGATATCCAGGTTCCCGCCAACCAGGACAAAGTCAAGATCGATGGCTGGGAACTGGCATGGCAGCACATGTTCGGGGACAGTGGGTTTGGCGTCATCGCCAACTACACGTTTGTTGATTCCGATGCGGCTTATGACAACCTGGAGCTGAACAACCAGTTTGCTATTGAAGGCCTCAGTGACTCGGCGAACGCTGTTGTCTTTTACGAAAATTACGGCTGGTTGGTCCGAGCCGCCTATAACTGGCGCGACAAGTTCCTGACCGCAAGGTTCGATGCGGGTGGTAACTCGAACCCGCTATATGTTGAGTCTTATGGTCAACTGGACGGAATCATCAGCTACACTTTCGAAAATCATGGTGTGACCTTGTTTGCTGAAGGCTTCAACCTGACTGATGAAACTCAGCGCGTAGTTGGGCGTACCAGTTACACGGCAAATTATGCGACGCAAACCGGCCGCCGGTATGGCGTTGGAGCTCGCTGGGTTTTCTGAGAACGTTCCAAATCGTAAGCAGAAAAAGCCGCTGATTTCAGCGGCTTTTTCACGTCAGGCGAGTATAGTAGATTCATGTCCGACATAGCGATCCAGGTAAATCCGAAGGCTTCTTTGCAGGTGCTGAATGTTGGCAATGAGAAGACGCCTGTCTTGGTTATCGATAATTTCGCTGTCGACACATCTGAAGTGATCGAATACGCCTGTAGCGATGTCGACTACGGACCCGACAGCACTTCGGCCTATCCTGGAATCAGGGGAAGCCTTCCACGGAGTTATGTCAGGGCGGTTCTCAACCGAATTTACCGCTCATTGTTCCAGGTATACGATGTACCCGCCGGCCTGGGAATGAAGACGGTGAATACGGTTTATTCCCTGATTGCAACGCCTGAGCATGAACTGTCGTCTGCGCAATGTGTGCCTCATTTTGATAGCAATGGGGCATATTACCTCGCCGTTTTGCACTATCTGAACCCGGGGAGCTTTTGTGATACCGGGCTATTCCGCCATCGCCCGACGGGCTATGAGAAGATCCTGGAGAACCGGCGGGAGGCGTTTTTTGCATCCAGCCGGGATTTCGTGGAAGCCAATGGGCCGCCAAAACAAGCTTACTTGAAAGGTAGCGACGACCACTTTGAACTGTATGAACAAATTGAATACAAACCCAACCGATTGGTCGCCTACCCGGGATGCCTGTTGCATTCAGGACTGGTTGATCCGACCGTCGATATCAATCCCGATCCCCGGACCGGCCGCTTGACGGCTAATATATTCGTGAATTTCAGCTAGGACTTTCCAGGTGTATTGCAATGAATAAGCTCATCAGGCGCATTGTCATTGTCGGCGGAGGTTCAGCGGGTTGGCTGACTGCCGGGATTCTTGCTGCAGAGCATTCGGCGGCGTCTGGTACAGGCGTTCAGGTTACGCTGGTGGAATCTCCGGATGTCAACCCGATAGGGGTCGGAGAAGGTACCTGGCCTTCGATGCGCCATACCTTGCAAAAGATGGGCGTGTCCGAAACTGATTTCATCAGGGAATGCGACGCTGCCTTCAAGCAGGCGTCCCGTTTCGATCGATGGGTGACGGGGACGAAGGACGATTCCTACTATCACCCTTTCACTCCGCCTCATGGCTTCGGTGAAGTCAACCTGGTGTCGCAATGGCGTGCGCTTGCCCCTGACCAGCCGTTTGCGGAGGTGGTCAGCCATCAGCCCCACCTGTGTGCCAACGGTTTGGCGCCGAAGCAGATCACGGCGCCCGAATGGGCGGCAGTTGCCAACTATGCCTATCACCTGGATGCCGGGAAGTTCGGGCTGTTTCTGCAGAAGCACTGCGTTGAAAAGCTTGGAGTTATGCACATCCTGGACCACGTCAAAGGCGTAAAATCTGCTGATAATGGAGACATCGAGTCGCTCCTGACCGAGGCACATGGTGCAATCGAAGGAGACCTTTACATTGACTGCACAGGATTCTCCTCTCTATTGCTGGGCCAGCATTTCGGTGTGCCGTTTATCAGTTTGAAAGATACCCTGTTTTGCGACACCGCTTTGGCCATGCAGGTGCCCTATCCGGAACCGGATAGTCCTGTTGCATCCGTTACGATATCGACAGCGCAGGAAGCTGGATGGATATGGGATATCGGCCTCCCAACGCGCCGGGGTACCGGCTACGTCTATTCCAGCTCCCACACATCGGATGATGAGGCTGAAAGGGTGCTGCGGGATCACCTGCAGGACTTTGACGGTAATGCGCGCAAGATATCCATCAACCCGGGACACCGGGAGGTATTCTGGCATCGCAATTGTGTCGCAGTCGGGATCTCGGCGGGTTTTATCGAGCCGCTGGAAGCTTCGGCGCTCGCGTTGATCGAATTATCCGCCGCCATGATCCGGGATGAACTTCCGGTCAGCCGGCAGGCCATGGAGATCGTATCGGAACGCTATAACGAACGGTTCCGGTATCGCTGGGATCGAATCATCGATTTTCTGAAATTGCACTATGTGCTGAGTCAGCGGACGGATTCGGATTTCTGGCTGGACAATCGCAAGCCGGAAACCATTCCCGGGCATTTACTGCGACTGCTGGAATTATGGCGTTACCGGCCACCGTCGCGCAGGGATTTTCACGAACTTGAGGAAATCTTTCCAGCATCAAGTTACTGGTATGTGCTGTATGGCATGGGATTTGAGCAGGCTGAGGTCGATCAGAAGCGCTCTGATGATCCCATGCTGGCGCGGCAATTTTTTGAAGAAAATTCCAATATGACTGAGAAATACATCCGAGGGTTGCCTTCCAACCGGCAACTGATTGACCACATGGTTAAACATGGAATCTATAAAATCTAACCCCATCTAATCAAGCAACAAACGCGTAACTGCCGGAAACTGGAATGCCAAATATTCAATTACTGAACAATGTGGATCACAAGAACCTGCGGGTGATAACGGATCGCTCTGCAGAATACGGCGACAATCAGTGGTTTGCTCCCACTTTTGCCCATGAGTTCAGGAATCTGCAAAGCCATTACCCCATCGTTTTCACCAAGAACCCGGAAACAGGCCAATTCCAGGCGGTTGCGTTGCTGGGCTTTGAAGTTGATGAAAATCTGTTCCTGACTGATGAAGGTTGGGACGCCATGTATATCCCATTGAATATCGTGCGACAGCCTTTCCTCATCGGGTTCCAGCAGAATAGTGAGGATGGTGTTACCAGCGTGGAACCAGTGATTTCAGTCAATATGGACAGCCCACGGATCAGTGAAACGCAAGGCGAACCCGTTTTTCTGGAGCACGGTGGCAACAGTGAATACCTGGAGCAGATCAACTCTCTGCTGAAGCTCCTCCAAGAAGGGCATGAACGTAACCAGGCCTTTGTGGATATGCTGCTCGGCATGGATTTGCTGGAATCATTCGTGCTGGACGTCGAACTCAATGATGGGTCAGAACACCGGATGTCGGGATTTTATACCATCAACGAAACGTCACTGCGTGGCCTGACCGGCGATGACCTGGTGATATTGAACAATAACGGTTACCTCGAAGCGGTGTATATGGCCATCGCGTCGCTTGCCAATATCTCCGCCCTGGTTGAAAAGAAAAACCGGAAGATGAATCTCTGATCTGCTGTGCTGGATATCAAGAAAAAAGTCAGGGAAATCAGGGGCATCGGCCCCCACGGATTATCGGACGAAATCCTGCTTTCAACCGAGCCCCTGTTGCTCAAAGGGATGGTTGGTGACTGGCCCATGGTACAGGCTGCAAAAATATCCGCACAGGATGCAGACCGCTACCTTCGCCAGTTCAACCAGGATGAAACGGTGGGCGCCTTTTTTGGCGAGCCGGATTCGCAGGGAAGGGTGTATTACAACGAAGACCTGAGCGGGTTCAATTACCAACCGGTTATCGTGAAACTCGATCAGGTGCTGGACAAGCTGCAGCAGCACTTGGCTGATCAGCAGTCGCCGGCTTTTTATGTGGGCTCTACACCGGTAGATAAATGTTTACCGGGATTCAGAGATGAAAATGATATCGAGTTTGGTGATATCGACCCCTTGGCAAGTATCTGGATTGGCAACCGGACCCGGATTGCGGCCCATTTCGATGTTCCGGACAATGTGGCCTGTTGCGCTGCCGGTCGGCGCAGATTTATTCTTTTTCCGCCTGCAGAAATAAGCAATCTCTACGTGGGTCCGCTGGACTTCAATCCGGGCGGGCAGACGATCAGCATGGTAGATTTCAATCAGCCGGATTATGAAAAGTACCCCAGGTTCCGGGATGCCCTCCAAAACGCCCGGGTCGCAGAGTTGGAACCGGGCGACGCTATTTTCATCCCCAGCATGTGGTGGCATCACGTTGAAGCACTGGACAACTTCAACGTATTGATCAATTACTGGTGGAGGCAATCACCATCATTCATGGATTCACCGGCCAATGTGCTGGAGCATGCCTTGCTCAGCTTGCGCGACCTGCCACCTGAACAGCGCGCGGCATGGCATGAAATTTTCAAATTCTATATTTTCGAATATGACGAGGAATCGGTTGGACACATTCCTGGTGATCGCCGAGGCGTCCTGGCTCCCATCGATGACGCCATGGCACGGCGACTCAGGGCGAAGTTACTGAAGAAGCTGAACCGGTAGACTCCAGGTTCAGGCAAAACGAGGCAAACATGGATCAGAGGATCAAAAAAGTAGTGATCGCCGGTGGAGGTACTGCCGGATGGATGGCGGCTGCCGCCATTTCAAAGATTCTGGGTAAAGTGCTCGATATTACGCTGATAGAATCTGATGAAATAGGTACGGTAGGTGTAGGCGAAGCCACAATTCCGCCACTGATGAGCTATCACCAGTTGCTCAATATCAAAGAACAGGATTTCATGGCAGCCACCCAGGCGACGTTCAAACTGGGCATTTCCTTCGAAGGCTGGCGCGATGTCAACGAAAATTACATTCACTCTTTCGGTGAAACGGGCAAGGATCACTGGACAGCCGGTTTCCAGCACTTCTGGCTGAAGGACCGCGCCCGTGGGTCTGGCCGCGACTACGGTGAATATTGCCTGGAGCTCGTGGCGGCAGAACAGAACAAGTTCGCACATCTCCCTAAAGGTGGCTTGAACTACGCCTACCATCTCGATGCGACGCTGTATGCCAAGTTCCTGCGTAAATTCAGCGAGGGTTTCGGTGTCAATCGGGTCGAGGGCAAGATCACCGGGGTAGCTACCCGTTCCGAAGACGGATTCATCGAGTCTGTCACGCTGGAGTCAGGGCAGGTGATAGAGGGCGACCTTTTCATCGATTGCACTGGATTTCGGGGCTTGTTGATCGAGCAGACATTGAAAACCGGTTACCGGGACTGGTCTCACTGGCTTCCCAATGACAGCGCCGTGGCGGTCCAGACAGAATCACTGATCGAGGCCATACCTTACACGCGTTCCATTGCGCATGAATCCGGCTGGCAATGGCGCATTCCCCTTCAGCACCGGGTGGGTAACGGCATGGTCTATTCCAGCAAGTACATCGAGGACGAAGATGCGAAGCAGAAGCTGCTGAAAAATATTTCGGGCGGGCGTCTGACTGATCCGCGGACCATCAAGTTCCGTACCGGCCGGAGACTGAAAAACTGGAACAGGAACTGCATTGCACTGGGACTGGCCAGCGGATTCCTCGAGCCGCTCGAGTCCACCAGTATTCACCTGATCCAGCGTGGCGTTCTCAGGTTGATGCAACTGTTTCCGATCACCGGTATCAAGCAACCGGATATCGATGAATACAACAAGCAGAGCCTGGCTGAAATTCACAATATCCGCGATTTCATCATTCTGCATTACAAAGTCACCAACCGGCAGGACAGCCCCTTCTGGCGATACTGCCGCTCCATGGAGGTCCCCGATTCCTTACAGCATCGAATCGACCTGTTCAGGGAGACGGCGAGGGTGTTCAAAATCCCGAGTGAGCTGTTTGGCGAAAATTCCTGGATCCAGGTGATGCTGGGCCAGGGCCTGATACCGGAGCAATACCACCAGACCGTGGATGTCATGAGCGAACAGGAATTGACCCGTTTCATGGAGGGCATCCGGACTCATGTGGAACGAACGGTTTCCAAGCTGCCGAACCACCAGGCTTATGTGGAGCAGTATTGCAGCGCAAGAGTCTGAATCTGAACCGTATACGGGGGTTAATGCAGTAAAATGCTGCTAATTGTTTTTAATGCAGTAAAAACATCTGATTTTCTTTGAAAATTCGTTTGGGCGCAGCTAGAATGTAAACGCTTACATTTTGTTTCCGGAGCCAAATTAAACTGGTATGAAGATCGTTTTACCTTCCGGCTCCGCTATGAACTCCCCCGAATTTCTTTTCGGCTCCGCAACGTCTTCTTACCAGATAGAAGGCGGAGCAGACCAGCGCCTTGCCAGCATCTGGGATACCTTTTGCGGTATACCTGGAAAAATCCGTGACCACTCCAATGGAAGTGTTGCCTGCGACCATGTTTTGCGTTGGCAAGAGGATGTGGATCTGATGGTGGAACTGGGGCTGGATGCGTATCGGTTTTCAATATCCTGGCCTCGGGTGATGAATCCTGATGGCGCTTTGCGCGAGGAAGGAATCGATTTCTACATACGCTTGCTGGACCGCTTGAATGAACATGATATCCGGCCTTTTGTCACACTTTACCACTGGGACCTTCCCCAATACCTTGAAGATCAGGGTGGCTGGCTGAATCGCGAAACGGCCTATCGGTTTCAGGAATATGCAGATCAGGTGACAAAAGAGTTTGGCCCGCGCGTCTACTCTTACGCCACGCTGAATGAGCCTTTTTGCAGCGCTTATTACGGTTATGAAACCGGAATGCATGCTCCGGGCCTGGCGGACAGGGCCTTTGGCAAGAAGGCGGCCCACCACCTGCTGCTCGCGCATGGGCTGGCGATGCCGGTGCTGCAGAGAAACAGTCCGGATTCGCTGAACGGCATCGTTCTGAATTTCACGCCCTGTTATGCGGCTACTGATTCCGCAGAGGACGAACAGGCTGCGCGCATTGCGGATGAGACCTTCAATCAGTGGTACATCCAGCCGCTGATGGACGGAAAATATCCTTCGATCATCGACAGCCTGCCTGAGGTTGAGAGGCCGGACATTATTCCGGGTGACCTTGAAATCATGGCCCAGCCCCTGGATTACCTGGGGGTTAACTATTATACGCGGGCTATATACAGGGCCGACGAGCGCCGGTCGTTTGTTTGCTTGCCGCCAGCCAGCCAGTCGTTGACGGCCATGGGGTGGGAAATCTATCCGGAAGCCTTTACCGGGTTGCTGGTGTCGCTGAACCGGAGATACCGGTTGCCACCGATCTACATCACGGAGAACGGTGCGGCCATGGATGACAGTATCGAAAATGGCCGGATTAATGACACCGATCGAGTCAAATATATTCAGGAACATCTTGAAGCTGTGAACCGGGCGATGGAACAGGGGGTGGATGTCCGTGGATATTTTGCCTGGAGCCTGATGGACAATTTCGAATGGGCGGAGGGTTATGAAAAGCGTTTTGGGATCGTTCATGTGGACTATGCAACTCAGAAAAGAACGATAAAATTGAGCGGGCAATCCTTTCGCGATATGTTGAGTCGAAGAAAACACCAGGCGGTTCACTGACATGGCGACGATTTACGAGGTTTCAGAGCTTGCCGGCGTTTCTCTGGCCACGGTTTCCCGCGTGATGAACGACAGCGGGAAAGTAACCGCCAAGACCCGACACAAGGTCGAGTCCGCGATGAAGGAATTGGGTTACCGTCCCAATTCCATGGCCCGCTCCCTCGCATCCAACCGCACGGACAGTGTCGGCGTGTTGGTGCCGATGTTTTCGGGTCCCTTTTACGGAGAAATACTGAGTGGTATCGAGACGGAACTGCGGGCGGCGGGTAAACACGTCATCATCACTGCCGGTCATAGCGATAAAGCCATTGAAAAAACGGGCATAGAGTTTTTGCTGTCCCGCAATTGCGATGCACTGATTCTGCACGTCGATGCAGTGAGTGATGATTATCTGGCCAAACTGAGTCGGGGCCCTGTTCCGATCGTTGTGATTGGCCGGCACATCAAGGGGAACAGGGACAACTGTATCAACCTGGACAACGAACTGGGTGGTTACCTGGCGACAAAATCCGCTCTCGTGCTGGGCCACAAAGAGTTTGCATATATTTCAGGCCCGCTGTGGAAACACGATGCACATGACCGCATGGAGGGGCACAAGCGCGCCCTGGCGGAGCATGGCATCGAATTCAATGTGCGGCTTTTATACGAGGGAAACTTTCAGGAATCCAGCGGCAGCAGGGGGATGGAGGAACTGCTGCGGATTGGACAGCCATTTTCGGTGGTCATCTGCGCCAATGACGAGATGGCTGCAGGTGCGCTGGGCGTGGCGCGCGAGCGTGGCCTGGAAATACCTGATGATATTTCCGTGATTGGGTTCGACAATGTGTTTTTTACGCGCTACTTCAGACCCAAGCTGTCGACTATCGATTACCAGATCAGCGGGATGGGGCAAATGGCCGCCCGCAGAGTACTTCAAAGCGTCTACGGCTGGAAAGACCTCAGGGTCCAGAATATGTTTGAACCTACCGTTGTGATGCGCTCTTCCGTTAAATGCAAAACAGGCCGTTGAACTTATGACACCAGGTATCCGTTTCACCATCCGGGTTGCGCTAACCGTCGCGCTCGGTGGATTTCTCATGGGCTTTGACGCCTCCGTGATTTCCGGAGTAGTGGGCTTTATCGAGCCTGAATTCGAACTCAGCAAGTTCGAACTGGGCTTTGCAGTCGCCTCGCTGACGCTCACGGCGACCCTGGCGATGATGCTGGCCGGCCCGATCAGTGACCGTTTTGGGCGCCGTCCGGTGCTTAAAGTGGCGGCCCTGTTGTTTACACTCTCCGCGATTGCTTCGGCGGTTGCGCCAGACTACGCGACGCTGGTCGCTGCGCGCATGCTGGGCGGGTTGGGAGTGGGTGCTGCCCTGATCATCGCACCCATGTATATCGCTGAGATCGCGCCAGCCGCGGTGCGTGGCAGGATGGTGTCCTTCAATCAGCTGAATATCGTCATCGGTATTTCAGCGGCCTATTTCAGCAACTACCTGATCCTCAGCTTTGGCCAGTCCGATTTGAGCTGGGCCCAGTCACTGAAACTGGGTGAGTGGAACTGGCGCTGGATGCTCGGCGTTGAGGCGTTGCCGGCCATTTTCTATTTCTTCGCGTTGATGTTCGTGCCTGAAAGCCCGCGGTGGCTGGTGATGCGTGGCAGAACCCGGGATGCATTGGACATCCTCGAGCAGGTGGGTGGCAGGACGCAGGCTGAGGCTGATCTGAATGCCGTACAGGAGTCGCTGAAGACAGAAGCCGGCCAGGAGAAAGGTTCCCTGAAGGAACTGTTTCAGCCTGCCATGAAACTGGTGCTGACGATTGGCATTTCGGTGGCCATTCTGCAGCAGATTACCGGCATTAATTCTGTGTTCTTCTATGCGCCCATGATCTTCGAGCAGTCAGGGATCGGCACTGATGCCGCATTCATGCAGGCGGTCCTGGTGGGGCTCGTGAACCTGGTGTTCACCGTGACGGCCATCCTGCTGATCGATAAGCTGGGGCGCCGGCCACTGATGCTTGCGGGCCTGTTCATCATCGCGTTCTGCATGTTGTTGCTGGCGTATGGTTTCGGCTCGGCCAGCTATACGGACAGCGGCGAGCTGGTCGGCGTCAACCCGGTCCTGATCCTGATTGGCATCCTGGGGTTCGTGGCGGGCTTTGCCATTTCACTGGGCCCGGTGATGTGGGTGCTGTTTTCAGAGTTGTTCCCCAACCGGATTCGCGGCATCGCGATCTCGTTCGTCGGGCTGATTAATTCTGCGGTCAGCTTCCTGGTGCAACTGGTGTTCCCCTGGGAACTGGAAAACCTCGGCCCGTCAACCACTTTCCTGATTTATGGTGTGTTTGCCGTTGCCGGGCTGATTTTTGTTATGCGGACTTTGCCTGAAACCAAGGGGCGCAGCCTGGAAGAGCTGGAAGCCGAGCTGGTTTCCGGGAAATGAAGGAGTCATTAAATATGCGAATCAAAACATGCCTGGTGTTCGGGCTCTTGCTGTTCGGTCTTTCAGTCCAGGCGGCTGCCCTCGCAGGAGTGATTCCCGTAAAGGTCGCAGAGAAGCAGGGCCGGTATTTTCTGGAACGGGAAGGTGAGCCCTATGCCATCAAGGGCGCGGGGCTGGAGTACAGTGATGTCGCAGTTTTTGCCTCTCATGGCGGCAATTCGATACGAACCTGGCGAACCGACAATGCGCAGTCATCCGGGCTCGAGGTTCTCGATGAGGCGGCCGAACATGGCGTTACGGTTGCTTTGTGTATTGAAATTGGCCGTGAACGGCATGGCTTCGACTATGACGATGAAGAAGCCGTAGCCGCCCAGCTGGAATATGCCCGCGGGGAAGTGATGAAGTACAAGGATCATCCAGCTCTATTGGTATGGATGATTGGCAACGAAGCCAATCTTCGTTTCGAGAATCCAAAAGTCTTCGATGCGATCAATGATATTTCTAAGATGATTCACGAGGTGGACGGGAATCATCCAACCACAACAGCCCTGGCCGGATTCAATGCCGAGTTGGCCGGACTGATCGATACGCGTTCGTCTGATCTGGATTTTGTCAGTATCCAGATGTATGGCGATATCGTGAACCTGCCGCGTTATCTCGACGAGATCGGGTTCGACAAGCCCTACATGGTCACGGAATGGGGTGCGATCGGTCACTGGGAAGTGCGTAAAACTGCCTGGGGGGCGCCGGTAGAACAAAACAGCAGTGAGAAGGCCGCAAATTACCTGAAGAGCTACCAGGTCGCGATCGCTTCAGACCCGGATCATGTACTGGGCTCTTATGTTTTTTTATGGGGACAGAAACAGGAGCGCACACCTACCTGGTATGGCATGTTCCTGGCGGACGGAACGGAAACGGAGACCATCGATACGATGCACTACATCTGGACCGGCGCCTGGCCGGATAACCGCTCGCCGCAAATTGATGTTTTGCGGCTGGATTCAAGAACTTCTGCCGAAGACATCGTGCTGAAGGCGGGTGGTAGTTATGACGCCGAGGTCATTACGCAGGACCCTGATGGGGACAATCTCAGTTATCGCTGGGAAGTATTGCGGGAAAGCGAGGCCACCCAGGACGGAGGGGATAAAGAGGAAATACCTGAAGCCGTCAGCAATCTGTTCGGGAAAGCGGACTCAGAGCGTGTTGACTTCAAAGCCCCGGAAGTTGCGGGTGCATACCGGTTGTTTGTCTACGTTTACGATGGCCAGGGTCACGCCGGTCACGCGAATATTCCTTTCCTGGTGAAATAATCATGGGGGAGATTTTCTGGGGTGAATCTCCCATCAGCAACGCCGTCCACGAATGTGGCGGGTCGCTCGTTCATCGCGACGGCGAAATGTTCTACAAGATCTCCGGTTTTCAGGAAATGGCCCCGTTTCTCATGGCCATTGTCAGTGGCTACGATCACTGGATGTACGTGTCCAGTACCGGTGGGCTGACCTGTGGACGCAGGAATCCCAACAATGCGCTTTTTCCCTATTACACCGACGATAAGATTCATGATGCCTGGTCGACGACCGGCCCTTATACGTCTTTCCTGGTTTCCCGGGAGGGGCGGACGTTTCTCTGGAAGCCCTTTGTCTCCCAGGCCGATGTTTACGGCATAGAACGCAATCTGTACAAGAACCTGGTTGGGAACAGGCTGATCTTTGAGGAGATCAACCACGGTCTGGGCCTGTCTTTCAGCTATGGCTGGTCAAGCAGTGAGCAATATGGTTTTGTCAGAAAATCTGTTGTGGTGAACAGGGGTGAAGCAGAGGTTCATCTTGCACTGCTCGATGGCCTGAGAAATATTCTTCCCTACGGAGTGGCGCCCTCACTGCAAAGCGACATGAGCACATTGCTGGATGCTTACAAGAAAACCGAAGCAGTCGAGGGATGCTCCGCTGCGCTCTACACGATGAGTTCCATTCCTACGGACCGCGCCGAACCCAGCGAGGCATTGAAAGCGACGATAGCCTGGGCGACCGGTCTCGAAGACACGGTCCTGCTGTTGAGCGAGGATCAGCTGGCTGACTTCGAATCAGGCCGGGCGGTTCACTCCGAATCGACCTGTAACGGCAGGCGTGGCGCGTTTTTCATTCATGCGTCCATCGTGCTGCCGCCCGGCGGTGAGCGCGCGTGGTACCAGGTTTGTGATGTGAACCAGGGCCCCTCACAGGTGGCAAACCAGATTACTCAGCTGGAAAAAGGTGTCAATGCCGAGTCGATTGACTCAGATGTGGAATCGGGGACGCAACGCATTTTGCAACTGGTCGGTAATGCCGATGGCGGCCAGTTCTCTTCCGATGCATTGGTGGCAGGCAGGCATTTCTCAAACACGCTGTTTAATATCATGCGTGGGGGCATCTTCTACGATGACTATGAGTTCCCCCGTAGCGATTTCAGGCGGTTCATCGAATCCTGGAACAGACCGCTCGGAAAGCTTTTTGACCGGCTGTTTGAGCCCGGAAATAAGGGCCTCTCCCGTTCGGTTGTCATCAGGACTGCTGAACGCAGCGGGAACCCTGACATGGAGCGCATGGCCCTGGAGTATCTGCCCCTGACGTTCAGCCGGCGGCACGGAGATCCAAGCAGGCCCTGGAACCGGTTTTCCATCGATATCAGAAATGCAGACGGCTCAGATAAACTTTTTTACCAGGGGAACTGGCGAGATATTTTCCAGAACTGGGAAGCGCTTGCCTTGTCCTATCCGGAATACATTGAAAGCATCGTCACCAAGTTTGTCAATGCCTCGACGGCCGACGGGTATAACCCCTACCGGATCACGCGTGATGGGTTTGAATGGGAAGTCCATGACCCGGATGACCCCTGGTCGAACATCGGCTACTGGGGCGACCACCAGGTCAATTACCTGGTAAAACTGCTCGAGTTGTCGCGGCGCTATCACCCGGGAATGATTTCCGCTCACCTGTCGAAGCAGATTTTTGTCTATGCCGACGTGCCCTATCGGATCAGGGATTATAAATCGCTGATTAATGACCCTCGAAACAGCGTTGATTATGATCAGGGCGGGGCAAATGCCATTGAAGCCCGCGTTAAAGAAATGGGCAGCGATGGCAGACTGCTGGTTTTAGCAGACGGGTCAATTTACCGCGTCTCCCTGATGGAGAAATTGCTGGTTGCCGCCTTGTCGAAATTGGGCAACTTCGTTCCCGGCGGTGGTATCTGGATGAATACACAACGCCCCGAGTGGAACGATGCCAATAATGCGCTGGTCGGCTATGGGTTGTCAGTCGTAACGCTTTGTTTTCTCAGGCGCTACCTGGTCCGTCTCCTGGAGCTGCTTGAGCCTGAAAAAGGGACGGAGTTTCGGTTGTCGGATGAAGTCGCGGAGTACCTGGCCGGCATTCATGGCCTGCTGGAGGAGTATTCTCACCTTTTAGGTTCCGCCGTTCAGCCTCGCGAGCGGAAACAGATCATGGATGGCCTGGGATCGCTGTCAGAGACCTACCGGAATGCCGTCTATCGGGGATTTTCCGGAGAGAGTACGGTTGTCGATACACTGGCATTGACCACTTTCCTGGAACGGGCGGTGAAATGGCTGGATCATGGTCTTTTGCATAACCGGCGCGCTGACGGATTGTTCCACTCCTACAACCTGATCGCTTTCGGCGATGACGGTTACGCGATTGAAAACCTGCAGGAAATGCTGGAAGGGCAGGTCGCGGTGCTGAGTTCCGGGTTTCTCGATACCAGGGCCAGTTTGGGGCTGCTGGATGCATTGAGGTCAAGCGACTTATACCGTTCTGATCAGAACAGTTATATCTTATATCCTCAGCGCACACTTCAGGCTTTTCTCGAAAAGAATACTATCGATAGAGCAGTGCTCGAAAACAATGACTGGCTCAGCAATCAACTCAGCTCGGGCGCTGAAAAATTTATCGAGCAGGATGTCAATGGCGAACTTCATTTCAACGGTGTGTTCAAGAACGTAGCAGATCTGAATCGTGCGCTTCAACAGGAACCCGATATCAGTGTTGAAGAGATCAATGCACTGGTCACCGTGTTTGAAGATACTTTTTCTCACCGTCAGTTTACGGGGCGCTCGGGCGCCATGTACAAGTACGAGGGGCTGGGATGCATATACTGGCACATGGTGTCGAAACTGCTACTCGCTACGGCAGAATCGATTGAAATGGCAGGACGAACGCAGGCAGAGCGAGGACTGGTAGAGCAGTTGTATTTACATTTCGACGAAATCCAGTCGGGACTGGGTCTGCACAAGACGCCCGCTGAGTATGGGGCTGTTCCGCTTGACCCCTATTCCCATACGACGGGTTTTGGCGGTGTTCAGCAACCCGGCATGACGGGCCAGGTGAAAGAAGACATTATCGTTCGATTCATGCAACTGGGTGTCCGGGTTGAGGAGGGAAGAGTCGCATTCTCACCCACGATGCTCAGTAAGTCCGAATTCACACAGCGACCGGAGACATGGTGTCATGTAGCCGGGTCTACGGAGCATACTGTGGAGCTCGATGCCGGCTCACTGGCGTTCAGTCTTTGTGGAGTACCAGTGATCTACCGGCTGGCAGAAACGGCCCGAATCCAGGTAGTCACGAGTGATGGGATTCCGGAAGAGATTCATGGGAACAGCCTGGATCCCCAGTGGTCTGAAGCCCTTTTCCGTCGTGAAAAACGCATCGGCATGCTGATCATTGAACTGCCGCAGGGCGATTTGCGGCAGTAAAATCCTTTTGGTAAGTACTTAGAGAAGCACGAAGCTGACAATTGCCACAAAGGTCGTGGCCAGCAGGAGCAGCGTCAGGTATGTAATTCCAATGCAGCTGTACTTGATGAATGTCAGCGCCCAGCCTTGCTGATAGACGCGTTTGAGAGAGAGCAACATGTACACGGGGACCCAGATAGCCAATGCCGCCGTCATGGCGTTAGCCGCTGCGGTCACCGCGCCGGTTTCCGCCGGGTCGCGCCACCCGGCGAACGTGTTGGCGAGCATGATGATCAGCAGTATGACGAACGCAAACGAATGATTGTGCAATGCGAAGATCAGGTGCTCGACATAGTATTTCTTCGCGAAAAGGTACCAGAACTTGAGTAACAGGGCGACGATGGGCAGCAGTACAAACATGGTTGCCGGCAGCAGTTCGAAGATCTTGTCGGTGATCAGGTTAGGGTTGGCTTCGATCTCCTTGCCTTTCTGAGGCGATTCGGCGATCTCGCCATTAATCCAGTCATTCACCCAGTCCGGGAGCAATGGAATGATCAGCGGGTTGGTTTCACGGTCCCATGGCTCGTCGTTGAACTGGATGTGGTCGTCGTCGCCCTCCTCGATTTCCCTGATACCGGATTCGACTTCGGCAGCCAGTTCAGGGTCGAGTTTTTCCAGCGCCTGGTTGAGCTTTTCCTCATCCTCGGTATTTATCTGGATGCTGCTGATGGTTTCTCCTTCGTCATCGATTTCAGTGCTGATGTGGATGGAATTGGAGGTAATGATCGCAGCCAGGAAAAAAAAGACGAGGCTGGAGAAAATATACAGCCGAAGAGGGGGGACATAGCGGAATCTTTTTCCATCGAGGTAATCCCGGGTCAGTCTCCCCGGCCTGAACAACAGGGGTTTGATGGTGCGCATGAAGCGGGAATCGAAATCCAGAAAATCTTCCAGCAGTTCGCGCATCAATACCGGGAAGAAACGCATGAAGTTTTTGTCGGGTTGTCCGCAGTAATGGCAAAAAGGTCCCTGCAGCTCCGTTCCGCAGTTCATGCAGCAGGTTGACCCGGCAAGCCGTTTACTGGAGATGGTCAACGCTTTGTTGGTGTCTGTGCTCATGAAAGTAAGCCTCTTGTTTCCATCCATTCCGCTGTGATTTCAATCAGTGTCCGGATGGGAGTGAAACGGTAATTCAATTCCTGCATCGCCTTGCTGGAATCGCAGTCAATCCGGAACGAAACCATGGCTGCAGATTCCGGTGTAATGTCGGGCGGGTTTCCGGTAAACCGGGCGGCCGCAGCATTAAGGTGTCCCCAGGCACTCATGATCCAGGCAGGCGCCGCTCTGCCTGGAACGCGTTTGTCCAGAACCTCTCCGACGATTCTAACCACCTCGGTGAAATCTGCATACTCGCCACCCAATAGGTATTTTTCTCCGGTACGCCCCTGGTGAAATGCCTGGACGTGCGCCTTGGCGATCTCTCGAACGTCACAGAAATTACCGCCGCCGGGCGGAGCGGCAAATAATTTTCCCTGGTAGACCATGCGGATCATGCGCGACCAGTTGTTTTGATCGCCCGGTCCGAGAATGTGTGCAGGATTCAGAATCACCGCGTCCATTCCCCTTACCCGCGTGGTCTGCAGGACAGATTCTTCAGCCAGGTGTTTGCTGCGCACGTAATTGATCCAGTCCGTATCAGTGGTCCGCTCGCTGGCTTCGGACAGTTCAGACTGGCTGAAGCCCCAGGTGGTAAAGCTGGAGGTATGGATGAACCGTTTGACCTTTGCCGTCGCGGCGGCATCGAGCATATTCTGTGTGCCATCGATATTGACACGGTTCTGGAAGGCATTGTTTCTGGACCAGAAGTTCGTGCTTGCCCCGACATGAAACACCGCATCTGCCTGTTCCGGAATCGCCGCCATGACGGATTGGCGGTCAGTCAGATCGCCCCGATGAATCGTCACTGGCAAGCCTTCGATTTCATCATGTGATGAGTCTTCACGAACGAGGATGTGGGTTTTCCAACCCTGCTTGAGTAGTTCCCGCGTCAGGCTGGAACCCACGAAACCGGTTGCCCCGCTGAGGAACGCCGTGAGGCTCATGGTTCGTTATTACTCCTGTACAATCACCGTTTCGCATGAACAGTATAACCAAACACAAAAACCATCCCGCTGAAATTGCCAGAACCATGCGCCTGGCCACTCCGGTGATCATTGGACAGCTCGCGGTTTTCAGTATGAATTTTGTCGATACGGTTATGGCGGGCCGGTTGCCGGAGAAGGAAATCGCATTGTCTGCATTGGGCATCGGCGGTGCGGTGTGGTCCTCCATGCTGATGTTCGTTCTCGGCACATTGATGGTGGTTCAGCCCAGTGTCGCCCAATTGGATGGCGCTCAGATGAAGTCCGAGGCTGCCTCGCAAACGCGGCAGGCTTTCTGGATTGCCCTTGTGTTGGGTGTGCCGTTCGCCCTGGTCTGCTATTTCGTCGAACCTATGTTGACCTGGTTCAGGATCGATCCGGTCATCGTTCCCCAGGCTGCCAGTTATCTCCGGGCGCTGGCCTGGGGGGCACCGGCTTTGAGCCTGGTGCTGCTGCTGCGGTTCTTCAGTGAAGGCACCGGAAACACCACTCCGACCATGCTTTATGGCGTTGCCGGCGCGCTTTTGAACATACCTCTCAACTATGTGCTGATGTTCGGAAAACTGGGTTTTCCTGCGCTGGGCACCGTAGGCTGCGGGTATGCGACTTCCATTGTTATCTGGCTGCAACTCGTGTTGCTGATTCTCTATATCCACACGCACCGCCACTACCAGCCGTTTGCGCTGATGTCCTACCTGGAGCCGCCAAGCTGGCCGAGAATCTGGTCACTGCTGAAAGTGGGCTTACCCATCGCCGTGGCCATTTTCGTAGAAGGAAGTCTTTTTGTCGGCGCGGCCCTGCTGATTGGCCGTCTTGGCCCGGTGCCTGCGGCTGCTCACCTGATCGCGATCAATTTTTCAGCGTTGATGTTCATGATCCCCATAGGCCTGGCCAGCGCTATTTCCATCCGTGTGGGTAATGCGATCGGACGGGGCGCACTGGATGCGGCGCGCTATGCGGGCATAATCGGTGTGGTTATTGTTCTGGGATTCCAGACCGTCAGCGCCACCTGCATGTTTTTTTTCCCGGAGTTGATTGTCAGTATTTACACCGATGATCTGGTGGTCGCGCCGCTGGCGGTCAGCCTGTTGTTCTATGCGGCCATTTTCCAGTACCCGGATGGTTTGCAGATGGTCGCGGCAGGCGCATTGCGCGGCTATAAAGATACGCGGAAGCCCATGCTGTACATGGTGATTTCGTTCTGGGTTGTCGGCATGACGCTGGGTTACAACCTGACTTTCAACCAGGGTATGGGGCCGGCAGGAATGTGGATAGGGATGATTGCGGGCCTGACGGTTGCGTCTGCCCTGATGCTTGCGCGCTTTCACCGCACCAGCCAGAAGTTCATCCGCCAGGCGCAGCAGCCCGTTTAACTGCCGTTCTCAAGATCCTTGAAGCGTTTCTCAAGGTCTGAGATTCGCTGACTTCGTTCCGAAAGTTCAGGTGAAGACAGGCTTTCCGTGGAGCCGGCCCGGCCGGGCACGTATTCCTCAAACAGGACAAAAAGCACCGCCAGCACTGCATAAGCCACCAGTGCCCAGAGCGTTTTGGTCAGCAGGAAAGCCACGAACAGTGCACGAAGCACCCAGACGTTCCAGTGGAACGCCTGGGCGATACCGGCACAGACGCCGGCGAGCAGTGATCCTTCAATCCGTTCGGCTTTCAGTCTCATGAAGTGCCTGTTGTTTCCGTTGTCTCTAAAGTTTTCGTACCCGCGACACGTTTCTTCAGACGTTCGAGTTCTTCCTCGATCGCGGGATCAGGGGTTCCTTGCGTTGCCTCACTCCACGTCGAAGCAACGGTTCCACCCACTTCGTAAGACCTCACACGGGCCTCGAGGTTATCTACCTGTGACTGCAAGCGGTCGAACCGCCCCATGGCCCGGCGAATTTTGCGTTCACCCGGTGACAGCTTCTCCTTCGCAGGTGCGGTAACGGATCCCGGAGACTTTCCGGTTTCGAGGCTTTTGAGCTTTCTTTTAGATTCGGCGAGTTTGCTCTTCAGGGTGAGCATATCCTCTTCCATCTGGGTCACCCGCGAAGACACAATTTTCTGCTCATCCACGACAGATTCATGTTGGTGGGACAGCTCAGCTCTGGCCTTGAGGGCGGCGCGCGCGAGGTCATCGCGATCTTCAGCAACGGCTTTTTCGGCCCGGGCCTGCCATTGGCCCACTTCCTCGGCCAATTGGTTTTCCAGTCGAGTGAGGTGCTTTTGTTCAGCCAGCAATTCCGCACAGGCCTGGCGAGCATCTTCGCTGGCATCCTCCATTTCACGAATCAGCGCCCGCAGCAGTTTCTCCGGGTCTTCCGCTTTTTCGATGAGGGAATTGACGTTGGCAGCAATAACGTAACGAAGGCGAGAGAAGGCTCCCATTTATATCTCCTGTTCAGTTCAATAAGGTATCTATCTGGATGCAGATTTCATGCCATATTAAAAAAGCTTTTATAAACAGCCAGATAATAAAGAGTCAACGGCCCGCCTTGCCCAGCTTGATGGCGGATTTGACACAATCTTGGCGAACCGAATGTCAGCGGAATTGCAGTCCGGTACTTTCGGCATTGTGAACACCGGTGTATCGAACCTAAAATAGACGCAGTATCCAACAGGACCTTTCATGACCACGAAGCAATCGTTTTTCGCGAAATTTTTCCGGGGCGCCTGGCGCTTTGTCGATGGAGCCCGAAAAGTGTTCCTGAATCTCGTCTTTTTCTTTATTTTATATATTTTTGTTCTCGCGCTGATGGACACCGGCGAAACTTTGCGTACGCAGCCGGATACGGCGCTGCTTCTCCAGCCTTACGGGGATGTGGTTGAACAGTATAGCGGCACGCCGCTGGACTACATTCTGCAGCAGGCTACGGAAACATCACGGACCGAAACGCGCTTACGTGACCTGGTCGAAGCGGTGCGCAGGGCCAGTAATGATCCGAACATTGTCAGACTGGTCATCGATCCGAACTACATGCGGCGTATTGGTCTGGCTTCGCTTCTGGAGCTTGAAGCAGCCATTGCAGAGTTCAAGTCTTCGGGCAAGCCCGTTGTGGCGCTGGTCGACAATCTGGGCCAGCAGCAGTACTTCCTTGCGTCAATGGCCGATGAAATCTGGATGAATCCACGCGGGACGGTCTGGATTGATGGCTTCTCAGCTTACAGGCAGTTCTACCGTGAAGGCCTGGATAAGCTCGAGGTGGAAGTGAACCTGTTCCGCGCCGGCAAGTACAAATCGGCGATGGAGCCCTGGATTCGAAACGATATGTCACCTGAAGCCAAGGAAGCCAACCTGTTCTGGATTGGTAGTCTCTGGCAGCAATATCTGGACGCTATTTCCCGTCAGCGCGGTATTCAGCTGGAAAAACTGACGGATGCTTTCAACCATTTTGCCGATCGCCTGGATGCGGCAGAAGGTGATTTCGCCCGGTTGGCGCTGGATCTTGGACTGGTCGACCAATTGCTTGACCGGCCGGAGGCGAATGGCGTGCTCGCAACACGGGGCGCGCCGGGTGAGGGTAGTGAGGGTTATCGCCAGGTCGGTATCGATAATTATCTGGCCCTGACTGACATGCAGAACCGGCCGACTGCCACTTCACGCGTGAAAGTGGTAGTGGCAGAAGGCGAGATCGTTCGGGGAACACAACCTCAGGGCGTGGTTGGAGCGGTTTCACTGTCGAAGAAGTTGCGCGCGGTTGCAGAAGACAAGAACATCAAGGCTGTTGTCTTGCGCATTAACAGCCCCGGTGGGGATGCATTCGCATCCGAGATTATCCGCCGTGAAATCCAGGCACTGAAGGAAATGGGGAAAACGGTGGTGGTTTCCATGGGTAACGTGGCCGCGTCGGGGGGCTACTGGATTGCAATGGGTGCTGACGAAGTCTGGGCCAGCCCATCGACGATTACCGGTTCCATCGGGGTTTACGGCATTTTGCCCACGTTTGCGCGGCCACTTCAAAAACTGGGTATCCATACCGACGGAGTGGGTACGACCCCGCTTTCGGGCAAACTCCGCCTGGACCGTCCGCTGGACCCGGACCTCAGGCGAATTTTCCAGCGTGCGACCGAACGCACCTACGAAGATTTCGTCACTCTCGTGGCGCAAGCAAGACAAATGGAGTCCGAAGATGTTCACAGCGTTGCACAAGGCAGAGTGTGGAGCGGCAGCCAGGCAAAGGTCAGGGGATTAGTCGATCAAACGGGAACCTTGAAGCAGGCGGTAGACGCGGCAGCTCGAATCGCAGGCTTGGGCAGTGATTACGACATGGTTTATGACGAGTGGGAACTCAGCACGATGGAGACATTCCTGTTTGAAATGATCGGTGGGGTGATGACGCGTTTCGATCTGGGTGTAACAGGGTTTGGCCCGCTACATAATACGCTGCTTGAGAATATCCTGAGTGATTTGCGGGTGCTTTCACGGAGTAACGAAGGCCTGACGGTTGCCGCGCATTGCCTCTGCGATGTCCAGTAGTTCACCCTGGCGGCTGGAAGGCCAGCGGGCCCTGGTGACGGGGGCAAGCAGTGGCATTGGGTTGGCGACGGCTCAGGAACTGGCCGCGCTGGGTGCAGACATCGTGCTCGTGGCGCGGAATGAAATCCGTCTTGATAATGCAAAGACTGCCATTGAATCCGCGTCCCCTGGCAGCAGGGTGGAGGCATTGTCGGCTGATCTCTCGGTGGAAGACGATCGCCTGCGACTGGTTGCCGAACTGGAAGGTGCGATTCAGATTCTTGTCAATAATGCGGGAACCAACATTCGAAAGAGGATGGAAGAGCTCAGCCTGAATGAGTATCGCGAAGTCCAGGAAGCGAACCTGGTTTCGTGCTTTGAGATGTGCCGCCTGCTTCACCCGGTTCTTAAAAGCAGCGCACCCTCATGCGTCGTGAACAACGCATCGGTGGCCGGCCTGACGCACCTGAGGACCGGGGCGCCTTACGGCATGAGCAAGGCTGCGATGATCCAGTTGACACGAAACCTGGCGGTGGAATGGGCGCAAGAGGGGATCAGGGTGAACGCAGTTGCGCCATGGTACATAAACACGCCGCTGGCCGGTCAGGTTCTGAAGGATCCTGATTACCGCCGGCAGGTGCTTGAGCGGACGCCGATGGGCAGGGTTGGGGAAGTGGAAGAATGCGCCAGGGCCATTGCGTTTCTGTGCCTTCCCGCCGCGAGCTATATTACCGGCCAGTGCCTGGCCGTAGACGGCGGGTTCACCGTTAACGGCTTCTGAGAGTGATGGCTTTGTCTGGCGCGCCTGTCAGTAGCGTTTGGTTGGATCGGGCAGGCCGCTGTGCAGTAACCAGCGCTTACTTTCTTCGTTATAGCGCCATTCCTGTTCGTCCAGTATGGTGCGTTCAACCGCCTGGTTGGCGTTGAACATCCTGATTTCGACTGTTTGTCTGGCAGTCATTCCTTCATCGAACACGCCGGTTGAACGCACCGTGTAGGCTGTGACTTTGAAGAGACGAAGCCGGTCCATGTCCAGCCGGGATATCGGGTTTTCCGCGATGTACTCCGGGGCGATAAAATCGGCGGCGGCATCCCACTGGCTCCAGCGAATGATGGTTTCGTATTGCTTGAAAGCCTCTCCCCTGCTTTTGCTGACCTGATTGCTGGTGCAGGAGGCAAGTACCAGCATCGCCAGTACCAACAGTGACATGATTTTTGTGTATGTGTGCATTCCTTGCCTCATAGGTTCTTATTCCGGGCCATTGTAGCTTACGTCAGGTTTAGCCAGGCTATGGATATCCAGGCCATACCGATGATGACCCAGCAAAAAAACACCGCGGCCGAGCCCATGTCTTTCGCCCGGCCTGAAAGATCATGGAATTCGTGCCCAATGCGATCCACAACGTTTTCTATTGCCGAGTTAAGTAATTCTACAATAATGATCAGGACCAGGGGGGATGTCAGTAACAACCACTGCTCGACAGATGCCGCAACGAAAAATGAGGCCAGAAAAAGTATGGCGGACACGATCACGTCCGCCCGGAACGCAGCTTCATTTTCCCAACAGGCCCGGATTCCCTTCATCGAGTACCCGGCTGCAGCCATCAGGCCTTTCAGCCCGTTGTCTTCGCGTTTCATGGATCGGCAATCTGCTTCGTGTACTGCCCGTCAAAAAGCACAGTCCAGTTCTTGCCGTCGTCTCTGCTGGCTTCCCACAGCTGGCGTACGCTGCCGTCCGGGTTCGGTGTCCAGCTTATGCGATGAGTTACTTC
>Ga0316193_10000067_pt1 | contig 50317 bp, 47 predicted proteins | sample MerIslsedime2_MG_FD_207735 | JGI IMG/M metagenome (GOLD analysis project Ga0316193, IMG submission 207735) | Coastal sediment microbial communities from Maine, United States - Merrow Island sediment 2 | ecosystem: Environmental > Aquatic > Marine > Coastal > Sediment | place: USA: Maine... | reverse complement strand
GGACAAGGCCACTGTCGTGGCATTCAGCTGGCCGTCGAATGCTCTGCCTTCAGATTACGTGCCCGACCAGGCGGATATCGAGTGGAGCGTACCGTTGCTCGCAAGCTTTATCGGACAACTTGGCGATCACATCGGTAAAAACAATGTACAGGTCATGGCTCACAGCCTGGGGTCGCGTGGTGTTCTTTTTGCATTGCAGCGACTCGGCGCCGAGCGTATTGAACGTCCGGCAATCGGCCATCTCGTGCTGTTGGCTCCGGATTTCGATTCCCGGACCTTTGTCGACCTGCTGCCCGGACTTGCACCTCTGGCAGGGGGTATTACGCTGTATGCCTCCGGCAACGACACACCGCTGAAGTTATCGCGTCAGCTGAGCGGTTATCCGCGACTGGGTGAAGCGGGGGAGTATTTGACCGTGGTAGAGGGTGTGGAAACCATTGACGTTTCCTCGATCGGCCGTTACCAGCTTACGGGTCACGAATACTTCTATTTTCACCCCCTGGTGACGAGTGACCTGGTGATGCTGCTCGGCAGCCGAGCGCATGCCACTCAGCGCCCCGGACTGCAACCGAAAAAGCGCAATGGCATTCGTTACTGGGAGTTCACGACAGCGGTTCGTCATGAAGGCGCCGCAGTATCCGTCGATGACTGACATCAGTCGATTCCCGGGCCGGGCGGCGATTCCAGCGCCGCATAGGCGGTGCGTTCAAAGAACGCCCGTGTCTGGAATGGCGCGGGACCGAACGCGTGGCCTTCAATACGTAGCGTACGTTTGAGGACGAAGTCGAATAACAGGGGGTTGTGGCGGCGTATAGCGGAGAGTACCCCGGCTTCCGCCTGTGTTATATAACCGCGCCGCTGCATCTGTTTCAGTGAGAACAACGGCAATACACCCGGCAGGGGATAGTCGGAGCCGTTAAGCAGACGCGGGTGCCAGTCGTCGCGTTTAACCACCGTCTCCAGCGCGGGTCCGACGCGGTTGACCTGCGTGATGGCTGAGATATCCCCAAACAACAGGCCTTCATAGCGTGGTTCCTGCATCATACGCGCGAAGAGTTCAAAGCTGGATAGATGGGGGCCCTTGGGTCCGACATCCAGATCGATGCCGCGGCCCAGGGAGGCGCAATGCGCGACGATGACGCACACGCCGTGATCCATGGGGCGACGCAGGCGCAGCGGGTTGCCGTAGTCCTCCGTGTTGGCACCGTGCACGGCGAGCTCCGCCCCGGCGTGTACCAGCAACGGGATATCGAGTCTGGCGGCAGCTTCATAGAAAGGATCACAACGCGGCGAGGCCGGATCCATGCCCTGGGCGGCCGGCAGCCATTTAACGGCGCGAGCGCCGTTGCGCACCGCGTCTTCCAGTGCGGTAACGGCGTCACGTCGATAGGGGTGAACGGAGGCGATCCATTCGAAACGGGCAGGGTATTGCTGCGCGATGGATGCGGCGTAGTCGTTAGGGGTGTAGAACGGGCTCGCCTCCAGCTGGCGTTCACCTGCGTCTGTATAGTTGTAGTCGAATGCCAGTAACATCAGCTTCACGCCCGTGGGCAGCTGATCATGCAGCCAGATCATGCGTTCAACAAAGTGCCGGTCAGTCCGGCCGTCGTCGTTGGTACAGCTGGCGTTGAAATAGAACGCACGCTGCAGCCATTGGACCGGGTGCGCAAGGCTGTGCATCTGCGGGTTGGTCCAGATCCCCGAACCATTTTCGCCAGTGCCGATGAGGTGCACGTGACAGTCCCGGTACTGGCCGGGATCGATATCCTGCCAGGCTGACTGCACCAACGGGTGATCGAGTAGCGCCTGCGGCAGGGGCTCGCCGGGACAGGGATTCAGCAAACCGTCTTCCGGCCAGTACCGAAAACCGGCCGCGGCGAGACCGATGGTGGTGAAGCCAAGCAGAAAGTGTCTGCGTTTCATGTGATGGTCAATTTGACAGAATGGGGGCTGCGGCGTCAACGGGGACGGGGGTACCCGAAATTCCAGAGTTGTCGAGCGCCCGCTATCAGCGGATAACAAGTTACTAGGGATGCATGCCTTAATGAAGCGGGATTTCCGACAGCTTGCAACTGGTGCTTGAGATGATCGAGCTGCTGCAATAGCACAAGCAGTTTGGGCATAGATTAGACATAGTGCATTACATGAAAAGAATGCAAGTATTATTATATATAACAATGTATTATAAAGGGAACTGTAACGGATATATATGTAAATAGTTCCGACAGGCGATTGTAGGGTCAATGCGTATCAATAAATTCATCGTACCCCTGAAAATCGAAGCTGCCGCCTACCAGAAGATGTACCGTGGCGATGCACAGCATGTGGTGGCGCTGGACGTTGAAGGACGCAAAATTCAGTTTCCAGCGGCATCGCTACGCCCCTTCGTCACCCGTGAGGGTATCGAGGGCGTATTCGTTATCCAGGTGGACGAGACTAACAGGCTGATCGATATTCAGCGCCAGCGCGGGTAAGTTTTGGCAGTAGTTAGCGAACCCGGTATGATTCGCGTTTTTGTCTGGCAGCGAAGTTCCAGATCAGGGAGCCGTTTTGGAAGTTAACCCGGTACTAAATCAGATCAAGGACCTACAAGGGCGTTCCGAGTCCCTGAGGGGGTATCTTTGACTTCGATACCAAGCGTGAAAAGTTAACGGAAGTCTGCCGCGAACTGGAAGATCCGGACGTCTGGAATGACCCGGAACGCGCCCAGTCTCTGGGTAAGGAAAGGGCGCGTCTCGCAGAGGTGGTCGAGACCCTTGCCGATATAGAAACGACTTTGCAGGATGCCGCCGAGCTGCTGGAGCTGGCAGCGGAAGAGAACGATCAGGAAACCTTCGATGCTGTGACAGGCGACGTTGCCGGGATGGAGGCACGCGTTGCAGCGCTGGAATTTCGCCGCATGTTTTCAGGTGAAATGGATGCCGCCAATGCGTTTCTTGATATCCAGTCCGGTTCAGGTGGCACTGAAGCGCAGGATTGGGCGGAGATGCTGTTGCGCATGTACCTGCGCTGGGCCGAGCGCCATGAGTTTGCTACGGAGTTGATTGAAGTGTCTGCCGGTGAAGTGGCGGGTATCAAAAGTGCTACTATAAAAGTTAACGGGCCGTATGCATTCGGCTGGCTGCGTACCGAGATTGGCGTACATCGTCTGGTCCGCAAATCCCCTTTTGATTCGGGTAATCGGCGGCATACATCTTTCGCCGCCGTATTTGTAGCGCCGGAAATTGACGATGACTTTGAAATTGATATTAACCCGGCAGATCTGCGCGTCGACGTCTATCGTGCCAGCGGCGCCGGTGGCCAGCACGTCAACCGGACTGAATCGGCGGTGCGCATCACGCACCAGCCCAGTGGTGTTGTAGTGCAATGCCAGAATGATCGTTCCCAGCACAAGAACCGCGCGACAGCGATGAAACAGTTAAAAGCCAAGTTGTACGAGCTGGAAGTACAGAAACGCAATGCCGATCAGCAGGTGGTTGAGGACAGCAAATCGGATATCGGCTGGGGCAGCCAGATCCGTTCCTATGTGCTGGACCAGTCACGTATCAAGGATCTGCGTACCGCGGTAGAAACGGGTAACACCCAGGCGGTACTTGATGGTGACCTGGATGCCTTTATCGAGGCCAGCCTGAAGAGTGGCCTGTGATGCGGGTAAGCAACGTACAAGTTTAATAACCTGACTGCCGAGATTATGACTGAAACCGACGAACACAAACTAATTACCCAACGCAGACAGAAACTGGATGCCTTGCGCGAGCAGGGTGATGCGTTCCCCAATGATTTTCGGCGTGATTCCATCGCCGCTGAGTTGCATGCGGCGTTCGGTGACAAAGACAAGGACTGGCTCGAGGAAAACACCATCCGGGTCAAGGTGGCTGGCCGCATGATGGGCAAGCGCGTCATGGGCAAGGCAAGTTTTGCACATATACAGGATATGTCTGGGCGCATACAGTTGCGTCTTGAACGTGACAGCCTGCCCGAGGGCCGCTATCAAGCGTTCAAGGGCTGGGATATCGGTGACATTATTTGTGCTGAAGGCAAGCTGTTTAAAACGAACACCGGTGAGTTGTCAGTCAGGGCGGATGAACTGCGTATACTCACCAAATCGTTGCGTCCGTTGCCGGAAAAATTCCATGGGCTTACTGACCAGGAGATCCGTTACCGGCAGCGCTACCTGGACCTGATCATGAACCAGGAGTCACGTGATACCTTTATTATACGTTCGCGCATCGTGCAGTTTATCCGTGACTTCTTTAACCGGCGCAATTTCCTGGAAGTCGAGACACCGATGATGCAGAGTATTCCCGGCGGTGCAGCCGCCAGGCCGTTTACCACCCATCATAATGCACTGGATATGCAACTATACCTGCGTATTGCGCCCGAGCTGTATCTCAAGCGCCTGGTGGTTGGCGGTTTCGAGAAGGTGTACGAGATCAATCGCAACTTCCGCAACGAAGGCTTGTCCACGCGCCACAACCCGGAATTCACCATGCTGGAATTCTACGAGGCGTACGCGGATTTCCGCGACCTGATGGATATTACAGAGGAGCTGCTGCGCTCCATGGCGAAGTTGATTCTGGGTGGTACTGTGGTTTCCTACCAGGACGATGAATACGATTTTGGCAAGCCGTTTGCGCGTATGACCGTAAAGGAATCTATCCTGCACTTTAATCCAGAACTGACGATGGCGCAGCTGGACGACCTGGATGCAGCACGCAGCATAGCCGCATCGCTGGATATCCCGGTCAAGGACAGTTATGGCCTGGGCAAGGTACAGATCGAGATTTTCGAAAAGACCGTGGAGCATCGGCTTAAAGATCCCACCTTTATCACCGCCTACCCGACGGAAGTGTCACCCCTGGCACGGCGTAACGATCAAGACCCGTTTGTAACCGATCGTTTCGAATTCTTTGTCGGCGGGCGGGAAATCGCCAACGGATTTTCCGAACTGAATGACCCCGAGGACCAGGCAGAACGTTTCCGTCAGCAGGTCGAGGAAAAGGAAGCCGGTGACGACGAGGCGATGCATTTTGATGAAGATTATGTCTGTGCGCTGGAGCATGGCCTGCCACCTACAGCAGGCGAGGGTATCGGGATAGACCGTCTGGTGATGCTGTTTACCGATTCTGCTTCGATACGGGACGTACTGCTGTTCCCGCACATGCGTCAATAGCTATCGCAGGATTCCGCGCCGGTCTGGATGGGCTCTACGTTCCATTCGCCGGCTTTCAGGTAGCTCAGGAAGTGCAACATCGCAGCGCATTCTTTTCAGCTCGTTGAGAACATTCTCTGTTTCGACTAATTTTTGTACCCGTGTTTAATAGTAGTACTAAAATCAGGGTTGTAAGAAAAAAATGTTGCTAGTCGAACAGTTGCTGTACGGCATCGATTTCATCTGCCATGGCGGTGAGTTCGATTTCATGGATATCTACATCGAACCCGAGGTGGCGGAAAGCGGGGATCTTGCTCCAGTCTGCCTGGCTCAGCGCATGATCAGTATCGATACGGCTTTGCAGGTTGGCGACCTGTACCACGTCGACCAGGTCGGCTGGGCCGGAATGGTCACGGACCAGGTCTTCGTGCTCAGCGGCGACTGCCACCAGCGCGTCGGGAAATTTCCAATGTTTCAGGATGGCGCCGCCGATACGTGTGTGCAGACTTTCGATCAGGTGATCGAGCAGCCCCGGCGTATCCAGCAGATCGTCACGTTCCTCGGCACGGTACAGGATCGGCAGGGTTCCGATATCATGCAATAAGCCACCCAGCATAGCCTGGTCCGGCTCCACGCCGGGTGTCTGGCCAGCCAGCGCGCGGGCAATTGCGGCGACCTGCACGCTGTGTTCCCATACAGCGCGTAAGCGCTGGTCAACCATATCATTGGTGGCCTGGAACATCTGCTTCATGACCTGGCTGGTGACCAGGTTGCGCACCAGTTTGTTGCCGAGTCTGGAGATCACCATGGACAGACGATCGATTTCCTGACGTCCGCGGTACAGCGGGGAGTTGGCGACCTGCAGCAGGCGCGCGGACAGTGCGGCGTCCTGACCAATGATATCGGCGATCTGGCTGGCGCTGGCATTCTCGTCGTCGACAACATCACGCACCCGTAATGCTACCTCGGGCAGGGTAGGCAACTGCAGGTGGCCGCTTTCCAGGTCCTGGACAAGCTCGTTGACGAATACTTCTTCGGGTTCCATACCGACTCCTTGGGTTATGACCGGGTCTTTTCCCTATAGCGACTGGAGACGGGAAGATCTGAATCCTGATGCTGTTGCGGGTCAGTCCTCCGCAAACGGGTAGGGTAAAGTCTCCAGCTTCAGCAGCGGGCCATCAGCAGAACCCAGGTGCAGTCCCATTTCTCCCTCCGCACTGGCGATCTGCAGTACCACGAGCACCGCGTAGCCACCATCGGGATGCGCGGCAACCGATACCAGTTTGCCTGCACTCTGCTGGGCGTTATCAGCCGTAAATACTTCCTCCTCGCCAGCTGGCCGCGTATCACTCTCGACCCGGGCAAGATACATGCGGCGCTTGAGCTTTCCCAGATACTGCATGCGGGCGACGATTTCCTGTCCTGTGTAACAGCCTTTCTGAAAACTGACGCCATCAACCAATTGCAGATTTGTCATCTGTGGCACAAAGGCTTCACGGGTTTGTGGCAGGATGACAGGGATGCCTGCCTGAATATCGAGCAACTGCCATGCATCGGCGCCAATCGGGGCACTCTGTACATTGAGCTGATCCCACAGCTGTCTGGCGTCCTCAAGTGTGGTGAAAATCTCGTAGCTCGGGTGAATTCCCGGAACCCGGATAATAGTGTGGTTACCCGCCTGCACAACAGAATCCACGGATCCGGGCAGTTCACCGGCAAACTTCCGCAGTTCCTGTTCCACATCGCCTCCGGACACCCCGAGGTGTACAAACGTATCGCTGGCTTCTTCAAGCGTGACTTTGGAACGCAGTATAAACATGCGCAGGCGTTTGATGACGTCCTCCACCATGCTGGCGGGCAGACACAGGTAATAGCTGTCACCGCGGTGGAAGGCGCGGAAAGTGGCGAGCAGGCGGCCTTTGGGGTTGCACAGGCCGCTGAGCTGACTGTGTGTATCGTTTACCTTGCGGATATCGTTGGTGAACTGGCCTTGCAGGTAGGTCTCTGCATCATCCCCATGTACTGAGATCAGTCCGTAGTGGGACAGGTCAGCAAACACATTGCCGGTGATCGCTACACTCAGCTCCCGGCGCTCGTTGCCATAGTGGACAACACCGGTGTCGGTGAATTCTGCACCGGCATTGGCCAGAAATTCTTTCCATTCAGAGATCATGATGAACAGTCCTGATTGCCTGCTTCGCATAGTAGTCAATCTTTCTTTGAGTGTCAGCCTTGTAAACGCTGGTAGATTCAACGGGCAGGTGGTATAAACACCAAAATGTCAGGCGAGTTGAACTCAATGGCCCGCACCAAGCCCGCGCCGAAATTTCTTAACCTGATAAAGATCAAGCTGCCCCCCGGTGGCGTAGCCTCCATCGGCCATCGTATTTCCGGTGTGCTGATGTTCCTGTCGATTCCGTTTGTTGCCTGGGAATTCGGACTCTCCCTGGAGAGTGAGCAAAGCTTCCGGGACGTGCAGCAGTGCCTGCAGTCAACCCCGGTTCTGCTCCTGTCATTGATCCTGGTCTGGTCGTTGAGCCATCATTTGCTGGCCGGCGTGCGCCACCTGTTTCTCGACGTGGGGATGGGTGTTGACAAAACCCGTGCCAACACCACTGCCTGGCTGGTCAATCTCGGTGCCCTGCTGTTAACGGTGCTGTACGCGGTCACTTTGTTATGAGCCGAGCTGCGCAGGGACTCCGTGCATGGTTGTTACAGCGCTTTACCGCAATCTATCTGGCTGTCTACCTGCTCGTAGTTGTTTCTGTCATTGCCGGTCGTGAAACCGTCAGCTACGCCGAATGGCGCGACTGGCTGGGTGGGCCCTGGATGGGTGTTGGTACCACGCTGTTTGCGCTGGCGGTTTTACTGCATGTCTGGGTAGGGATCCGGGATGTGCTGATAGATTATATGCACGCTGTCTGGTTGCGCCTGCTGTTCATGGCGGCAACCGCACTGGTGTTGCTGGTCAGCCTGTTATGGGTTGTACGCGCACTGGCACTGGCAGCCATCGGGACAAATTAGGGAATGACCATCGAGAAGCGCAGTTTTGATACCCTGATTATAGGCGCCGGTGGTGGCGGTTTGCGCGCCGCGCTACAGCTGTCACAGGCAGATGCGCGGGTCGCGGTTGTTTCCAAGGTATTTCCGACCCGTTCCCATACCGTCGCTGCACAGGGCGGTGTCAATGCGGCGCTTGCCAATGTGTCGCCTGATAACTGGCACTGGCACATGTTTGATACGGTCAAGGGCAGTGACTACCTGGGGGACCAGGACGCTATCGAGTACATGTGCCGTGCCGCACCGCGTGTGGTTTATGAGCTGGAACACTTTGGCGTACCGTTCTCGCGCCTGGACAGCGGTAAAATTTATCAACGCGCCTTTGGTGGACAGAGCAGGAACTTCGGTGGTGAGCAGGCGGTACGCACCTGTGCGGCGGCCGACCGTACCGGGCATGCCATATTGCATTCACTCTACCAACAGAATATCCACGCCAAAACCCATTTTTTCGATGAGTATTTTGCCATCGATCTGGTGCGCAACCAGGAGGGTTATTTCCTGGGCGTGCTGGCAATCGAGATTGCCAGTGGCGAACCGATTCTTATCGAAGCGAAAACCACTATCCTGGCGACCGGTGGCGTCGGACAGCTGTTCCGCACCAATACCAACGCACTGGTAAATACCGGTGATGGCATGGCGATGGCCCTGCGCGCCGGTATTCCGTTACAGGATATGGAGTTCTTCCAGTTCCATCCCACCGGTATTGCCGGCAAGGGTATGCTGATCACGGAAGGTGCGCGTGGTGAGGGCGGGTATTTATTGAACGGTGATGGCGAGCGTTTCATGGAGCGCTATGCGCCCAATGCGAAGGATCTTGCCAGCCGTGATGTTGTCAGCCGTTCCATCGCCATGGAAATACGCGAAGGTCGTGGTGTCGGCCCGAACAAAGACCACGTGTTGCTGAAACTGGATCATCTGGGCGCCGACATTGTTAAAAAGCGTTTGCCAGGCATTCGCGATACGGCGATGACTTTTTTACACATTGATCCTGCCGAAACACCGATCCCGGTTTATCCCACAGCGCATTACACCATGGGCGGCATCCCGACGGATCGTCACGGCCAGGTAGTGGTGCCGGTTCAGCAGGGCGCTGAAGAGCCTGTGCCCGGATTGTACGCAGTGGGTGAGTGCGCCTGTGTATCGGTACACGGTGCCAACCGGTTGGGGGGCAATTCCCTGCTCGACATCCTGGTGTTCGGTCGCGCTGCCGCCAATCACGTCATCGAGCATCTGAACGAGAACCGCTATCACCAGCCGATTCCGGATAACGCTACCGATGAGGCCATGGCGAGACTGGAGCGCTGGAACCGGCAGGGTAATGGAGAGTCGGTGCCGCAACTGCGCACGGAACTCGCCAGGGTCATGGAGGATCACTGCAGCGTGTTCCGCAACGAAGAAGTACTTCAGGAGGGGCAGACCAGGGTGCTTGAACTTCGGCAACGTATGCAGGATGCCTATATTGACGACCACAGCCGCGTTTTCAATACGGCCAGAATCGAAGCCATGGAACTCGACAACCTGATGGAATGCGGTATAGCAACGATTACATCGGCGTTGATGCGCAAGGAGAGTCGTGGCGCACATTCGCGCATCGATTATCCGGAGCGCGACGACCAGCGCTGGCTGCGCCACAGCCTGTTTTCGCTCGAGGGATATAAAATGGACTACAAACCGGTACGCATCAAGCCGTTAACGGTCGATAGCTTCCCGCCCAAGAAACGGACGTACTAGCTATGAAATTTTCCATTTACCGCTATGATCCGGACCAGGATGCCAAACCCTACATGCAGGACTATGAACTTCCCGACGAACAGATAGAGCCGGGCATGATGTTGCTGGACGCGCTGCTGCTGGTGAAGGCCCAGGACGAAAGCCTGAGTTTCAGACGCTCCTGCCAGGAAGGCGTTTGCGGTTCTGACGGCATGAATATCAATGGCCGTAACGGGCTGGCCTGTATCACCCGGCTGTCGGAACTGAAAACACCTGTCGAGATCCGGCCACTGCCCGGTATGCCGGTTGTCAGAGACCTGGTAATAGATCTGGAGCAGTTCTACAGGCAATACCGGACGGCCAAACCCTGGCTTATCAACGATGAGCCCTGTCCCGAAGTGGAACGCTTGCAGTCGCCACAGGAGCGGGAGCAGCTGGATGGCCTGTACGAGTGCATCCTGTGTGCCTGTTGTTCCACCTCCTGCCCGTCGTTCTGGTGGAATCCGGACAAGTTTCTGGGGCCGGCGGCGCTGTTGCAGTCCTGGCGTTTCCTGGCCGATTCGCGTGACCAGGCCACTGAAGAACGTCTGAACAGCCTGGAAGGGCCATTCCGACTGTTCCGTTGCCATACCATCATGAACTGCGTCGAGGTCTGCCCCAAGGGTCTGAACCCGACCCGCGCCATTGGACGTATCAAGGAACTGATGGTTAAACGTTCGCTGTGAATGAACTGGCACGCATGCGCTGGAAGTGCCGGCGCGGTATGCTGGAACTGGACCTGTTGCTGAAAGCGTTTCTTGAACAGGGTTACCAGGACCTGGATGACGCGGGGCAGCAGCGCTTTGATGCAATGCTCGATTACCCTGATGCCGTTTTGCTGGAATGGTTCATGGGACGGATTCGACCCACCGACAAGGATGTCGCACAACTCGTTGAGAAAATTCGATCAGCCACTGAGGGTTGAATTCAGGCCTTCACGTATTTTCCTGTCACTGCTGGTGTCGCTTTATTCACTGGCGGTTCTGGCCTGGTGGTGCGTGCCCCTGCCCGGGCTTGGCCGGTTGCTGCTGACGATCCTGTTGACGGGGCACTTTTTCCACCTTTACCGCCTGCATATTACAGTTGCCTCTGCGGCATCAGTTCAGGCCCTGTCCTGGGAACGGATGCAAGGATGGCAGCTGCGCGGCCCTGATGCTGTATGGTTGCCTGCAGAACTGCTGTTGCCGGTGTTTGTCAGCCACCGTCTGGCTGCGGTTCGTTTTCGGACCGGCCGTTTCAAGACACGGAATGTCGTACTGTTTGCCGATCGCCTTCCCGCAAATGACTTTCGCAGACTCAGGGTGCGCTTGCTACAATCCGCGTATGGCGATAGAGATCGAAAGAAAATTCCTGCTGAGCAATGACAGCTGGCGGGAGCAGGCTGATGCAGGCGTATTTTACAGCCAGGGCTACCTGATCAGCGATCCACTAAGCAGCGTACGGGTGCGGTTGGCAGGCGACAAGGCCTGGCTGAACATAAAAAAGGTAAAATCCACAATTCGCAGGCTGGAATATGAATATCCAATTCCGGTAGAAGATGCCTGTGAACTGTTGCACGAGCTATGCGCCGAGAGACGCATCGATAAAACACGCTACCACGTCAGTCATGCCGGTCACCTGTGGGAGGTGGATGTATTCGAGGGGGCAAATTCAGGACTGGTTGTGGCCGAGATCGAATTAAATGACGAGCAGGAAGTTTTCGAAAATCCGTCATGGCTTGGTGAGGAGGTCTCCGATGATCCACGTTATTACAACATGAACCTGGCCAACACACCGTATACGCAGTGGTAAGGTGCTGGCTTATTCTGTTTTGCGGCATATTGCTTGCGTCCTGCGGTGAGCCTGAGGTTGATAGTATTCGCTTCGGTCTGGCTACTGCTCCGATCAATCTCGATCCGCGCTTTGCGACTGATGCAACATCCGAGCGGATCAACCGGCTGCTGTATGAGCGACTGGTGGATTTTGACAAGCACGCCCGCCCGGTAGCTTCGCTGGCGGCCTGGGATAGACGCTCGGAGCGTCATTACCGCTTTCGGCTTGGTGACACGGGACGCCTGTTTCACGATGGGTCACGTCTCAGTGCCGAAGATGTCGCTGCAACTTACCGTTCTGTCCTTGATCCCGATACGGCTTCGCCACATCGAGGCACCCTCGAGATGATCGCGCGTATCGAGGTTGTGGACGCAAACACGCTGGATTTTTTCCTTGACCGGGCAGACGTCCTGTTCCCGGGTTACCTGTCAATCGGGATCCTGCCTGCTGCCGGGATTGAAGCGGGTGCTGCATTTCATCACCACCCCGTGGGCAGTGGCCCGTTCAGCCTGCGCGACTGGCCCGAGTCCGGCAGGCTGGAACTGGTTCGGATCAGTGACCGGCAGGTGTTTACCTTCGAGCAGGTGCATGATCCGACCATGCGGGTTCTGAAACTGCTGCGCGGTGAAGTGGATATTCTGCAAAATGACCTTCCTCCCGAACTCCTGCACTACCTTGCCGGACAGGCTGGTATCAATGTACAAAAGCACGCCGGCAGCAATTTTTCCTATCTGGGTTTTCAGCTGCAGGATGAGGATACCGGCAAGTGGGAGGTGCGGCGCGCCATTGCCTTGGCCATTGATCGCGCGGCAATCATCCGTTATGTCTTTCGCGGGGCTGCCAGGCCGGCCTCTGCCTTGCTGGTGCCGGAGCACTGGGCGGGCAACCCGGAACTGGTTGGTATTGACTTCGACCTCGACACAGCCAGAGCTTTGCTGGCAGATGCCGGGTATGGTTCCGGGAACCCGTTGCGCATCAGCTACAAGACGTCGAGTGACCCGTTCCGTGTGCGCATTGCGACTATCCTGCAACAGCAACTGGCGCAGGCGGGCATAGAAGTGGATGTGCAGAGTTATGACTGGGGTACCTTTTATGGGGATATCAAGGCCGGTCGTTTCGAGGTATACAGTCTGGCGTGGGTCGGGGTGAAATCACCGGATATCTTCCGCTACGCATTTCACAGTCGGTCTCTGCCACCTTCAGGCGCCAATCGGGGGCGCCTGGATGATGCGCGGGTTGACCGGATGATCGAGCAGGCAATGACAACAACAGATGCAGAACAACAGGCGGTAATCTATGCCGCTTTGCAGGCCCGTTTACTTGAGCAGCTTGTTTATGTGCCGCTCTGGTACGAAGACCAGTATTTTGCGGTGCGGGAAGATATCAGGGGTTACAGGCTGGCAACGGATGGTAACTACGACGCATTGCTTTTGGCCTCCAGAGACCGGGACCATCCAGTTCGACAGGGAACGAGTGATGCCAGATAACTACTTGCATATAACACTTTCCACTCAACGCCTGACTGTCTACAGCGGCGGGGCGGCGGTTCACGCGTATTCCGTATCAACGGCGTTAAAAGGAGCAGGGACGCAGATGGGCAGTGAAAAGACGCCCCTTGGCTGGCACCGGATTCGTGCGGGTATCGGGGCAGGGTGTGCGCCAGGCACGGTATTCATAGCACGCAGACCCACTGGCGAAACTTATTCTGAAGAGCTGGCAGCAGCTGATCCGGGGCGCGACTGGATACTGACCCGCATTCTGTGGTTGTGCGGAACAGAACCCGGTAAAAACCGTTTTGGTGAGGTCGACAGCATGCGGCGTTACATTTACATTCATGGTTGTCCAGACAGTGAGCCCATGGGTGAGCCGCGTTCGCACGGCTGTATACGTATGCGCAACCAGGACGTTATTGAATTGTTTGAACGGGCGCCGGTCGGGATGCCGGTGTTGATCGAAGAATGACCTGAAGCCTGTCCCGCCCTGTGGTAGCATAAACCGTGAACTGCCCGTCAAGCAGGCCGGACTATTCACTTTATAAGAAACAATGACAAGAATCATTACAGTCACCAGTGGCAAGGGTGGTGTCGGTAAAACCATCATTACTGTTAATCTCGCTGTGCAGCTGGCGCAGCGTGGCCAGCGTGTGTGTCTGCTTGATGCGGGCGGTGGGGCTGCCAATACCGGTCTGTTGCCGGGGCTGAAACCGCACTACACCCTCAGCGATCTGGTTCTGTCTGGCGTTGAGCTGAACAAAGTGTTGATCCGCAACTGCCGGGGTTTCGACCTTGTGCCGTGTGGTTCTGATGCCGGTTGGCTGGATACGCTGGCTGAAAATCAGTTGCACGCTATGGCTACCGCCCTGGCGCAGCTCGACAATTACGATTTCATCCTCATCGATTCCTCATCAACCCATGCAGGCAGTGAGCGCGCGTTCACGGCGGCCGCTTGTGAAACCGTTCTGGTCATTACCCCGCAACCAGACGTACTCAACGATACCTATGGCCTGCTCAGGCAGCTGCACCAAGAGCGCTACGCAGGCCGCATTATGCTGGTAGTAAATAGAACTATAAATCATACAGTTGGAAGACATACTTACGACAAATTCAGAGAAGCGGCCGAATTCTATCTTGGAGTGGATGTGCCGCTGCTGGGGCTGGTCAGTGACGATCAACGCATTCAGCAGGCGATGCCTGATCAATGTGCGCTGGTCAGTCACAGTCCTGAATCGGTGGCAGCATATGATGTTGGTCAACTGGCGGGCAGTTTATTGATACAACCGGAGAGTGTGCCCGGGATTGCCGTACAGGACTTCTGGCATCGCTTCCTGCGTGCCAGCGGCTTGAGTCCGGCCGATGAGCATCAGATTGCACCTGATAGCACAGTCTCGGATATGCCCGGCGATACTGAATTGCAACAGCAGCTGGACAGGCTTTCCAGTCGGGTTAGCGATCTGATAGCGGAAGTGGAAAGGCTCAGGGCTGCCGGCAACCGGGAATCCGCAGTGGTCAGCTTTCCGCAGGCTGACAGGAAAGCGCCTCCGCCCCGGTGTGCCGAGATCTGTTTTGCAGTGGACACCTCGTCAGAGGATGTGACAATGCAGGGCGAGGTCTTTTCGATATATCATATGCGGCGGTCAAATGGTGACACTCAACGCTTCGCCTGCCACAGTCTCGATGACGATATCCAGGAACCCAAACCGCAAACCACATCTTCGTAGGCCGGCATGCCAGCCTATTTGATGTCCCGCCTGTTCATGGCGGCCTGGGTGATTTTCGGCGTCACCAGCCTGGTCTTTTTTCTCATTCACTGGGTGCCTGGCGATCCGGTGGAGGTTATGCTGGGCGAATCCGCATCCGCTGTCGATCGTGAGGCTCTGCGCCAGGCGCTGGGTCTTGATCAGCCTGTTCTCCGGCAATGGGTTTCATTCCTGACCGGTGTTGTTACATTTGATCTGGGTACATCCCTGTTTTATCAACAGCCGGTCATGGAGTTGCTGAATGCGCGTTATATGGCGACGCTCGAACTGGCTGTGGCAGCTTTCGTTATAGCCATAATAATTGCCATTCCCCTGGGTGTATTTGCTGCCGCACGTCAGGGCAGCGCCTGGGATATCGGTGCGATGGGTTTCTCGCTGCTCGGCGTATCGGTGCCCAATTTCTGGTTGGGGCCGTTACTGGTGCTGGCCTTTTCGCTGGGGCTGGGCTGGTTTCCGGTCAGTGGCCGGGAGGCGGCAGGTGCAGCAGTGTTACCGGCGATTACGCTGGGTACATCCCTGGCAGCCATACTGTCACGCATGGTGCGCAGCAGCCTGCTCGAGGTGCTCGGGGAAGATTTTATCCGTACCGCGCGCGCCAAAGGTCTGTCAACCCGGCAGGTGCTGATCAGGCATGGATTGCGCAACGCCTGGTTACCGGTACTGACCTTGCTGGGTATGCAGGTGGGTGCACTGCTGGGCGGCGCGGTGATCACTGAAACCATATTCAACTGGCCCGGTATCGGTTCGTTGCTGGTAGAGTCAATTCAGAGGCGCGATTACCCGGTGGTGCAGGCCTGTGTGTTGATGATCAGCCTTGCGTACGTCATGATTAATCTGGTAACTGATCTGCTCTACGCCTGGGTGGATCCGCGCATACGCCTGGAGCACACGTGATGAGGCCCGCCTGGCCGGCAGTGGTCTTGCTGCTATGGGGGCTGGTCACGTTAACAGCGAGCTGGTTGCCCTTGCAGCCTGACCGGATTGCACTCGAAGCCATCCTGCAAGGTCCGACGTTGCAGCATTGGCTGGGCGCTGATGATCTGGGCCGCCCGGTTTTTGACCGCGTGCTGATCGGTGCCAGAACCTCGTTCCTGGTTGCCGTCTGGGTGGTTGGTCTGTCAGTCGTGGTCGGGACGCTGCTGGGGAGCATTGCCGCTTATCTGGGGGGGGTATGGGATCGTGCCCTGGTCATGATCGTCGATATCTTTATGGCATTTCCGGGCATACTGCTGGCCATAGCGCTGGCCGGCTTGCTGGGACCGGGAATAGAAAACCTGGTAATGGCGCTGACGCTGGTTGGCTGGGTAGGGTATGCACGACTGGCACGTGCCCAGGTACTGTCGGTGAAACGCCGCGAACACGTGGTTGCGGCACAGGCACTGGGAACCGGAACAGCCGCTATTATCATGCGTCATCTTGTTCCGCTGATCAGTGCGCCGCTGGTTGTGGAGGCAACATTTGGTGTGGCCGCTGTAGTCATCGCTGAATCCGGCCTGTCCTTTCTCGGGCTCGGCGTTCAGCCCCCGGAGGCATCGTGGGGCAGTATGATACGCGACGGTGTGCGCTACATGCTGGTGGCGCCGCACCTGGTACTGGTGCCTGGCGGCGCACTTTTTCTGGTGGTATTGAGTGTGAACCTGCTCGGTGATCGTTTGCGTGACTACCTGGATGTGCGCAGCATTAGGCGCACAGCAGTGCAGGGGGCTGGAACATGAGTATCGGGCCGGTAATGGCTGACTTACAGGGTCTGGAGTTACAAGCGGAAGAACGCGACATGTTGCGGCATCCGGCTGTGGGTGGCGTAATCCTGTTCAGCCGTAATTATGAGTCTCCGGAACAGGTTCATCAGCTGGCCAGTGATATACACAGCCTGCGTCAGCCACCGCTGCTACTGGCAGTGGATCAGGAGGGCGGGCGTGTACAGCGTTTTCGCGACGGTTTCTTCCGCCTGCCGCCGGTCGGACAGTTGGGCTCGATTTACGCAAAGAACCGCAAGAAGGCGCTACTGCTGTGTCAGGAAGCCGGTTGGTTAATGGCCAGTGAAGTACTTTCCGTTGGCGTTGATCTCAGCTTTGCGCCGGTACTGGACCTGGACCTGGGCGTTTCCGCTGTGATCGGTGACCGGGCATTCCACCGTCAACCGGATGCGGTTACTGAACTGGCACTGGCGTATCAGCGTGGCATGCACGAAGCAGGTATGGCAACGGTAGGTAAACATTTCCCGGGACATGGTGGCGTTACTGCGGATTCGCATCACACACTTCCCGAGGATGACCGCTCGCTGGTTGATTTGCAGCTACAGGACCTGATCCCGTTTGAACGACTGATACACAACGGTCTCAACGGGATAATGGCCGCGCATGTGCTATATCCACAGGTTGATACCCAGCCGGCCGGTTTTTCCGGCCGCTGGTTAACAGGCGTTTTGAGAGAGTCATTGGGCTTTCAGGGCGTGATATTCAGTGATGACCTCAGCATGGGAGGTGCGGAGTGGGCGGGTGACTATCCCGAGCGCGCGCGTGTAGCCCTGCAGGCAGGTTGTGACATGGTCCTGGTCTGCAATCAACCGCAGCATGCCGTTGAGGTTATCGAATCGTTAACGAACCACAACGATCCGGCAGCGCACCTGCGCCTGGCCAGAATGCACGGATCGACTTTCCCCGAACGAAAAAACTTACGGGCATCCAGGCGCTGGCAGGCTGCTGCGTCACTGCTTGAACAGAGTGAACCTGAACGCTGGCTGGATATGGATCTGGAGTAGACTGGTGGATGCTGAAGCAACCGCAATGAAATTGATTACCGGGTGGACCGGTGCGAATACCTGGGTGATTCAGGTGTTCGTGGTGATATTCGTTGCGTTGTTGTTCGATTTCATTCAACGCAGCCTGTTAAAACGCCTGCACAAAAAGCTGGAGCGCACCAGCAACCCCTGGGACGATGCGTTGCTGCAGGCTGCGATACGCCCACTGAGTGCAATGATATGGATTGTCGGAATAACCTTCGCCGCTGATATCATTAGTACAGAAACACAGGCGCCGCTTTTTCAGGCCGTAGGCCCGATACGGCACGTCGGTATCATAGCGACACTGGCCTGGTTCCTGATGCGCCTGGTCAGCAACATGCAGCAATCCATCATAGACCACGGTATGGCCAGTGGCGAACCCTACGACCGAAGCACGGCGGACGCCATTGGCAAACTGACCCGCGTCTCGATCCTGATTACCGCTACGCTGGTGATTCTGCAAACGCTGGGGTTCAGTGTTTCAGGGGTGCTGGCATTTGGCGGTATAGGTGGTATAGCCATAGGTTTTGCCGCCAAGGACCTGCTGGCGAATTTCTTTGGTGGCCTGATGCTCTACCTGGACCGGCCTTTCAGTGTCGGAGACTGGATCCGCTCGCCGGACCGTGAAATCGAGGGCACGGTAGAGAATATAGGCTGGCGCCTGACCACGATTCGCAGTTTTTCAAAACGTCCCATCTATGTTCCAAACTCTGTGTTTGCCACTATAGCTGTGGAGAATCCTTCACGCATGACACATCGGCGTATTAACGAAACGATTGGTATCCGCTATGATGATGCCGACAGGATGGGCGACATTGTGAAATCTGTGGAAACCATGTTGAAAGAGCACCCGGATATTGACAGCGCGCAGACCCTGATGGTGAACTTCAACAGCTTTGCGCCATCATCACTGGATTTCTTCATTTACACCTTTACCCATACAACTAACTGGGTGAAGTTTCACGCCATTAAACAGGACGTGCTATTGAAGATCGAAACAATTATTCGGGACGCGGGTGCCGAAATCGCCTTCCCGACGTCGACCATACATGTCTCGGGAAGTCTTGAGTCCGGTGAGGTTCATGCCTGACAGGGACTGTAGTCCGGCAGGACTGCCCGGAACTTCCATACTGATCGGAAACCATATTCGTCACATATGACTATCGAAACTGACAAGGTACGGGCCGTACTCGAAAACGCGAACCAGTTGTTTTCACAGCAAGAGGTCGAGCAGGCGCTGGATCGTCTGGCCGACGATATTAAACGCTTGCTTGGTGATCAGGACCCACTGTTGCTGTGCGTCATGACGGGCGGTCTGGTGCCGGCAAGCGAACTGTTTATGCGCTTTGATTTCCCGGTTCAACTTGATTACCTGCACGCCACCCGCTACCAGGGCACCGTAGGTGGTAAGGAAATGAAATGGGTAACGGCACCATCGCAATCCCTCAATGGGCGCACCGTGCTGGTGGTCGATGATATCCTGGACGAAGGGCTGACGCTGGCTGCGATTCTCGATTATTGCAGGGAGCAGGGCGCCAGTGCGGTTTACAGTGCAGTGCTGGTAGAAAAAATGCATGAGCGCAAGGCAGATGGACTGCGGGCAGACTTCGTAGGCTTACAGGTCGAAGACCGCTACGTGTTTGGTTATGGCATGGATTATCATGGTTACTTGCGTAACGTGAAGGGTATTTACGCAGTCGCTGACAGTTAACAAAAGGATTCGCATGGCAGATCTGGCAATTATTGGTGGTACCGGGCTGACGACGCTCAAGAATCTTGAAATAACCCGGCGCGAGGTAATGCGTACCCCATATGGAGAACCATCCGGACCACTGCTGCATGGCAAGTTATGCCACCAGGATGTGATATTCATTCCCCGGCACGGGCGTGGGCATACTATCCCGCCACACATGGTCAATTACCGGGCCAATATCTGGGCCTTGCGGGATGCAGGCGTTCGCAGCGTGATTGCTGTCGCGGCTGTCGGTGGTATCCACGAGGACATGCAGCCGGGTCGGCTGGCAATACCTGACCAGATAATCGATTACACCTGGTCACGCAAGCACACCTATTTTGAGAGTGAGCTCTCCGAAGTCACACACATAGATTTTACCAGGCCGTACAGCGAGAAAATCAGAAACCTGCTGATCAGTTCCGCGCGGGAACTGGACTTGCAGGCCGTCGAAGACGGGGTGTATGCGGCGACCCAGGGACCGAGACTGGAGACAGCTGCCGAGATCGACCGCCTGGAGAGGGATGGCTGCAACATCGTGGGTATGACCGGAATGCCGGAGGCGGCACTGGCGCGCGAATTGGGGCTGGATTATGCGCATTGTGCGGTGATCGCCAACCGCGCGGCTGGGCGGGGAACAGGTACGATCAGTATGGAGGAGATCGAAGAGAATCTGGCATCAGGCATGGAGCACGTCCGGCGACTGCTGGAAACAGCCATACCCATACTGGAATATGACTGAGTGTCACGACATTCAGGGGACGTCGAAGCACATCCGTATATCGTTGACGGAAATCTCGTGATTTACTTTGAATCTGAAGAAACACGGCGGGCGTATATCGATACGCCCATGGATCATCCCGTCCCGTTACCCGGCAACCCGGTAGAGGATTGGGTGGCGGAAGGCTGACTTACTGTGGCTGGCTGGTATCTTTTACAGCTGGGCCGGGCTCTTGCGGCGGTGGTTCATACGGCGTTATCAGTGCGATAACACCAAAGCGCGGATTGTCGAAATAGTGAACCTCCTTGCTGCGCATGCGCCGGTGCTCGCTGAGACGGAATTCGGGGATCTCGTACTCCGGCAATTCCAGTTGCTCATCGTTGACCGGTGTATGCAGTTGCAGATTCAGGTACAGGTGCAGGTAGCGTTCAACAGCAACGCGTACTGATCCGTCGACATAGGTGTTACCGCTGTTATCGTTTTCGCCGGGCAGCTCCATCGGAACTGCCTGTGTACGATCCAGTACAGCCTGCCGCCAGGCGAAATAGGCTATCGGACGGTACTGCGGGGAACGGCCAAGGGCATTGCGTTCGGCGGTCAGGCGATAGGCCTTTTCCGGTAGCCAGTTGGTTTTCGTTGTTGCAGGATCATTTTTCACCGGTTCATCTTCGAATTCTTCAACCCATTCCGAGTAATCGACGGGCCAGATTTCACCGCCATCGTTCGCAACAAGGTTTTGAAATACCAGCAGTTCGATTTCAAATTCCCTCGGTTCAGCCGGTGATTCAGCCAGGCAGACGGGCGCGAACAGGCCCAGGGTGATCAGCAGGGTATGCAGGTAGCGAATTGCCATGCTGTCATCCTGCCCTAGTCTGTCCGCACGCTCAAGCTTCCCAGCAGCTTATCCACTGCTGCCAGCCGATTTTTGACATTCGCCATATCAAACTGGAAGCGGATTTTATCCGAACCATCCAGATTATAATGATGTGGCTGACCCTGGATCAGCTCGATAATGGTAGCGGGGTCGACATTGGGTTCGGATCCGAACATCAAGCGTCCACTGTTTTCTCCGACGTCAATCTTGCGGATGCCAAGCGGTGCCGCCATGAGCTTGAGTTCGGTAATACTGAATAGCTGTTTAACAGGATCGGGTAGCAGCCCGAAGCGATCGATCATTTCAACTTGCAGTTCGCGCAGTTCATCCTTATCGGCCGCACTGGCTATGCGTTTATAGAGGATCAGGCGTGAATGTACGTCCGGCAGATAATCGTCCGGTATAAGCGCGGGGACATGCAGGTCGACTTCCGGCCCGTGATTAAGCGGTTGTTCAAGTTCCGGTTCACGGCCGGCCTTCAATGCTTCTACCGCGCGTTCCAGTAACTCGGTATAGAGCGTGAAGCCGATTTCCTGGATCTGGCCACTTTGCTCATCTCCCAGCAGTTCGCCGGCGCCGCGAATTTCCAGGTCATGCGTCGCGAGTGTGAAGCCGGCGCCCAGGTCCTCCAGCGATTCAATAGCTTCAATACGCTTGATGGCGTCATCGGTCATGGCCTTGCGGGGCGGTACCACCAGGTAGGCGTAGGCGCGGTGATGGGAGCGGCCGACGCGACCGCGTAACTGGTGTAACTGTGCCAGGCCCAGACGATCCGCGCGGTTGATCAGAATAGTATTCGCAGTGGGTACGTCGATACCACTTTCGATAATGGTGGTACACAGCAGGATATTGAAGCGGCGGTGGTAAAAGTCGAGCATGACCTGTTCCAGGTCACGCTCCCGCATCTGTCCGTGACCAATCTTGATAGTGGCCTCAGGGACCAGTTCACGTAATTCACGGGCCGCCTTGTCAATGGTTTCCACCTCATTGTGCAGGAAGTAGACCTGACCACCACGCGTAATTTCGCGCAGACAGGCTTCCCGTATGATGTTGGTGTTCCATTCACAAATGAAGGTTTTGATCGCCAACCGCTGTGCCGGAGGTGTGGCGATTATGGACAGATCGCGCAGGCCGGACAATGACATGTTCAGCGTGCGGGGAATGGGCGTTGCCGTCAGGGTGAGCAGGTCCACTTCAGAGCGCAAGGCTTTGAGTTTTTCCTTCTGTCTCACGCCAAAGCGGTGTTCTTCATCAATAATGACCAGTCCGAGATTCCTGGGTTTTATTTCGCTCTGCAGTACCTTGTGTGTGCCTATGAGTATATCCACCCTGCCGCTGGCAAAGCCGGCAGCGATCTCTTCCTGTTTTTTTTTGTTGCGGAAGCGTGACAGGACTTCGATCTTTATCGGCCAGTCGGCAAAGCGGTCGCAGAAGTTCTGGTAATGTTGCTGAGCGAGCAGGGTTGTCGGTACCAGCACGACCACCTGACGGCTGGACTGTGTAGCAATAAAGGCGGCCCGCATGGCGACCTCCGTCTTGCCAAATCCGACGTCGCCACAGACAACGCGATCCATGGGGCGTGCAGACACCATGTCCTCCAACACGGCTTCTATAGCGTGTGCCTGGTCCGGAGTTTCCTCGAACGGGAAGGTGCCGGCAAAGGCACTGTACTCCTCCGGATCGATTTGTGCCGGGTGGCCCTTGCGCGCAGCGCGGCGCGCATAGATATCCAGTAACTCCGCGGCCACATCATGTACTCGTTGTGCAGCTTTCCTGCGTGCTTTTTGCCAGTGATCGCTGCCAAGCTTGTGGAGTGGCGCGGTATCCGGTGCCGAACCGGTATAGCGACTGATCAGGTGCATGGAGGCAACCGGCACATACAGTTTGTCGTTGCCCGCGTATTCCAGGGTAAGGAATTCAGCTTCAAACCCGCCTACTGACAGTTTCTGTAACCCAAGGTAGCGCCCTACACCGTGATCCTCGTGTACTACCGGTGCGCCGATATGCAAATCAGTCAGGTTGCGGATAATGACATCGGCATCGCGTTTCGGACGGCGGCGGCGTTGTTGCAGCGCGCGTTCACCAAACAACCTGGGCTCGGTGATAATAATCAGTGCCGGTTCTGTCGTAAGCCAGGTACCCTGTTCCATGGGTGCGGTGGTTATGGCGAGTGTTTCGCTACCGTCCCGGAAATTTTTCCAGCTATCGACCGGGCGCGGAGAGATGCCGAATTCTTTCAGTTGGGCGATGAGCGTTTCGCGCCGGCCGGCCGACTCTGCACAGATAAGTGCACGTCCCGGGAAACCGGCGAGGAAATCCTGCAGGGCACCGGCCGGGCGTTCGGCGCGGCTCTTGACCAGCAGGTCAGGCAACACCCTGGTGGCAAAACATAGCGCGGCCGGTCCTTCGTCAAGCGCTTCGGAACGCTGTACGTCGATACGCGCGTAGACCGATAATGCAGCCTGGGTTTCATCGTCCGGTAGATAAAGTCGCTGGGGTGGCAACAGGGGTCGTTCGATATCGTGACGCAGCGACTCGTAGCGTTCACTGATTTCTTCGCGGAATTTTTCAATAGCGGTGCGTGCGTCTTCGCCTGCAACCAGGCAGCTCGTGCATGGCAGGTAATCAAACAGACTGGCCGTTTGTTCAAAAAACAGCGGCAGATAACTTTCGATGCCGCTTGGAATCAGTCCGGCACTGACATCACGATAAATCAGGGCGCGTTGCGGGTCGCCTTCAAACTGGCTACGCCAGGCGCGCCGAAAACGTGTTATGGCGGCATCGTCTACGGGAAATTCACGCGCGGGTAACAGGCTTATTCGACCGGTCTCGTCCAGGGAGCGCTGGCTTTCCGGTTCAAAGCTGCGTATGGATTCAATATCATCGTCAAACAGGTCAATACGATACGGGACCGTACTCCCCATCGGAAACAGGTCCAGTATGGAACCGCGTACCGCGAATTCACCATGTTCCATGACCTGTGAAACGCACCGGTAACCGGCTTTTTCCAGGCGTCCCCGCATGGCGTCAAGATTCAACGTGTCGCCGGTGTTCAGAATCAGGCTGTGGCGATCAAGAAATTCGGGCGCCGGCAGTCTTTGTAACAGCGTTGCAACCGGTACCAACAGGATACCTTTCCTGAGTGTTGGTAGACGATGCAGTGTTTCCAGGCGCTCGGAAATGATGTCCTGGTGAGGAGAAAAACTGTCGTAGGGCAGGGTCTCCCAATCCGGGAAACACAAAATATCCAGTGCCTGGTCTGCACAGAAGAAATCAAGCTGGCGCTGCAGCTGTTCGGCTTCCTGGCTGTCTGACGTAACAATTACCACAAGCCCGTCGTGTTGTTGCGCGGCGCTGGCGAGTGCCAGTGGCAGACTGTCGCCGTACAGTTTTGACCATAGCACCCGTGTGCCCGCTAACGGCAGCGGCGGTTGCATGGGGTTAATGGCGCCGGTTTCGGGGTCGGGTGTTTTAACGATTTGCTGCATGGTCAGTCAAGGGGTGACGAAGCGGCGTATTCTCGCACAAACTGCAAAAAAAAACCGGCGGGGGTCGCCGGTAAAGGGATGGGAATCGCTAAATGGCTGCTAGATGAACAGACAGACATCCGCTTGTTGGGCGACGGGGAGGAAATACGTCGCTCCGACGAAATCGGTGACCTCGGGAATAAACTCACTGTGGTCAAAACCGAAAACATCCACTGTCATCTGGCAAGCGATCATTTTGACATCGGCTTCCAGGCAAAGTTCACGCAGTTCGCCGACCGATGCCACACCTTTGTTCTTGAATGTTTTCTTCATCAGTCCGGTGGCAACTTTTTCGAATCCGGGTACCCCCGCCATCAGGGCATTGGGCATGGGCCAGTCGATGTTCTGGAACCACTTGGGCCCGAATGGCATTTTCATTGGCATAGCGGGATTCCCAAGCGGGCTTACTTCGCTACCAAGCTCCTTTTTAAGCAGCAGCAAGCCATAGAATGTAAAGAATACCGAGGTATCCCAGCCGAGGGCGGCTGATGTTGAGGCAAGGATAAAGGGCGGGTAGGCCCAGTCCAGCGTACCTTTGGTTGCAATAATGGCCATGGACGGGGTTTTGGCATCCTCGATCTTCTGCAACTTGGTGGGTAACAGCTCATCGAGTTTACTGCTTAACCACTGATCCATATCAGCGTTTTCAAGTTGGGCGTTCATAACGCACCTCCTGTCGGGGTTGATGGGCTAGATGGACGGTTCAAATCCGTAATTCACCGATCCACTGGCTGGCGTGGGTGCAAACAGCGCGGAAACTGGCAAACAGACCGGGACGGCCCGTCTGGAGACGTCAATATTTACCGAGTTGCCCTGGATGGCCACCTTTCCCGAGCAGGCACAAGCAGCAAGGCGACTATCCGCGATGCAGTCACCCACGCCAAGGTTCAGTAATTCGCTCTCATCCACCAGCAACTCCCTGAAATTAGTTTAATGTCGTGCTATTGCTTGAGCTCAGACCAGTTGGTATGTATAGTACATACCAACCAGATGGTCTGTCAATGGCTTTCCATGATTGGTTCCCTAATAATGATCGGGAATCAGACAGGCAGGTAGAGTATGAAAAGCGCAGATAATGTGACCCGCATTGAACGAAATCCCGATCAAACGCGCAGCCGTATCCTGGAAGCCGCATTCCTGGAAATGTATCGCAACGGTTTCCAGGGTATGCGGCTGGATGAGGTGCTCAAGGCCACCGAGTTAACCAAGGGCGCGCTTTACCACCATTTCCCCAGTAAACAGGCGCTGGGTTACGCTGTGGTGGATGAAGTAATTATTCCGACCATGGAAGCCATGTGGCTGCAGCCGCTCAAGAACGCGCCGGATCCACTCGCAGGGCTGGTATCGGTAATCGAACAGATGCCCGATAACAAGCCACCGGAGATGATCGAGTATGGTTGTCCGTTGAACAATCTTGCCCAGGAGATGTCTCCGTTGGATGAGGGGTTCAGACAACGGCTGGATTATGCATTCTGTGTCTGGCACGACGTTACCCAGGAGGCGCTGGAGCGTGCCCGGTTACAAGGTACAATCCGTGACGACGTAAATTGCGATGAAACGGCAACCTTCATCATGGCAGCACTGGAGGGTTGCATAGGCATTGCCAAGAATGCACAAAGTGTCGATCGGCTGCATGTATGTAATCGCGGCTTGATCCAGTTTATCGAGTCCCTTAGATCCCGATAGTGTAAAAAAGGAATTTGTATGTCGCTAACTTTGGCCGAGCGGCTGGTGCGCCTGCGCTGGTTGTTTGTCGTCCTGGTTTTTGCATTTGTGGGTTTCGCGGCGAGTGGCGCACGCTATCTGGGGTTTTCGAATGATTACCGGATATTCTTCAGCGCGGAAAATCCACAACTGGTCGCATTTGAAAATCTGCAGAATACATACACCAAATCTGATAACGTACTGTTCGTTATTGCACCGGCGGACGGCGATGTATTCACCCCGCACACGCTGGAGGCTGTCGAGTGGCTTACGGAGCAGGCCTGGCAGATTCCCTATTCGATTCGCGTAGACTCGGTTACAAATTTCCAGCACACTCGGGCAGAAGGCGATGATCTGATTGTTGAAGACCTGGTCATGCAGGCCAGTGAGCTTGGCACAGGTGAACTTCAAAACATCCGCGGGGTGGCAGTCAACGAACCCCTGCTGGTCAATCGTATTGTTTCCCCCAGCGGCCACGTTACTGCTGTTAATATCATTATCCAGCTGCCGGGCGTCGATCCAGCGGCCGAAGTGCCGGAAGTTGTCAGTTTCTCGCGTAATCTCGCCAGCCAGCTGACAGACCGTTATCCAGACCTGGAGGTGCATCTAACCGGCATCGTTTTTCTGAACAACTCGTTTTCAGAGATGTCGATCAAGGACATGCAGACGCTGGTACCGATGATGTTTGTCGTCATCATACTGGTGATGGCGATCCTGCTACGCTCTGTGTGGGGAACACTGGCAACGCTTCTGGTTATTATCCTTTCGATCATAACAGCGATAGGCATGGCGGGCTGGCTGGGTATTAAGCTCACACCACCTTCGGCCAGTTCACCGACCATGATCATGACGCTGGCCGTTGCGAACTGCGTGCATTTGCTGGTGACCTTCCTGCAAAGCCTGCGAAAGGCCGAATCAAAGTCGGCAGCAATGATCGAAAGCCTACGCATTAATCTTCAGCCGATATTTCTTACCAGTATAACGACCGCGATAGGATTCATGTCCATGAATTTCAGCGATGCACCGCCGTTCCGCGACCTCGGCAATATCGTCGCAATTGGTGTTGTGTCGTCCTTTTTCTATTGTATTGCCCTGTTGCCGGCGCTGATGCTGCTGTTTCCCGTCAGAGTGAAAGCAGCACGGAGCCGTTCAGTGGCAGGTATGGATGCGCTGGCTGATTTTGTTGTCAGTCATCGCAGGCCGGTCTTGTGGGGTATGTCATTGCTGGTCATCAGTCTGGTGGCCTTCATACCGAATAACGAACTCAATGATGAATTCGTCAAGTATTTCGATGAACAGGTTGATTTCCGCGTGGATACTGATTTCACCACCGATAACCTGACAGGACTTTACAATATTTCCTATTCGCTGGAAGCGGGCGAAGCGGGAGGAATCAGTGAGCCTGACTTTCTGAACAAGCTCGAGGAGTTTGCAGTCTGGTACCGGAAGCAACCCGAAGTAATGCACGTCAATACACTTTCTGACACCATGAAGCGGCTGAATAAAAACCTGCACGGCGATGACCCCGGCTGGTACCGGATGCCGGATCAACGCAGCCTGGCAGCCCAGTATCTGTTGTTGTACGAAATGTCCTTGCCCTATGGGCTCGATCTTAACAACCAGATCAATGTAGACAAGTCTGCCACCAAGCTGGATGTTTCCCTGCAGAGTATATCAAGCAACCAGACCATAGCCCTGGAGGAGCGGGCGCAACAGTGGCTTGCAGATAACGCCCCACAATCGATGCAGGTGCATGGTGCCAGCCCCTCGGTGATGTTCTCGCATATAGGTGCGCGTAATATTCGCAGTATGCTCACCGGGACCACGCTGGCGCTGGTGCTTATCTCGTTTATCCTGATATTCGCGCTGCGTTCACTGCGCATCGGTTTGATCAGTATTATCCCCAACCTGGTGCCAGCGGGCATGGCCTTCGGCCTGTGGGGGGTGCTGGTAGGAGAGGTCGGCCTGGCCCTGTCGGTGGTAACAGGAATGACACTGGGGATTGTGGTTGATGATACAGTGCATTTTCTCAGCAAGTACATGCGTGCGCGCAGGGAAGAAGGCCTGTCGTCGGCTGATGCCGTACGCTATGCTTTTCACACCGTGGGAACGGCATTATGGACAACATCCATGGTGCTCATAGCGGGTTTCATGGTATTGACCCAGTCCCCGTTCAAATTGAATTCCGGCATGGGGCTTCTAACGGCTATTACCATTGGTCTGGCGCTGCTCGCCGATTTTCTGTTGTTGCCAACCCTGTTAATGACACTGGACAAAAAGGAACGTTATGAAAAACCTGTGGCTGCTGGCACTGTTTAGTCTCCCAATCAATCTGCTGGCGCAAACGGCAGAGGAACGCGGGCTGGAGATCGCAATTGAAGCAGATCGCCGCGACACAGGCTTCCATGACTCACAGGCGTCGATGCGTATGATATTGCGCAACAAGCGGGGCGACGAAAGTATTCGTGATATCCGGGTTCGCACACTCGAGCAGCTTGATGACGGAGATAAAAGCCTGACCATCTTTGACAAACCTGCAGACGTTAAGGGCACAAACTTCCTGACGTTTACCCATAAAACCGGACCGGATGACCAGTGGCTGTATCTGCCGGCGCTGAAACGTGTAAAGCGCATATCATCGCGTAACAAGTCCGGCCCGTTTATGGGGAGTGAGTTTGCCTACGAGGATCTTTCTTCACAGGAAGTTGAAAAGTACACCTATAAGTACCTGCACGACGAAGCATGCGGCGAGCTGCAATGCTTTGTAATAGAGCGAATCCCGGTTGACAGGTATTCAGGTTATACGCGCCAGATTGTATGGATTGATCAGCAGCAGTACAGGCCACAAAAGATTGTTTTCTACGACCGCAAGGATGCCATCCTGAAAACGCTGGTCTACAGCCATTATAAGCAGTTCCTGGAAAAGTACTGGCGCGCACACGATATGCTTGTGGAAAATCATCAAACCGGAAAAAGTACGCGACTGATCTGGGATAATTACAGGTTCAAGACTGGCTTGACGGAACGCGATTTTGATCGTAACAGCCTGAAACGGGCCAAATAACCCAAATCCGCTACCGAATCCGGCCATAAGAGATGTTATTTCGTCCTGGCTGGTAATAAATTCTGGATAAATCAGAAGCTTCAGACATCCGCCCTATCGCCGATATGGTTGAACAAGCCTGTGCTGAAAGAGCCGGCCTGCTCGATATTAATCAACCAGGGGTGAGACCATGATGCAGTTTTGGAAAACAGAGAAATATCTCCGAGCGCGTGCTGGTGCGGGTATTCTTGCGGCAGTCGTGCTGTTGTTCTTGTACCAGGCGCCTGCTATTTCCGCACAGATGTGGGCAGAACTGCTTGAGGAACAGATTGAGCAGGCCAATGGTGGTGATGCCGATGCCCAGTATGGAGTGGGTATCAAATACCTGAATGGACAAGGCGTCCATCAGAATCGTAAGGAAGCCACGCGGTGGCTGGAGAAGGCGGCAGCATCCGGGCACGAAGGGGCGAAAGACAAGCTGCAACGCATGCAGGATCAGGAGGAACAGTTCGAGAAACTTTTGAGCCAGGCGGAAGGTGGCGATCTGGAAGCTCAGTACCAGACAGGCATCATGTACCTGAAGGGTAAAGGTGTCGAAATGAATGGCCGCAAGGCGCGTCTGTGGGTAGGCAAGGCGGCGGACAAGGGCAACCCGAAGGCGATTACCCGCTTGGGCAAAATGTATTACAAAGGTGAGGGAGGAGAGGAAGATTACAAGAGTGCCCTCAAGCTTTTTAACAGTGTAAGTGACGATAACGTCCTGGCGCAGTATTACCTCGGCGATATGTATGCCGAGGGTAACGGTGTGAGTAGAAACTATACGACGGCGATTTCATGGTATAAAAAAGCGGCTGACGGAGGATTTGGACGGGCAAGCGGGAAGATTATTAACATGGAAGAAGAACTAAGGATGGAAAAACGCCGCAAGAAAAACGCTGCGCAAAAGGAAGAATCGAACAAGGCTGCGGCACAACTGGCAATGAAAAGCCGACAGGCAAAAATCGAGAAGCAGGCGAATGCGGCACAGCTGGCAGCGGACAGGAAAGCAGCCGCACAGCGCAAGAAAAAAGTGGCTGCAAAGACTAAAAAGGCGCCCAAGCAGCTTACCCCACTGGAAAAACTGGCCAGCAGGCAATGGATGCGTAAAAAGAAGCCGGTAGAGTATTTGCCGTCAAAAGCCACCGAGTGCGAAATGGAGAACGGTAAGCTCGTTTGTTTTAGCGGTCTCATGACGCGTGTCAGCGGTTCGAATACAGTCCACTATCGGGTGAAATCAGAGGTGACGGCAGCGCGGGGCGTGTTTTATGCTACCTACAGGAGTCTGGTAGTCGATGTGGTAAGCATTGAGAATGACGATGCAGAGCTACTCGCTTATAACGATGAAAAAGAACAGGGTTTTCATATCAAAACAGGGTGGACGCAGGACCACAAGGTTGAATGCAAACTGAACGCGGGTGGTGGGCTGGACTGTATAAAGGACAAGACGCACAAAATAGTTATTGCCGGAAAATAGCCGTCTGCTAGCGTATTTCCTCGATAGACAGCTTTTTTTCCAACACAATCGGCCGGATAACGGCATAGCCCTGAAGTTGCCAGTGGGCAAGCTCGGTGATGGCCGATGGTGTTACTTTGATAAAGTCGTAAAAATCTTCCTCCCTGTAGCCGTAATCCTCGGCCGCCAGTCCACAAACCCGGAATTCGACGCCGAGTTCCGAGTAATAGCGCATCCTCTCCACAGCATCCCTGTATTTCTCGTAGTTGTTGCGTGCAACGGTCACGATTTCCGTGCCGTGAATGATAACCTTCAGATCCAGAAACTCCGGTGCCATATCATAAGGCGATTCCATCAGGGGGTTTACCAATGAGCGTATCCAGTACAGGGCTGAATTAATTTTTTGCGGATTATCGAGATAGAAATCAAACAGAACTTTCTGTTCGGAATAGGGAGTCTGCACGAAGCTGGCGCCCTTATCAGCGTGCGCAAGCGGTGCCAGAAACAAAACTAAAAGAAACAGTTTTTTCATCAGAACAGGTGTTACCGCAGCCCGGTAGACTTGAGTATAGACGAGAATCGCGCTAGTGGGTGTGTACCCCTGAACGTGTGTGCTTATTGGGATTGGCTGGCCAACTCCTGTCTTTTCTCGTAGGCCTCGCGTGCGATACGAATATCGTCCAGGAACCAGGGCAGTTCCTCAAGTGTCAGCGCCTGCGGTCCGTCAACCAGAGCCTCCGCAGGTTCTGGATGAAAATCGGCAAGTATCATGTTGGCGCCCGCTATCACACCCTGTGCAGTGACATGCATAACGTCCAGCAAGCCATCCGGTGCGCGGTCCCGGGAGCCTACCGAGTGCGACGGGTCGATGCACACCGGCATACGCGTCAGGCGTTTCACCACAGGAACATGGGCAAAGTCGACAAAGTTACGGTGTGGATCACCCATGTTGGTTTTCATGCCGCGCAGGCCAAACACTACGTTACGGTTTCCCTCGCTGGCCAGATATTCTGCAGCGTTGAGTGATTCCTCCAGGGTAATGCCGAATCCACGTTTCAGCAGTACCGGGAAGTCACGCTGGCGCCCAACGTATTTAAGCAGTTCAAAGTTCTGGGTATTGCGTGTACCAATCTGCAGCATCACACCGGTCGGGTTGCCGGTGAGTGCAAGCGCTTCACGAATTTCCTCTACGTGCAACTCGTGTGTGATTTCCATAGCGATCACTTTGATACCGTATTTGCCAGCCAGCTCAAACACGTAAGGAAGGCAGTCTTTGCCGTGACCCTGAAAAGAGTAGGGGTTGGTACGCGGTTTGTAGGCACCCATGCGGGTACACACCTGGCCGTGTTCCTGCAATGCGCGCATCATGGTTTCAACGTGCCCGGGGGTGCTTACTGCGCACAGTCCGGCAAATACGTTCAGGTTGTCCTGCCCAAAGCGCACGCCGTTATACTCAAAATGGGTGGCACGGTTGCCATCCTTGTGGCGACCGAGCACCCGGTACTCCTCGGAAATGCGCACCACACGTTCGACTGCCGGGAGATTCGAGACTTCTTCAATCGCCAACGATGCCGTATCGCCTATCAGATACACCTCGGTAAGCAGTTGCTGTTCGCCGGTCTCCTGGTGGATGCGGTGACGGATGTTCGGCATGCGTTCGAGAAATGCCTCCAGTTGCCGGAATTCGGCGCTGTCGGTTCTAGTATCTGGAGCCAGAATCAAAATCATGTTGTATCCCTGAAGCGGAGCGACAGGTCATCATAGGCATCAACCCGCCGGTCCCGCAAGTAGGGCCAGCTGCGGCGCACCTCTTCGCTGCGCCTCATATCGACAGGCGCGATCAGTAACTCCTCACTGTCCGTGGTTGCGCTCGCCAGCACTTCACCCTGCGGACCAGCCACAAAACTGCTGCCCCAGAACTGTATCCCCGCGGTCTGTCCCGAGCTGTCGGCCTCGAAGCCGGTACGGTTGCAGACCAGCAACGGTATGCCGTTGGCAATCGCGTGCGCGCGTTGTACGGTTTGCCAGGCATTCAGCTGGCGCTGTTGTTGTTCTCCGGGATCACCGGGATCCCAGCCAATCGCGGTCGGGTACAGCAGCAGTTCGGCACCGGCCAGTGCCATTAACCGCGAGGCCTCTGGAAACCACTGGTCCCAGCATATCAATACACCCAGTTTACCGATGCTGGTCTGTATCGGCTGAAAGCCCAGGTCGCCGGGCGTGAAATAGAATTTCTCGTAATAGCCCGGGTCATCCGGGATATGCATTTTGCGGTACCTGCCGGCCAGTGAACCGTCCCGGTCCAGCACCACAGCAGTATTGTGGTAGAGGCCGGCAGCGCGGCGCTCAAACAGGGATGCAACGATAACCAGTTCCAGTTCTCTGGCCAATGCCGCCAGTTTCTCCGTCCCCGGTCCCGGTACTGGCTCTGCAAGATCGAAATGGGAGCTGTTCTCCGTCTGGCAGAAATACTGCGTGTTGTGCAGCTCCTGCAACAGCGCCAGCTGTGCGCCCTGTGCGGCAGCGGCGCGCAACTGTTCATCAACGTGCCGCTCGTTTACAGTTCGATCAGTGCTGCAGCTCATCTGCACAAGAGCGGTGGTAAGGATTGGATTGGTGCTCATCCACGCGATTCTACATCAGCTTTGTCATACAGTCTGTTGGGTGTCACCGGTGACCACACCGCTCGGAAACTGCATGGTCAGGCAGTGCAGGCTCCCGGATTGATGGATCAGGGGCAGGCACGGGACCTGAACCACATCCCGGGATGGAAAGCAGGCGTGCAGAAGTTGCGCCGCCTCGTCATCTGCGGGGTCCGCATATGCCGGTACAAGCAGCGCATCGTTGATCACCAGAAAATTGGCATAACTGGCGGGCAGGCGCCTCCCGTTGCTATCGAATTTGGGCGTTGGCCAGGGCAGGGCGATCAGGTGATAAGGATCCCCTTCAGTTGTCGTCAGCTGTTGCAGTTCCCCTGCCATGGCCTGCAATTCATCGTGCCAGCTGTATTCGGATTCATCGCAGCTCTGGTAAGCGATTGTCGCCGAATCACAAAATCGGGCCAGCATATCGATATGGCCATCGGTATCATCACCTTCCAGACCACCGTGTTCCAGCCAAAGCAGACGTTTTGCACCCAATAAGCCTCGCAGTTCTGTATTCAGCTGGTGCCTGGAAAGTCCGGCATTGCGTTGTGGCTGAAGCAGACAGGATGCGGTTGTCAGCAGGGTACCCGCGCCATCGCTATCGATACTCCCGCCTTCCAGCACCAGTTCGATTGTTTCACAGGGTGTGCTTCCGAATATTCCTCGCCGGGATAGTTGTCTGTTTATTGCATTGTCGAGTTGCGCTGAATATTTGCCGCCCCAGCCATTGAACGTGAAATTCAGCAGCCTTGGCTCACCCTGGAGCAGTATGCTGACCGGTGCGTAATCGCGAGTCCAGGTATCATTTGAAGCAATTACAGTGGTGACGATGTTTGCCGCGGGCGCGCCGGACGCTATGAGCGTAGCTCTAACCCGCTCGGACTGAGAAGCACTTGCACAATTGATAAGTACGGTTTCACGCAGTGCGATTTCGAAGGCGATGGTGTAGAACACAGGTTCGACTTCGGACAATGTTGACGCCCAGTCACCGTCGGCACATGGCCAGGTCAGCATGACCGCGCTCTGAGGTTCCCATTCTGCGGGCATGCGTCGTTCGTGAGGAGACATAGACGACGAATTGTAATCAGCGAGGGGAGGCCGGCGCCAGTCGATGCGTCATAAATCCTGTAGGAGCGGTCTCCTGACCGCGATGGCGTACCACCGCATCGCGGTCAGGAGACCGCTCCTACAGGTGTTGATTTGCCAGCGGGTTGTTACTTCTTGTGCGGTACTACCGAATGAATGACGTACTGGTGTTCGAAATACACAATGGTATCGCTGTACACCCAGTGCGTGATGGGTGGTTCACCAACCGGACCGAGGCGTTGCTGAGGTTCGCCATACTGCTGGAGAACCTGGTCCATGGTCATACCCCCGGCAGGACGGGCCACGGCGGCGTCTGCTGCCACTGCATTCACAAGCAAGGTATCGCCCAAGGCATTGCTGCCCGCGAGCGCCACGCCTAGTGAAACCAGAAGGTAAAAGTTGATACGTTGCATGATATTGATCCTTATCTCGATTTGAACTGCTTCAATAGTTGTTTTCGGCAGCCTGCGCTTGTGATTTAATGCGCCGCTATGTTTCGACCTCTGGCATTGTATATCGGCCTGCGTTATACCGGCGCAAAACGCCGTAACCACTTCATTTCTTTCATTTCCCTGATCTCCATAGTCGGTATCAGTCTGGGTGTAGCTGCGCTGATCACGGTGCTATCTGTCATGAACGGCTTCGAACAGGAGCTGCGCAGCCGAATTCTGGGGATGGCCTCACACGCCAGCATCAGCGGCTACAAGCAACCGCTGGCGGACTGGGAGGAAGCTGCCGCTCTGGCGATGGAGCATCCACAGGTGGTCGGCGTGGCGCCCTACGTCCAGGGAGAGATCATGCTGACCAAAGGCAAAAAAGTCAGCGGGGCACTGGTAAGGGGCATCCTGCCGGGCCTGGAACCCGAAGTTTCCACTGTCGGTGAGCATATGCGCACTGGCCAGCTGCAAGACCTGCAACCGGGTGAATACCGGATTGTCCTGGGTTCTGAGCTGGCCTACAGTCTCGACGCACGGGTGGGGGACCAGATCACTATGGTGACGCCACAGGCCAATTTCAGTCCGGCCGGGGTGTTGCCACGCCTGCGCCGCTTCCGCGTGACCGGCATCTTCGATGTCGGCATGTACGAGTATGACCGTGGTGTCGCTCTGGTGCACCTGGAGGACGCTGCGCGCCTGTTCAAGCTGGACAATGCTGTGACCGGCATACGCCTGCGACTGGAGGATCTGTTTCAGGCACCGCAGGTCGCACGCGAACTGGCGGGGCGCCTCGGCAGTGGGCTGAGAGTGGAAGACTGGACCCGTCAGCACGCTAATTTCTTCCGTGCCGTACAGACCGAGAAGCGTGTCATGTTCGTGATCCTGACCCTGATTGTTGCCGTGGCGGCCTTCAATATTGTCTCGACGCTGGTGATGGTGGTGACCGACAAGCGTGCCGACATAGCTATTCTGCGTACACTGGGCGCAACACCGGGCGTCATATTGCGCATTTTCATTGTGCAGGGCGCACTGATTGGTTTGCTGGGAACAGCGTTGGGCGTTACCGGTGGTATTGCGTTAGCGCTTAACGTTGAAACCATCGTGCCGGCTATCGAAGCGGCATTTAATACCCAGTTCATGCCTGCAGACGTGTATTACATCAGCGATCTGCCATCGAAACTGAACGGGTCCGATGTATGGCAAATTGGTGTAGTCGCGTTCCTGCTGAGCCTGCTGGCCACGCTGTATCCGGCCTGGCGTGCTTCCCGAACACAACCTGCCGAAGCGCTGCGTTATGAATAATCAGCAGCCGGTACTGTCCTGTTCACAGCTGACGCGATCTTTCGTGGAGGGGGATCTCAACGTCAGTGTGCTGAAGAACGTAACGCTGACGGTAGATGCGGGTCAGCAGATCGGTATCGTAGGCAGTTCCGGCAGCGGCAAGAGTACCCTGTTACATTTGCTGGGTGGGCTGGACAGACCGACTTCTGGCGAGGTGCAACTGGCGGGTCAGCGTTTCAGTACCCTGAGCGAGGCGAAACGCAGTCTTTTGCGCAACAGGCACCTGGGTTTTGTCTACCAGTTCCACCACCTGCTGCCCGAGTTCACCGCACTGGAAAATGTTGCCATGCCGTTGGTGATTCGCGGTGATGACATAAGCGCGGCGCAGCAGCAGGCAAAAGAGATGCTGCAACGGGTCGGGCTGGAACAACGCCTGATCCACAAACCGTCAGAACTGTCGGGCGGGGAACGTCAGCGCGCCGCCGTGGCCCGTGCGCTGGTTACCAAACCGGATTGCATACTCGCTGATGAACCTACCGGCAACCTTGACCGGCGTAATGCCGAGCATGTATATCAGTTGATGCTGGAACTTAACAGGGATTTGAATACCAGTTTCGTGATCGTCACACACGACCCGGACATGACTGCACGCATGGATAAAGTCTGGCACCTGGAAGACGGCGCACTGGATACTGCCGGGTAAGCTGATTCGCGCCGGTCAGTCGCCGGATACAGTGGTAATCAGCCCGGCAGCCTGTTTGGCCCGCACCCGTGCATCTTCGGTATCATTGCCATAGGCAAGTGCGACCCCCATACGGCGGCGCTCAAAGGCTTCGGGTTTACCGAACAGACGCAGCTCGGTTTGCGGGACGGCGAGGGCTTTATCGACATCCTCGAAAGCAATGCCGGTTTTGTCCATCCCACCATAGACAACGGCGCTGGCGCCGGGATTCCGCAGCGTGGTATCGACCGGCAGGCCGAGGATGGCGCGGGCATGCAGTTCGAATTCGTTCTGCCACTGGGTGACCATGGTGACCATACCGGTATCGTGCGGCCGCGGGCTGACTTCGCTGAACCAGACCTGGTCACCGGCGATGAACAGCTCCACGCCGAAAAGTCCACAACCGCCGAGATTGTCGGTTACGGTACGTGCAATGTCGTGTGCTCTGTGCAGGGCGGTATCGGTCATGGGCTGTGGCTGCCAGCTTTCCACGTAGTCGCCATTTTTCTGAATGTGGCCTACGGGGGCGCAGAAATGAGTCTCTATGTCACCGGAGCTGCCGACTGCACGTACAGTGAGCAGCGTTATTTCGTAGTCGAAGTTAATCATCTCCTCCACAATGACACGACCGCTGTCCACCCGTCCCCCACTGCGGGCGTAATCCCAGGCCTTGATGACATCACCTGCGCTCCTGATCAGCGACTGGCCCTTGCCGGAGGATGACATGACGGGCTTTACTATGCAGGGATAACCAATGCTGTCATCAACCGCAGCCTGCAACTCTTCCAGGCTTTCCGCAAAAGCATAGTTCGACGTTGCCAGCCCGAGCTGTTCGGCGGCAAGGCGCCTGATACCTTCGCGGTTCATGGTCAGCTGGGTGGCGCGTGCGACCGGTACTACGGTAGCCAGGCCATCGCGTTCGATGTCAGCCAGCGTGTCAGTAGCGATGGCTTCGATTTCCGGAACGATAATATCGGGCTTCTCGAATTCCACCAGCGCCCTGAGCGCGGCCCCGTCGGTCATATCGACGACGTGGGCGCGGTGTGCGACCTGGTGGCCGGGCGCATTGGCATAACGGTCCACAGCAATGACTTCAACACCGAACCGCTGCAGGGCAATAATGACTTCCTTGCCCAGTTCGCCGCTACCCAGCAACATGACACGGTTGGCACTGGCTGAAAGGGGAGTTCCGAGCCTCATCAGAAAAACCACCAGCCCTTGTCCAGCGAATCCTCGCATTGTTTGAGTTGTGCGCGGTAGTTTTTGGCGCGTGTGTCTACTTTTCGTGCGACTTTCATAAGCCAGGCCTTTTTTTTGTAGGTTTTGCGTTTAAAGCCACCGTGACCTTCGTGGTAAGCAAGGTACTGGTTGTATGCATCCCATTTCGAAATTCCCAGTTTGCGATGAGAGATACTGCCATACCAGCCGATAAAGTCCACTACGTCGTCAAAATCATCGCGGTCGGCCCAGCGCCGGTTGGTGGATTCGAGATACCAGTCCCAGGTGGAATCCTTGATCTGTCCGTAGCCGTAGGCCGATGACATGCGTGTCCAGGGAATAACCCACAGCAGCTTTTTGCGCGGTGGTTTTGCGTCGTGCACGAAGCGCGATTCCTGGTAGATGATGGCCAGCTGCACGTGTATCGGTACACCCCATTTTTCATAACTGTCGAGCGCTGCCGGATACCAGTCATCTTTCTCCGTAAACATCTCGCAACTGTCCCTGATGTTTTCCGGAGGACTGGTTGAACAGGCAATGGTTACAACCCCCGCGGACAGCAGCAGGGTTATCAGGAAGACGGATTTTTTGCGCAAACCGGACATATCTGGAAGCCAAGCTTACCAGATTGCGGGTCGTCCGTTTACCTGCCTTCCTGCCGGTATGGGATGTTGTTAGAGCGGTCTTCTAGAAATGCAGATAAAGTCCTGCATAGGGCCCGTCAAATTCGACATTAGCAAATGAATCATCGAAATCGTCCAGGTCGAGCTTGATTTTTCGGTAACCGACATCTGCGCCCACGTGCCAGGGTGACGTATAGGTGACCCGCAGTGTGTAATCGTAGAAAGAGCTGCTCTGGTATTTTATGTACGAACCATCGGCACTGATGGCCAGGCCTGTTAACGGGAGGTCTATCCCGACACCGGCATAGACCATGGGCACCCAGCCGGACACGTCAGAATTTTGTGTGCCTGATATAGCGCCGCTGATGCGCGCTTTACTGTCTATATATTTGGCATTGAGACCAAGATCGATATTGGCAACGGTATCGAGCGGGCTGTAGTAAAGGGTAACATCGGTCTGGTCGAGTTGAACCTTGCTGCTCACGTTTTCGTTTACAAAAAAGGTGGTGCCGCCGTAGACGACAGTTTTCGACAAGGTGCCGTTGGCATCTTCGTCAATATCTGTCTTGCTGATTTTTACGTTTGGCAGGAAGGGGACCGGGTGCTCCAGCGCGATGTAGTAGTAGCCCAGGTTGCCGTCATCGTAACCCAGGTCTTTATTGACGTCGATATCGTTGGCGGAGTCCTTGGTCTGGTAGCGTGCGGTACCGCTGATATCATAATTCCAGTAATTGGCGCCGGCTGTTACACCGAGCATGTCCGCTGCGGCCACGGTGGGAAGTAACAGGGCTGCAAGAACAAGATTGTGTGACTGACGCATACGACGCCCTCCTGGTTGGCAAATTTACGCTACACTAGCATATCGGACCAGTATATCGGCTGCCGAATGGCGGGACTTGAGTTACAGTCGCCTTCCAAACTGAACAGATAAGGATTTCAAGGATGAAATGCTTTATTCAGCGCTGGCGTTTCTAGCCGGCATCTGCGCCTATCAATATTTGCCGGGAACACCATCCAGGGACTGCTGGTGGCTGCTCGCCGGTATTCCGCTGGTCGTGTTTCCTGTTCCCTTGTTGCGCGCCGCTGGAATGTCCTGCGCCGGGTTGCTGTGGACCTGTTGGCAGGCCAGCCAGGTTGCAGGCGCACAGCTTCCGCTCCACCTGGAAGGCGAGGATATCCTGGTGCGGGGCGTAGTACAGGGTCTGCCTGAGACGCTGGCTGGTGATCGGCTGCGTTTCGGATTTCTGGTCGACGAAATTTCCGTGCAGGGAAACTGGCAAACATTTTCGCTGGTTTCGCGCATCACCTGGTACCGAAACAAGCGGGTCGTACAACCAGGGGAGCGCTGGCAACTCAAGGTCCGTCTCAAACGGCCGCGCGGTTTTTCCAACCCTGGAGGCTTTGATTATAGCCGCTGGCTGTTAGCGCATGGCATCCAGGCCACCGGATACGTGCGCGGCAAAACGGCGAACCGGCGTTTGCAGCAGACCGGAGGGCAACCGGTGCAGGGTCTGCGGCAACAGCTGTCAGCGCACATTCAACAACTGGACGTGCCGGTGACTATGCGTGCCTTGCTGCGTGCACTGGGGGTCGGAGACCGCAGCGCCATGTCGACAGCCCAGTGGCGGGTTTTGCAGAAAACCGGGACCAGCCATCTGCTGGCTATTTCCGGCCTGCACGTCGGGATGGTTGCCGGACTTGTGTTTTTCATCACACGTATGGGGTGGAGCCTGCTCGGCAATCCGCAACGCTGGCCAGCGCCCAGAGTCGCGGCCGCGTGTTCCATGATCGCGGCCCTGGCTTATGCGCTGCTGGCCGGGTTCCAGGTTCCGGCACAGCGCGCCCTGGTGATGGTCAGTCTCTGGATGCTGGCGCTCATGTGGACGGGCAGGCCCAACCCATGGCGGGTGTGGAGTATTGCACTGCTGGCCGTATTGTTGCTGGATCCATTTGCGGTGGCTGATGCGGGGTTCTGGTTGTCCTTTGCGGCCGTGGCGTTGATCTGTCTGCTGACCCTGGGGCGCCACGGGCGGACGGGGCGATGGCGAAAACTGTTAACTGTTCAATTCGGCCTGCTAATAGGGCTTGCGCCGCTGCAGTGGCTATGGTTCCAACAACTATCTATCAGCGCACCTTTTGCCAACCTCATCGCCATCCCCTGGGTTGGTCTGCTGGTGGTACCTGTAATGCTGGCAGGCATACTGTTGTTACCCTTTGCCACGGTTGTTGGTGACTGGTTGCTGGGGCTGTCTGCGATCAGCCTGTCAATACTCTGGTGGGCGCTGGAGAGGCTGGCTGGCCTGCCTGTGAATCTATGCCAATCACCCGCTGTGTCGGGTGTCTGGATGTTGCTGTTAATGCTTGGAACCGTAACTCTGCTGTTACCGGGGGCAATTCGCCTGGCGCCGGTCGGTATTATGTTGTTGCTCCCCGTGTTCTGGTTGCACCCCGAACGTCCGGCCCGGGGTGATGTGTGGTTTACGCTGCTTGATGTGGGGCAGGGTCTGGCGGCTGTTGTGGAAACCCGGAACCATGTGCTGGTATATGACAGCGGGCCAGCTTTCAGGAGCGGGTTCAATACCGGCGATGCGGTGCTGGTCCCGTACCTGGTGGCGCAGGGCTACCAGCATATTGATCGCATGGTTATAAGTCATGCCGACAACGACCACATCGGTGGGGCCCGCGCGCTGTTTGAGCGCCTGGATGTTTTCAGTATCCAAAGCGGGGAACCGGGGGAAATCAGCTGGGCGCGTTCGAAGCAGTGCCTGGCGGGTCAACGCTGGGTCTGGGACCAGGTTCAGTTTGAGTATCTGGCACCTTTTGTGCCAGGGGAAGGGAATAACGGTTCCTGCGTGTTGCGTGTCGAAACGTCAGCCGGGCGCGTGCTGCTGCTGCCGGGTGATATCGAACGCGGCATTGAACAGCAGCTGGTTAAGCAGCGGGCACACCGACTGGCTGCAGATATCCTGGTTGCACCGCATCATGGTAGCCGGACATCTTCAACACAGGCGTTTGTCAACGCGGTAGGTCCCGAATATGTTCTGTTCCCGGCCGGTTACCGGAATCGCTTCGGCTTTCCCAAACCGGATGTGCTGGCCCGATACCGGGAGTCTGGTGCACATACACTTGATACGGCCATCAATGGCGCGGTGCAGGTTCGCCTTGAGGCAGGTCGGGGTATAGCGGCGGCTGCTTACCGGCCGCCCGGCCGGGCTGATCGGGGGCGCTGAGTGCCTGCTGCGACAGGGCAGGCTTTTATACTGAAATCATTCGTATTTTACTCCAGATCAAGTATTATTCCCCCGGTTTGATTGCGACAGGAAAGGAAAACATTACGTGTTTGAACTGGTAGCCGCGGGCGGCTGGCTAATGGCCCCCATTATCGCCTGTTCCATCATTGCGTTTGCGATTATTGCCGAACGTTTATGGACACTGCGCATCAAGCGGGTGATTCCCGGACCGCTGGTGGCCCAGGTCTGGGACTGGGCCAAGGAAAAGAAACTGGACGTGGAACGCATGCAAACCCTGCGCGCCGGTTCACCGCTGGGCCGGATTCTGGCCGCAGGGCTGAGTAACCGGAATGCCAGCCGCGAAATCATGAAGGAAGCCATCGAGGACACCGGCCGCCACGTGGTGCACGAGCTGGAGCGTTACATCAATACGCTGGGTACCATTGCGGCGATTTCCCCGCTGCTGGGTTTGCTGGGTACCGTCATCGGCATGATCAAGGTGTTTTCGGCCATTACCACGCAGGGTGTTGGCAACCCCAGTGCACTGGCGGGCGGTATATCGGAAGCCCTGATAACCACCGCTGCCGGTATGGTTGTCGCTATCCCGACGCTGATGTTCTACCGCTACTTCCGTGGCAAGGTGAACATGCTGGTAATCCGTATGGAGCAGCAGGCCCTGCGCATGGTCGAGGTGCTGCACGGCCAGCGCAGCCGTGAGAGCATCGAGGGCCAGCAACCATGAACCTGCGCCAGGCAGGCGGTGACGAACCGGAAGTCAATCTGACACCGCTCATCGATGTGGTGTTTATATTGCTGATTTTTTTCATGGTCTCGACTACCTTCCAGAAGGAATCGGAAATCAAAATCGAACTGCCGGAAGCAAGCGCTGATCCGGTTGAGGAAAAGAAAGATGTGCTGGAACTGGTTATCGACGCCGAAGGCCGCTATTTCATAGACCAGCAGCAGGTGGTCAACACCGAACTGAATACCCTTAAAAAAGCGATCAGCAAGTTTCTTGGTGACCGGACCACTATCCCTGTCGTTATTCGGGCTGACAGACGAACGCCGTACGAGTCCGTGGTACGCGCCATGGATGCAACGTCCCAGCTGGGTCTGGTACAGATGTCCCTCGCCACCAGTCAGCCGGAAAACGCGCAAGAGTGAAGCAACAGCCAGTTACGGCTGCCACATTGTATAAACGCCTGCTTGGTTACGCTGTACCGTACTGGCGCATTTTCATCATCGCCGTCGTGGCGATGATTTTGTTTGCGGCTACCGATACCGGCTTTGCCGCACTGATGAAACCCATGCTCGACGGCAACTTTACCGAGCGTGATCCGGCTATGATCCGCTTTGTACCGATTGCGTTGATCGCGCTGTTTATATTTCGCGGACTGGCCGGGTTTGTATCGCGCTACGGGATGAGCTGGATCGGTCGGCGCGTGATTCAGATGCTGCGCCATGACCTGTTCCACCAGCTATTGTGCTTGCCGGCACAGTACTATGATAAGAATCCCTCGGGTCGCCTGTTATCCCGTCTGACTTTCGATGTCGAACAGGTCGCGGAAGCAACCACCAACGCAGTCACCATTCTGATCCGGGACAGCCTGACCATGATTTTCCTGCTCGCCTACATGTTCTGGATAAGTGGCTGGCTGACCCTGTTGTTCCTGATCATTGGCCCGGTACTGGTTATTCTGATCCGTGTTGTCAGCCGCAGCTTTCGCAGAATCAGTCACCGCATCCAGGAATCGATGGGTGAGCTGACGCAGTTCAGCGATGAAGTGATCCATGGCCAGCGGCTGGTCAAGTCATTCACCGCAGAACAATGGCAGGAAAAACTGTTCGAACAGGTGAATGAGCGCAACCGCAAGCTGCATCTGAAGATGGCAGCAATACTCGGTGCCAGCACCCCCATCGTACAGTTGATCGCCGCCTGCATCCTGGCCCTGGTGATTTACCTTGCCACGCTGGAATCGGTCACCAGTGAAATCAGCGTCGGCAGCTTTGTATCGTTTATCACCGCCATGTTGCTGCTTATGCAACCTATAAAACGCCTGACCAATATCAACGCCTCGATCCAGCGTGGCGTAGCAGCGGCGCGCAGTATTTTTGAGGTGCTGGATGAGCCTGTAGAGCGGGACAAGGGCACTCTGGCGCTGTCTCACGCCAGAGGGGCGATTGAGTTCCGCAACCTTTACTTTGCCTATGAATCAGCCAAGGGTGCGGTGCTGGAGGACATTTCATTCTCGGTGCAGCCCGGACAGACACTGGCGCTGGTGGGACGTTCCGGTAGTGGAAAAACTACATTGGCAAACCTTCTGGTACGTTTTTACGACCCCGATCAGGGTGCGATTTATCTGGACGGTGAAGATATTCGTGACTACCGCCTGGCCGATCTGCGCAAACAGATCGCGATGGTCGGACAGGACGTTACCCTGTTCAACGATACTATTGCACACAATATCGCCTATGGTCGTCCGGGTGAGGTTTCTGCAAAAGACATACGCGCCAGCGCCGAAGCCGCGCACGCCATGGAATTCATCCACGATCTTCCGGATGGCCTCGAATCCCGTATTGGCGATCGCGGTGTACTGCTGTCGGGTGGTCAAAGGCAGCGTATTGCCATAGCGCGCGCCATGCTCAAGAACGCACCGGTGCTGATACTGGATGAAGCGACCTCCGCTCTCGACAGCGAATCGGAGCGCATGGTACAGGATGCCCTGGAGCAGCTGATGCGGAATTGCACCTCGCTGATCATCGCGCACCGCTTGTCAACGGTCGAGCGTGCTGACCGAATCCTGGTGCTGGAAAAGGGCCGCATCGTTGAATCAGGCACGCATGCGACGCTGCTGGAAAAAGCAGGGGTTTACGCTGACCTGTACCGTTTGCAATTCAGGGAAGATGGCAGTTCTTCATGAACCGTACAGGGTGGGAGCAACGCCTGCACAAGCTCTGGTACGGAAACTCCCGGGCGTATATTGCCCTGCTGCCGCTCTCGTGGCTGTACTGCATGCTGGTGCGGATTCGGTGTCTGGCTTTCCGTGTCGGCCTGTTACGCACAACAAGCCTCGACTGCCGTGTCATTGTTGTCGGCAATATAACCGCGGGCGGTACCGGTAAAACACCGCTGGTGATTGCAATCGCCAAACGTGCACAGCAGGCCGGCCTCAGGGTTGGCATCCTGGCACGTGGTTACAGGGGCCATGCGGACCACTGGCCACAGCAGGTCAATGGCAGCAGTGATCCGGGAGAGGTGGGTGATGAAGCCGTATTTCTGGCACGGCAAACCGGGCTGCCAGTCTATGCCGGACCGGATCGTGTGGCAGCTGGAAAAGCGTTGTTGCAGGCATCACCCTGTGATTTACTCATCTGCGATGACGGACTGCAGCACTATGCCCTGCAAAGGGACACTGAAATCGCACTGGTTGATGCATCGCGCGGCGAGGGTAACGGATTCTGCCTGCCTGCCGGTCCACTGCGCGAACCCGCCTCGCGTTTGCGCAGTGTCGATGCAGTGGTAGCGCTTGGGGATGATCCGCGCTGGCCGTATTCAATGTGTCTGGTGTCGCATGCAGCCCGTGGTGTTGCGGAGCCGGCAATCAGCCGGAGCCTTGATTCGTTCCGCGGGCGCACGGTGCATGCTGTAGCAGGCATTGGCAACCCGGAGCGGTTTTTTGCAAGCCTGCGCAGTGCCGGGCTGAGGATACAGGCGCACCGGTTTGCCGATCACCATCCGTTTTCTCCGGCGGACCTCGATTTCGGCGATAGCAGTCCGGTTTTAATGACCGGGAAAGACGCGCTAAAATGCGAACGATTCGCGCAACACCACTGGTGGTTCGTGCCGATTGAGGCGCAACCGGATGCCCGCCTTGAAGAATGGCTGGCGAAATTACTCGATCAGGAAGCCAAACTTGGATAAGAAACTACTCGATATACTTGCCTGTCCGGTCTGCAAGGGCCCCCTGGTTTACAACCAGGAGCAGCAGGAACTGATCTGCAAGGCAGATCGCCTGGCCTATCCGATTCGCGATGACATTCCGGTCATGCTGGAAGAAGAAGCCAGGCAGCTGCCTGCCGAAGAAGACGTTTAGAGGGTTATATTCATGCCTCATGCCTTCCGCGTAGTAGTGCCTGCGCGTTACGCTTCAACCCGGTTGCCGGGCAAACCTTTGCGTGACTTGCTGGGGAAACCGATGCTGCAACATGTGTATGAAGCTGCCTGCCAGTGTGGTGCCCAACAGGTCGTGATTGCCACAGATGACGAGCGCATCGAGGCAGCCGCCGGTGGTTTTGGTGCCGAGGTGTGTATGACATCGTCAGAACACGCCAGTGGTACTGACCGATTGGCCGAAGTGGCTTCTAAACTCACCTGGCCGGGTGATGATATTGTAGTCAATGTGCAGGGCGATGAACCGCTGATGCCACCGGCGCTGATTGACCAGGTGGCCACTGACCTGGCGGACAATCCCGAAGCATCGATCTCGACCATCGCCACACCCATGGTTGCCGCCGGAGAGTTTTTTGATAGCAACGTGGTCAAGGTGGTTACTGACCGTGCCGGTTTTGCACTGTACTTCAGCCGGGCACCCATACCCTGGGACCGGGATTTAATGCTCGAAGGTGTTAAGGCCCTGCCGATAGGTATCGTGCCGCTGCGCCACATCGGCATCTATGCCTACCGGGTCGACTATCTGCTCCGCTATGCGCAAATGCGCACCTGTCCGCTGGAACAGGCCGAACAACTGGAGCAGTTGCGTGCACTCTGGTACGGTGAGCGTATCCACGTAGCGGAAGCGAACCAGCGACCGGGGCCGGGTGTTGATACCGAAGACGACCTTGTTATCGCTGAACAGCTGCTGCAGGCGAAGCGAAACGGCAATGTTTAAACCAGCCACTCGTTGATGACCGGATTGAGGCTGCCGCTGTCATCGAACAGATAAAGGGTATGACATTGCTGGACGCGCCGGGTGGCTTCACCGAACTGGTTGCCCTGTATCACCGACTGTTTACCTTCACAACGCAGGACAAGTGTTTTTTCGCTGTTGAGTATTTCAATCACGCGGCAGGTATGGCCACTGTATTCGACCCGCTTGCCGACCAGCAGGCGCAATCGTTGCAGAAGCGTGGATTCAATCACGGCTGCATCCTACGGGACCGTTTGCACACAAGTCTATAGCATACAGCCTTCTGCTCCCGTTGATAGTTATAAATAGGTTTATATAACACATGCAAGATATTGTTATATATTATAATAATAATTCAAAACGGCAACAGTCATCAACAGCCCACCGTTACCGGATAATATACTGCTTTGCCAGTCTGTGAGTCGACAGCCTGAATAAACGACTATCTCAGAGCCATAACATCAGGCCACAAGCAAAGCGTTGGCTGAGCAACGGATGACTTGGGTACAATCTGATCTGGTAATGCTGCAGACCGTTGAATTCGTCGCACGGCTTAGGGTTGCACAGGTCGGCGCGATACATTGTCTCATCCTGCTCACCTTGTTCATCCGGTGTCAGCAGTATGCCCGCTACGGGTACGAATTCGTTGAGGTTATCGGACTCACCGACCACACATTCCACCGCCACATCCTGTGGTGACAGACCGTTCAGTCCGACGGCGACTTCGACAGGCAGAGCTTGACCGGCGATGATCGCCTCGGCAGGTGCTTTTGCCAGCCGGACTGTGATTTTTGGCCAGGCCTGGGCGACTGCCTTTTTCCAGCTGGCGAGTTCGATCGCACCTGCGGCACTGTCCTTGGCCATACGCTTTCCCTGACTGGCGGCGGGTCCATAAAAGTCGCGCAGGTAATCGCTCGCCATGCGAACATTGTTGAAGTGCGGCAATATGCTGCGCAATGACGCCTTGGATTTTTTGATCCAGGATTGCGGTTCGCCATCTTCATTGCGGGAAAAGTAGAGCGGTATAACTTCGTGCTCGAGGATGTTGAGCAGTTCGTCTGCTTCCTGGGTATTACGGGTTTCTGTGTCCAGTTCCGGATGGGGCGTAATTGCCCAGCCATTGTTGCCGTCAAATGCCTCGGCCCACCAGCCATCCAGAACGCTTAGATTGATTGCACCGTTAATCGCTGCTTTCATGCCGGAGGTTCCGCAAGCCTCCTTGGGATATTCTGGTACATTCAGCCATACATCCACGCCGGGGTAGAGATCACGTGCCAGGGAAAGATTGTAATCCTCAAGGATAAGAACCCTGCCGCAGAATGCCGGCCGGCTGGCAACCTTGGCAATTTCCCTGATCAGCTGCTTGCCCGGCTCGTCATTGGGATGCGCTTTGCCAGCGAAAATAAACAGAACCGGCCGCTCCCTGTCGTTGACCAGACGTTCCAGCCGTTCGAGGTCACGAAACAGCAGGGTGGCACGCTTGTAGGTCGCAAAGCGGCGCGCGAAACCGATCACCAGGATGTCGCGATGAGGCGGCGACAGGTACTGGGTCACGGCCCTGATTTCCGATTCAACACAGCCATTGCGTTGCAACTGCAGGATCATGCGGCGACGCAGTTGTTCGAACATGGTGTTCTTGTGTATCTGCCTGACACTCAGATAGACGTGATCGGGAATTTCATTGATGAACTGTTCCCAGAACTGGCGGTCAGTCAGCTTGGCACGCCAGCCACGCCCAACATACATATCGAACAGCGCAGCCCAGGATTGCCCCAGGAAGGTATCGACGTCGACACCATTGGTGACGTAGCCGATGGGATTTTCGGCCGGCGGGATCTGCGGCCAGAGATAGCTTTCCATCCCGGAAGCGACGCGCCCGTGTATACGACTCACGCCGTTGCAGAAGCACGAACCGCGTAGACCCAGCGTTGTCATATTGAAGCTGTCAGCATGATCCGGAGCCTCGCCCAATGTAAGAAAGCGTTGCTCGCCGCTGCCGAGTTCATTAATCAATGCGCTAAAGTGTTTACGTACCAGTTCGGTGGAGAAGATATCGTGCCCCGCAGGGACCGGGGTATGGGTGGTGAATACTGTGTTCGATGCAGCCAGTTCAATGGCACTGTCGAACTCCATGCCGGCAGCCACGTACTCGCGGCAACGTTCCAGCACCTGGAATCCGGCGTGCCCCTCGTTGATATGCCAAACAGCAGGTGCCAGGCCCAGGGCGCGCAGGGCGCGCACGCCACCGATACCGAGTACGATCTCCTGTTGAATTCGCACCTCTGCGCCGCCACCGTAAAGCTGACTGGTAATGGCGCGTTCCTGCGGCGTATTCTCCGGTACATCGCTGTCCAGCAGGTATAACCTGATGTGGCCGGCACGTGCTTCCCAGACCTTGATTTTCACAGGGCGGTCGACAATGATAACGTTGATATCGATTTCCTTGCCCTGTGCATCGCACGCCTCGATTACGGGCAGGTCTTCAGGGTTTACGTGAGGGTAATCCGCAAGCTGTTTGCCGTCGCGCAGGATGCGCTGGGTGAAATAGCCTTCGCGGTAGAGCAGACCGACACCTATAAAGGGTACACCGAGGTTGCTCATCGCCTTGCAGTAATCGCCGGCGAGTATACCCAGACCACCGGCGTAGATAGGTACGCTCTGGTGAAAACCGAACTCCGCGGAAAAATACGCGATAAGATCGTTATCCATGTCTAAGGTTGATTCGACCTCGGTCAGCGGTCGTTCCTGTATATAGGTGTCGTACTCGGAAAGGACGCTGCTAAAATCGCCGAGAAAAATGGGGTCCCGGGCGGCCTGCTCGAGTTTTTTCTGTCCCACCCGGCGCAGGAAGACTTTCGGATTATTGCGGCTGTCGATCCAGGTTTGTTCATCGAGGTGTCTGAACAGGCGCCGCACACCGCGGTTCCAGCTGTAGTACAAATCATTGGCCAGGTCCTGCAAGCGTTCCAGCCGTTCCGGCAGTCGTGGCCTGATTTCGACACTGAAGCGTGTTCCTGACATAACTTTCCCGTTTGCGTAAAGGCGCAAGTTAACTGCTCTGTAGTGTTTGCATAACCGGCCGGAGAACGACTGAATTACGTTGCGCCTGATTGAGGCTACGCCGCAGCCAGCTTAGCGTCAACAAGGGGGGTTGACCCAAATCAAGCAAGGGTTATTAATTTTGCCGGGATACCTGCAACCGGTTGACGGGTCTTGATCCGGCATCTAACTTCTGCATCGCATCAAAATAATGTTTATGGCCGGG
>Ga0316193_10000066_pt1 | contig 50354 bp, 47 predicted proteins | sample MerIslsedime2_MG_FD_207735 | JGI IMG/M metagenome (GOLD analysis project Ga0316193, IMG submission 207735) | Coastal sediment microbial communities from Maine, United States - Merrow Island sediment 2 | ecosystem: Environmental > Aquatic > Marine > Coastal > Sediment | place: USA: Maine... | reverse complement strand
GTCCTTCACCTCGATGCCACCATCCCCGAAGTCATCCGGGTTGTTCAAGCTGCCCGCGCAACCGACGAGCAAGACGGCCGAGCACACGCCCAGCAAAGCCAACAAAAAGCGAACCATTCCCCCCCCCAAACGATTCCCCCGAATCGCCTCTAAAGCTTAGTAATCTATGGCATCTTTCGCTCGGAGCTGCCGTATTTTTCTGTAAATCGGGGCCCTCACAACTGATTGAGTGCCCAGTCGTAGGGCTGAAAAACGACGTCGAACTCTGCCTTTCGGGCCCGCTCGAGCGCTTCGGCCGTGGCAGGGTCGGCGAACGCGGCGATGAAGTCCTCGATCGTGGCGGGTCGCCCCAGTCGGCGGGCGTGCTCTTCGAAGTCGGCTTTGTACCAGTCGAAGATCGCCGATAGTCGAATTTCCGCCGTTTCACCGTCGATGACGACGTGAGGTGGGTTCGAACAAAACGCGCGAGTCACCGAGTCGAGTTGCTCATCCAGTGTTGTCGCCTCGAATGCGTAGGGAGCGAGTGCCGGACAGGACTTCGACGCGCAATTGATGGCCGCGTGGATGCGCGCGTCGAGATAGCCCCGGATGATGCCGTTCTCGAGCTCGTACAGATTCATCTCTTCTCCGTCGAGAGGAAATCGGAGCCCATAGAAGAAACCGAACCCGGCGCGCGGGTCGAGCCAGCCGCGGACGTCCTGTACGGACTCGATCGGCCAGTTCTCAACCACGCCGAAGAGCGTCAGCGCATTGTACGCATTGATGTAGTAGGCGAGCTGCTCTGGCTCCGTCGGAAATCGCGCTGGCGCGGAGCGGGGACCGGCCGCGGCGAGCGTGGCCACGAAGCGGCGCAAGTCCGTCTCATCCCGCAGCACAGCCTCGTAGTCGACGCCGCCCGCTCGTACCCATCGGCCAAGCGCGTCGTTCCACCAGCCGTAGTCGAAGCCTTCGCTGGGCAGTGCCATCGGCTCCGCATCGACGGCGATCGAACGCAGGCCCAATGCCCGAACCGTCATCCACCCCGTGGCACCCAACACAGCCGCCAAGAGAAGCGCAATCGCCCACCAGCGAGCGTACCAGGGTCTCGTGCTCTCGCTCATACCCGGAGTATGGCACGGACTCGAGTTTCGTTGGGCAGCTTAGCCGAGCGCCTCGATCACCTCAGGCGCACGCAGGTCCGATACGACGAGGCTCGCCCCGGCTTCCTCGAGCGTCCGGGCATCGTAGCCACCCGTCTCGACGGCGATGCATTCGGCTCCAATCGCGTGAGCGGCTTCGACGTCGCGCGGCGTGTCGCCGATGACGATCGCTCGCGTATCGTGGTGCTCGGTCTTCGTTCGACCACGCTCCAAGCCGACGCGCAAGACCTCCGCGCGCTCAACGTGGTCGGACCCGAAGCCGCCAAACGAAAAGAACGAATCGAGGCCGCCGCGCGCGAGCTTCGCGTACGCAGCGCGCTCGGCATTCCCGGTGCCAAGGCCGAGGACCATATCGTCACGTGCGGCGAGCAGGCGAAGCAACGCAACTACGCCCGGAAGGACCTCAAAAGCACGCGCAAGCTTCAGCTGCTCCGGCAGGTGCGCGGTGTACCGTTCGATGACTTCTGCGATGAGTCGATCGTCCGCCGTGACACCGTACTTGCCGAGCGCTTGGGACACGATCCACGGATCGGTTCTACCGGCGAACTCGAGCGACGCGAGCGAAACCTCCGCCCGATCGCCAACCACTTCTCCGATCGCCAGTTCGACGGCTCGTCTCCCGGCGCCACCGGCTCGAAGCAGGGTTCCGTCGATATCGAACAGGGCGATCGTGATTTGCACGCTCGGCAATGTAGCAGGCACTGGTTTTCGTAGTAGTCTCCGGCCCGACGATGGACGCGGAACTCATTGCCACCCTGCCCCTCTGGCTCGCTGCGTTTCTGCTGTCCTTGACGTGCCACGAGGCCGCCCACGCATTCGCAGGAAAGCTCGGAGGCGATTCCACTGCGGCCGCGCAGGTGACCCTCGACCCCATCCCGCACATCAAACGCGAGCCATTCGGAACCCTGGTCGTGCCGGTCGCTTCGTTCCTGCTTCAGGGAGGCGGCTGGATGATCGGCTGGGCGAGCGCCCCTTACGACCCAACCTGGGCGAGTCGCTTTCCGAAACGGGCTGCGGCAATGGCTGCCGCCGGCCCCGCAGCGAACTTCGCGCTCACCCTCCTCGCCGCCATCGCGATTCGGGTTGGCGTCGCGACCGGGTACTTCACACTGCCGTCCGAGGGGATCTCGCTCGACACGCTCGTCGTCGCCGAGGGGGGCGTGGCGCAGGGACTCGCACTGTTTACGAGCGTGCTGTTCTCGCTGAACCTCATCCTCGGCTGCTTCAACCTCATCCCGCTGCCGCCTCTCGATGGCTATGCCATGGTGCCGCTCATCCTGAACGACCGTCTGCGCGACAAGTGGTTTCAGTTGTTTTCCGGGGGCGGCTCATTGCTCGGCCTCCTCGTCGCATTCGTGGTCTTCAGCCGCATCATGACGCCTGTATTCCACACCGCGATCGGGTTGCTCTACCGCGGCATCTAGTACCCAACGTGTTACCCTGAGTCCGTGGGACGGATTGGGGCAGTACTGGCGTGCACGCTGTGGCTCATCTCCTCGGGCGTTATGGCCGACGAGGCCGCCGTGCACTATCGGAGCGCGAAGCAGCTTCGCGATCAAGGTCGGTTGGACGAGGCGCTCGTAGAGATCGACAAGGCCATCGACGAGCGGCCGACGTACGCGCAGGGGCACATGACACGGGGCACGATCCTGCGGCGAATGGGCAAGTACGAGGCCGCGTTGCGGTCCTTCGAACGAGCGATTGACCTCGAGCCCAAGAACGGCCGCGCCTACGGGCTAGCCGGCGCGGCGCTGCTGCGTCTCGACCGGCCGAAAGCCGCCGCTGAGTATCTGCAGAAGGCCGTCGTCCTCGACCCCAGGGACAAGACCCACTGGGTGAATCTCGGACTTGCTTACCGGAGGTCGAAGAACGACGAAGCCGCGATCGCGGTCTATCGAAAAGCGCTCCAACAGTTTCCGAACGACCCGATGCTGCTGAACAACCTGGGCGTCGCCCTGCGGAAGGCACGCCGATACGATGAAGCGATCAGCGCGCACGAGAAGGCCGTCGATGCGGACCCGCATGACCCTTCGCTGGCGCGCAACCTTGCCATCGCATACCGCGGCGCCGGGCAATACAAGCGCGCGATCCCGGTCTACATCAAAGCACTCGAGCTCGGCGACGGGGGACCACCTGAGCTCTTGTTTGACCTAGCGACCTGCTACGAGAAAGTTGGCGACTCGGAAAAGGCGATCGCAGCCTTTCGCCGCTACATCGACGCCGTCAAAGACCAAGACCCGGCCGCGGCACAACGAGCTGAGAAAGCGATCAAGAATCTGCAGAAGAAGTAGCGAGGTCCGCCAACACCTCGACTGCAGCATTGTGCCCTGCCGCTCCGATGACGGACCCGGCTGGATGGCAACCCGCCCCGCAGGCGTAAAGCCCTGGAACGCCGACACGGTACGGCAAACGATCGGCGAACCCGAAACTGTTGTCGACGTGGTGGATGTGCCCGGCAGTGATCCCGAAATGCGCTTCGATCTTGGGTGGGGTCAACGTGAACACGTCTTCCACGAGCGCGGACGTTCCGGGCGCGTATCGGTCGCACGTCGCCAAGAGATGACGGACGAACCGACTCTCTTGGACCTCCCATGTGCTCTCTGCGAGCTCGTACGGAACCCACTGGCAAAACAGCGCCGCGCTGTGGCGACCTTGCTCGTCGCGGAGCGAAGGGTCGAGGGTCGTGTGGATGTACCACTCGATCGACGGCTCACTCGGAAGGCGTCCCGCTTCGCACTCCGCGAAGGCATTGGTGAGCGCCGCGCGGGGATCACGCTCAGGCAGCAGGTGAATCGTGGCACGGTGCTGACCTCTTCGCTCGGGCAAGCACGTGAACGTGGGTAGTTCCGAAAGGCAGAGATTCACCTTGATGCTGGTTCCAGGGTGTCGATAACTCTCAACTCGTGAACGCAGCGTAGCGGGGCAGCGCTCGCCGAGCAGCGACACCATTCGGAACGGGTCGGCGTTCATGATCGTCACCTGGCTTCGGTGGACCTCGCCATCGGCGGTGGCTACGCCGGTCACGATGCCCCCGGTCATATCGAGGTCGGTGACCCGGGACCGCAACGCGATCTCGACCCCGGCGACCTCGGCCGCATCTGCGAGTGTCCTCGTCACGGTTCCCATCCCGCCGCGCACCACCATCCAGGTCCCGTCACTGCCCGGTAGTCGGCACATGTTGTGCGCGAGGAAGTTCATGCCGCTCCCAGGCGTACCCCAAGTTCCATGTAGGCCCGTGAAGCCGTCGGTGACGGCGTACATCGCCTCGAGCAACTCGCTGGCGAAACCGAACTTGCGGAGATACGCGCCGACCGACCCCCTGCAGAGCTGAACGAAAGCGCCGCGGAGCCCGGGTCGCACGTAGCGATCCGCGGTCTCTTCGATCGATAGAGGCGCTCGAAGCCAGCTCGGCCCGACATCCTCCCGGAGCATCGAAAGCTCGTCCTGCAGGGCACGGTCGGCTTCTGCATCTCGGTCCGAGAAGAAGCGCCGAAGCTGCGCCTCGCTCTCCGCTCGGTCTGCACCGAACAAGAGATAGCGCTCGGAGGTCGTCGGCAAGAAGTAGTGCGGGTCTCTCCGAATGAGCGGCAGGTCGATATCGAGCTTGCGCATGAGCTCGGGCGGCATGAGACCGAGGAGGTACGCCCCGGTGGACTGTCCGAGCTTTGGCGCTGCGGCGAACGGGTACTCCGTGCGGCACGCGCCTCCGACTCGATCTTCTGCTTCGAGCACGCGAACGCTCAAGCCGGAACGAGCCAAGAGGAGTGCCGCGACCAAGCCGTTGTGGCCCGCCCCGACGACCACGGCGTCTACTGGGCGAGGCATTGCCCTACTTCACGTAGAAGCTGAACCCGGCCTCGATGGTCCACGCCTGGGTGGGCGCGCCGGGCGGCATGCGGAAGTAACGCATCCATCGGCCCCTCGCTTCGAACCCCATCCACGAGAGGAAACCATACCCAAGGCCAGCGAACGCGCCAATGGTCCCCGAACCGTCGACCCGGGTCGGCAAGGGCACGCCCAGGTATCCGCCGGTGAACGCTCCCGATAGCCGAAGCTTCTTGATGTCGGCGCGCAGCGCGATCAGCGCGCCGCCGCCGAAGCCGGGGTCGTCGAGCGGGAAGCTCCGTCCAATCCACTGGAAGTAGCCGCCGATGTGCAGCGGCCCGACGGGACTCCAGCTACCATCGAGCCAAAGGCTCGGCTGCCACTTCCTCGTGCCGGCGAACTTGGCGACCGTACCCCCGAACATCCCGTCGAAGGTCGCGATGTCACGCTTGCCCTTGTTCGCATCGACGGGACTCGACCAGGCGAGCCCGATGACGAGACAGAGCACAGACAATGCGGCCGCCAGTCGCTTCACGGCCAGGCTGTTATCACAGGTCCTCGCGGACCCCTGAAAAGCTGCGAGGAGCGCTTAGCTCAGCCGATCGTCGCTTGGATGATCGGTTTGGCGACGTCGAACTTCTTGAGAAAGTCCGCCCGGCCTTCCTTCATGTGGTGAACCCACTCGGAGTAGTCGTCGTTTCGGCCCCGCGCCTCGTAGAAGCGCCGTGGCTCGAGGATCTCCGCCGGCACCTGCTCGACGAGTGCGGCGTTCTCGGGCGCGTCGACGTCGACGATTTCGTAGCCGAAGTCGGGGTCGACCTTCCACTTGATCGCCTCGCTCAAGAGCGCTTCGAGCATCGCGCTCGAGTGCCGGATCTTGATGTTGAGGGCCTTGCCGTCTTTGACGTCGTGGGCCTCGCCGCCGATGAAGCCCGTGTTCATCAGCCACATCGACACGTTGGGCATGGTCGCTGCCAACTCGGCAAAACGCTTCGCCTGAAGACCGTGCTTCGCGGGGAAGAACGGCTGCGTGAAGGGCGAGCGCGTCTTGCCGCGCTCCTTGCCTGCGGCGCTCGTCTTCGAAGTCTCACCGAGCATGAAGTAGCCAGCAGCCTGCTCCGGTGAGGTGAAGCGGACGATGCCGGGCATCGCGGCGTCGTACCCCTCGTCGCGGTTCAGGATGCCCATGGACTGCACCTGCGGGATGTTCTGCAGGTCGGCCGCGTCGGGGATCGAGCTCAGCGGAACGATCGAGCGCCCGTTCTGGGTCCACATCACGAAGTCCCAGCCGTCTGCTGGAATCCCGTGGCTGTCGACCACGTCATCGAGCTTCACCTCACCCGCGATGTATCGATCGACGTTGGCTTCATTCGCGCCGGTTAGAACGAGGATCTCGCGAAGGCGAGTCACGTCCTCGACAGAAAGCGCGCCCTTGGTGAAGTGGAAGGTGCCGTCCGCTTCGAGGAAGACGTTCTCCACCCAGGCGTCCTGGCCAATCGTCGCCTTGTGGAGGACGGGCTCGGTCTTCTCGGAAAGGCCGTCGGTCTTGGCGAAGCAGCCGTTCTCGGTGATCGAGAGCGCGCCGTTGGGCCACAGGGAGACCATGTCGTCCTGAATCGGCTCAGTGATGTCGCCCTGCTTCGAAAACGTGGTGGTCGTCTTGCCGGTACCGGAGAGACCCATGATGGTCATCGTGAGCTTCTTGCCATCGCCAGCGGTGACGGCCTTCGCGCCGGCGTGGAGGACCAGCCCACCCTTGCCGTACACGTAGTGGTTCAGCATTCGAAGGACGCCCTTCTTCGACTCACCGAAGTAGTCGGCGCCGATGACGTGCGTCGTCCAGTTCTCCATGTCGACGATGATCGCCTGTCGGCCGGGCATGTCGTCGAGAAAGAGGTCCGGCGTGTAGATCAGCCGGAAGATCGGCTTGAACGGCTGCTCGAGCTCCGCTGCGCTCTCGACCGCCGACCGCGGGAATGCGAGGATCTGCTGCATGCCCGCGATGTTCGCGCCCTCTACCGTGTAGAGCCACGTGGTGCCGAACGCGCCGGAGCCCATCCCCGAGTAGCCGTCGATCGCGATTAGCTGACCCTTGTCGGTAATGTACTTCTCTTGTCGAGCGATCAACTCGCGAGCCTTGGCCGGATCGATGATCTGGTGGCTCCATCGATCTTCGGTGTCGATGATGTACGTGTACTTCGCCATGCGCGCCTTGTTGCGCGTGACTTTGTTGATGCTGCCGACCGCGGTGCGCTGAACACACGGGGTATGTTCAAGCGCCAGTTCGCGGAGTTCCGGCTGCGTAGGATTCTCGATGTACTCGACGTCGAAGGGGCGTGGGTCTGCGGTCGCCATGATCTCTCCGTTTCCGTCTACGGGAATGGGAGCAACAAGCCGTTTTGGCAAGCTCCGAATGGGCCATATGACAATGTTTGTTGGGCGTGTCCAGAGCCCGATACAGTTGCCGTGAGGTAGACAGCAAGTAAGCTCTCCGTCGTGCCGACGCTACCGCAGAATTTTCGCGACGCATCAAGCTCCGACGCGGCCGAATGGAGCGATTGGCGGTGGCAGTCGCAGCACTCGATCACCGATTTACAAGCTCTCGACAAAGTCTTCGCCCTGAGCAAATCGGAGAGAATCGGCGCTGCAAGAGCCGAGGCGGCCGGAATGCCGATCTCGATTACGCCGTATTACGCCGCGCTTTGCGATCCAGTCGATCCCGACTGCCCGATCCGGAAGCAGTGCATCCCGCGGGCAGAAGAGGCGATCGCCGTCCGGGGAGACCTTCGAGACCCACTCGGCGAGGAAACGCACGAAGTGGCGCCCCACTTGATTCGCCGATACCCGGACAGGGTCTTGCTCGTGGCGACCGATCGCTGCGGCGTCTATTGCAGATTCTGCACACGCTCTCGTCTCGTCGGCGACGGCGGCGGCGCTCGCTCGCTTCGAGCACTCGAGCCCGCGTTTGCGTGGATCGAAGCGCATCCGGAGGTGCGAGACGTGATCGTGTCGGGCGGCGACCCCTGCGTCATGTCCACCGAACGACTCTCGAGACTCCTTCGTCGCGTTCGCGCGATCGAGCATGTGGACTACATCCGGCTCGCCACCCGCGCACCCGTGACCCTCCCCCAACGGATCACCGAGGAGCTCTGCCGGGCCATTCGGGAGAGCTGCGAATCGACCTGGATCATGACCCACTTCAACCACCCGAAGGAGCTCACCGACGAGTCTCGAGCCGCCTGCGCACGGCTCGCGGACGCAGGGCTGCCGGTGATGAACCAAACCGTTCTCCTGCGGGGCATCAACGACGACGCCGAAACACTAGAAACCTTGTTCCGAGGGCTGGTCCGTTCTCGGGTTCGCCCCTATTATCTACTGCAGATGGACCCGGTCAGAGGGACTGGGCATTTGAGGACACCGCTTCGGCGCGGCATCGAGTTGATGGCTTCTCTCCAGGGGCGCGTCAGCGGGATTGCGCTGCCGAAGTTGATCGTCGACACGCCAGGAGGCCTCGGAAAGGTGCCAATCGGGCCGAGCTATCTGGTGGGCGAGGAGGACGGCGTCACGATGCTCGAAACGTTCCGCGGCGACCGGGTGGAATACCACGACCCCCCCGAGCCCTGAACCCCAGCCTTTTTCGCCTGACGCATGGTAAATCGCGGCAGGTAGATGTATGAATCGGCCGCCCGTGAATGCGGAAGCTGAGGAGACCCGATGCAACGAGCCCTAACCCTCCACCAAACCACCGTCGGGAAGAAGGTCGCCATGGCCGTCTCCGGCGCGATCGTCGTCGGCTTCACGATTGGCCACTTCATCGGGAATCTGAACATCTATCGGGGGCCCGAAGCGCTCAACGGATACGCAGCGTTCTTGCACAGCGTTCCGCCCCTCATTTGGGGAACGCGGATCTTGCTGCTCTTCGCTTTCGGCGTTCACATCCTCTCGGCCTTCGCGCTCTGGAGCCGCAACAGGCAGGCGCGCGGCTCGCGGTACAAGCAGAAGAAAGACCTGGTCACCGACTACGCAGCGCGGACCATGTACTGGACAGGGCCGATCTTGCTTCTCTACATCGTCTACCACCTGCTCCACTTCACGATTCTGCCGACCCATCCCGGCGACGTGTACAGGAACGTCGTGGAAGGCTTTCAGAATCCGCTCGTCTCAGGCGTTTACATCGTTGGAAATGTCGCGCTCGGGCTTCACATCTTCCACGGAATTTACAGCGCCTTCCAGACACTGGGCGTGAACCATCCACGCTACAACAAATACCGTCGTGATCTGGCAATTGCGATCTCCGCTGTGATCACCATAGGCAATCTATCGTTCCCAATCTCGGTGCTCGCGGGCATCGTCACACTCTAAGGGTCGTCATGGAACTTCGATCGAACGAACCGACCGGTCCCATCGAACATCGCTGGGAGAAGCACAAGGAGGCGAGCAAACTCGTCGCTCCTGCCAACCGGCGAAAATACAACATCATCGTCGTCGGCAGCGGACTCGCCGGTGGCGCTGCGGCCGCCTCGCTCGGCGAGATGGGCTACAACGTCCAGTGCTTCTGTTATCAAGACAGCCCGCGTCGCGCGCACAGCATCGCGGCGCAGGGCGGCATCAACGCCGCGAAGAACTACCAGAACGACGGCGACAGCATCCACCGGCTGTTCTACGACACCGTGAAGGGGGGCGACTTCCGCTCACGGGAGTCGAACGTGTACCGACTGGCACAGATGAGCGTAAGTATCATCGATCAGTGTGTCGCCCAGGGTGTTCCGTTTGCTCGCGAGTACGGGGGCCTTCTCGCCAATCGTTCGTTCGGTGGCGCGCAGGTTTCCCGGACGTTCTACGCGCGTGGACAGACCGGGCAGCAACTTCTGCTCGGAGCCTACCAGGCGCTTAGCCGGCAAATCGAGGCGGGCACCGTCACGATGAACACGCGCACCGAGATGCTCGACGTCATCGTGCACGACGGACGCGCGCGAGGAATCGTCACGCGTTGCATGAAGACCGGCAAGGTCAGCGCACAAATCGCCGACATGGTCGTGCTTTGCACCGGTGGGTACGGAAACGTTTTCTATCTCTCGACCAACGCCAAGGGCTGCAACGTCACCGCTGCGTGGCGTGCACACCGGCACGGCGCGGCGTTCGCGAACCCCTGCTACACGCAGATCCACCCGACCTGCATCCCGCAGGGAGGCAGCTACCAGTCGAAGCTGACGTTGATGAGTGAGTCGCTTCGGAACGACGGTCGTGTTTGGGTCCCTCGCAAGAAGGAAGACGTCACCAAGCGACCCGAGGATATCCCCGAGGCCGATCGCTACTACTACCTGGAGGAAAGATACCCTGCGTTCGGCAATCTCGTCCCCCGCGACGTGGCCTCTCGAAACGCTCTCTACGTGACCAACGAGGGTCTCGGTGTAGGCCCTGAGGTCGATGGCGAGCGACGCGCCGTGTACCTCGACTTCGCGGACGCGATCAACCGTCTCGGCGAGCAGATGATCCGCGAGCGCTACGGCAACCTCTTCGAGATGTACGAGCGCATCACGGGTGACAGCCCCTATGAGACGCCGATGCGCATCTACCCGGCTACTCACTACACGATGGGCGGCCTCTGGGTGGACTACAACCTGCAGACCTCCATCCCAGGCCTCTTCGCGGGCGGGGAAGCGAACTTCTCGGACCATGGCGCAAACCGCCTCGGCGCCTCCGCGCTGATGCAAGGGCTCGCCGACGGCTACTTCGTTTTGCCGTTCACGGTCGGCAACTATCTCGGCGAAGTGCGGACGCTACCGGAACTCGGCGAAGACCACCCGGACGTGACGAAGGCGGTCTCTTCGGTCGAAGAGCGGATTCAGAGGCTGATGAACGCGCCGGATCCGAAGCATGCTCCGGAGTATTTTCACCGTCTGCTCGGCAAGATCATCTGGAGCAAGTGCGGAATGTCGCGCAGCAAAGAAGGACTGGAGGAGGCACTTCGGGAGATTCCGAAGCTTCGAGACCAGTTCTGGCGCGAGGTGAAGATCACTGGCTCTGGAGCTGAGCTCAACCAGACCCTCGAGCGTGCTGGTCGCGTGGCGGACTTCTTCGAACTCGGCGAGCTGATGTGCATCGACGCCCTCGATCGCAACGAGAGCTGCGGCGGGCACTTCCGCGAGGAGTACGAGGAGAACGGCGAAGCGCTGCGAGATGACGAGAACTACACGTACGTTGCCGCTTGGGAGTGGACCGGCAACGCGAGCGAGCCGCGGCTTCACAAGGAGCCCCTCACCTTCGAATACGTCAAGCCGACTAAGAGAAGCTACAAGTAAGGGACTGACCATGAGTGATCATCTTCTCAATCTCACGCTCCACGTTTGGCGCCAAGACGGCCCGACTCAAGGCGGCCGCTTCGAAACCTACCAGGCGAAGGACATCACGACGCACATGTCGTTCCTCGAGATGCTCGACGTCGTCAATGAAGAGCTAATCGAAAAGGGCGTTCAACCGATCGCGTTCGACCACGACTGTCGCGAAGGCATTTGCGGAGCTTGTGGAATGGTCGTCAATGGCATGGCCCATGGCCCACAGAAGCTCACCACGACCTGCCAGTTGCACATGCGCCAGTTCAACGATGGCGACGAGATTTGGCTCGAGCCATGGCGTGCGAGCGGGTTTCCTGTCCTTCGGGACCTCGTGGTCGACCGTTCCGCCTTTGATCGGATCATCCAGGCTGGCGGGTACATCTCCATCCGCACGGGGAGCGCGCCAGAAGCGAACGAGCTCCCGGTTTCCAAGGCGGACGCCGACAAGGCGATGGACGCTGCGGAGTGCATCGGCTGCGGCGCCTGCGTCGCTGCCTGCCCGAACGCCTCCGCAAGCCTCTTCACTGCAGCGAAGGTTTCACACCTCTCGCTTCTGCCGCAGGGGCAAGCCGAGCGCCGCGACCGTGCTCAAAAGATGGTCGCGCAGATGGATGCCGAGGGCTTCGGAAGCTGCACCAATCATGGCGAGTGCGAAGCCGCCTGTCCGAAGGGCGTGAGCATCCGCTGGATCGCTCGAATGAACCGCGACTTGGTTCGTTCTTTGATTCGGACCGATAAGCCAGTTGCCTCGCGAACCGCCCCCTAAGGCGTCCCGACGCTCGTGGGCTAGGGGCGTCGCGCGTCGTAAAAGAAGCGAGCGATGATGCCGCCGGTGACGATGACGACGAGCAGGAGCGTCGCGACGGTGTACCGTTCGGCTAGGTCTTGAAGCACGTCCCAATTGTTGCCGACCAAATAGCCCACGCCCATCAGGACCGCGTTCCACAGGAGCGCCGAGATGCCCCCGTACACGATCACCGCGGTGACGGGCATGCGCGAGAGTCCGGCCCCGACGAAAAAGAAGGCACGCAGCGCCGGCAAGAAGCGATTGACCGCGAGGTACATGGCGCCGTGTTCATCATAACCACGACGCACTGCGTCGAGAGCTCGCGCCGCTGTCGGGGTCTTGAGAAAGCGTGGCCAAGTGTCTTCGTGGTTCGCGAGCCAGACGCCGAACCCCCAGGCGCCGAGCCCGCCGAACAGCGCGCCGGCGGTCATCGACAGGTATACGGCGAACCAATGCAACTGCGCGCGAACGGCGAGTGCAACGGCGAACAAGGCAACGGTATCGCCTGGGACTGGCGGGAAGACGTACTCGACGCCGGCCGAAGCGGCGACGAGCAGGTACGCCCAGTGGCGGGGGCCCTGCTCCAAAGTGTGCAGAAATTCGTCAAGCACTCGAACACCACATAGGCTTGGGATCGAAGCCGGTCTAGCACAGGTCGGCTCGACATCGACGCTTCATGAGTCATCCTACTTCGGCGCAAGGTTAGAATCGTGGCGAGTGCAGATCCGTTGGTGTCGATGTTGGAGCGTCCCGGCGCACGGGTCGAAGAGGTCGCCATCCTCCTCGCGAAAGAGGCGAACCCAGTTCTCGATGAGCACGCCCTGCGGCGCGCCCTCGACGGCCTCGGTGCCGAAGCGTTGATCCGACGTGGTCTTCGTTCGACGCCCGAGCGCGACGGACGGATCCTCCAGGAGCTTCTGTTCGAAGAGCTTGGGTTCCAAGGCGAGTTCGACGACTACTACGACCCGCGCAACAGCTACATCGACAAGGTGATGCTGCGCCGCAAGGGCATCCCGATTTCTCTGTCCGTGTTGACGATGGCAGTTGGCGAGCGCGCCGGAATGGATGTCGAAGGCGTCGGCTTCCCGGGCCACTTTCTCGTCCGAGTTGGGGGACCCGATGGCGTCTACCAAGACCCGTTTCACGGCGGTGAGCTTCTCGACGGCGATGGCCTCCGAAGGCTTGCCGCCGAGTTCCTCGGTGCAGAGATGGGGCTCCACCCGAGTTATCTCGCACCCGTCGATTGCGATACGATCACGATTCGCATGCTCGCGAACCTCAAGAACGCGCACCGCCGACGCGGCGACTATGCCCGCGCAATGCTTGCGTGCGACCATCTCGTCGAACTCACGCAAGCGCCGGAACACCGCCGAGATCGGGGACTACTCGCCCACGCTTTGCGCACCTTCGGAGCCGCTCGCGAGGATTTGGCCGCGTATCTCGAGGCGCGGCCCGATGCCAAGGACGCGCGGGTGATTAGCCTCGCCCTGGAAGAGGCCCGCGAGCAAGCGGACCAAGTCCTCCACTGAGCGACGAGCGACCGCTTTACAGACGGCCATCGCGTGCCATGACTCCGCCCGACCGGTGAATCCGATGTCGATAGCAACCCTAAAATCGTTGTTCCGGCCCGAGCTCGAGGAGCTCTCTGCGTATCGGGTCCCCCCTGCTCCGCCGGCCGTGAAGCTCGACGCGAACGAGAGCCCTTGGGGCCTCCCTCCCGAAGCTCGTGCGCACGTCGCGGCAGCCATGCACGCAACCGAGATGAACCGATATCCCGACGGCCGGGGGACGGAGCTCCGGAAGGCCTTGTCGATAGGACTCGGCGGAAGCGAAGACGAGTACGTGCTCGGGTCCGGCTCGGATGAGCTGATCGCCTTGATGGCCACGGCGATGTGCCAGCCGCGCTCCGGTGCCGACCGCCCGGTCGTACTGTTTCCAGAGCCTACCTTCGTCATGTATCGAATCACCGGTCGCGCGCATGGATGGGAGCCGCGCGGAGTGCCTCTCGATGAATCGTGGGACCTCGACGTGGATTCCATGGCGGCGGCCATCGAGGCACATCGCCCGAACCTCGTGTACTACGCGACGCCGAACAACCCGACGGGAAATTGTTTCTCGCGTGAAAGGGTCGAAACTCTCGTCGAGGCGTATCCCGACACCTTGCATGTCGTCGATGAGGCATACGGCGCTTACTCCGGCCAGTCGTTCGCGACTCTCTGCGAGGAGAAGCCGCAATGCGCGCTGCTCGGCACCCTTTCCAAAGTCGGCTTCGCTGGGATCCGCGTTGGTTGGGTCCGACTCGACGAGGCGCTCTCGGCGGAGCTCGAAAAAGTTCGGCAACCGTTCAACCTCAATACGGCGTCGCAGGTCGCAGCGACCCTGGCGCTGACGGACCTCGCACCGATCCTCGAGAAACACGTCACGGCGGTGGTCGCAGAACGCCAGCGTCTTGCAACCGAGCTCGAACAGCACGATTCGTTGAGCTGTTACCCGAGCGACGCGAACTTCCTATTGGTCGAGTTCGGTGGGGAAGTGCCCGAACTGTGTGCCGCCCTCCTCGAATGGGGAATCGCGGTTCGTCAGTTCGCTGCGGGCCCGCAAAGGCTGCGGAGTTGCATTCGGATTACGATAGGGACACCTGAGGAGAATGAGCGCCTACTCGAGGCACTCGGCGATATACTAGGTTGAACGATGTCGGCGGTAAGCAAACGAGACATGGCTCCAGATCGAGCTGTCGAAGCACTCAAGTGGGCGGCGGATGTCGCCGTTGGAGAAGCCCTTCTTTCAGAGGTGCCTGAGCGACCGGTTGCGGCCGAGTGGCGCGCGGTGCCTCTCGAGGTGTTCCGGGAACACATGGATCGCGTGCTGACCTCGAAGCACCCCGAGCCTGGGCTCGATGCTGTCGAGGCGGTTGGATGCTTGGACGTATGGATTCCCGAGGTCGCGGCGATGGTGGGCTTTGGTGACAACGAGTGGCGGCACAAGGACGTGTGGAAGCACACCAAGCAAGTCGTGAAGCAGTCTGTGCCGCGCTTGGAAGTCCGCTGGGGAGCGCTACTGCACGACATCGGCAAACCAAAGACGCGTCGCATCGACGAGCGAGGCAACGTGACCTTCTACGGGCACGCAGAGGTCGGTGCGGCGATGTTTCGAAAGCGCGTCGCCGAGCGGCTTGGATTCGAGGGCTTCGAGCGCGAGCGTGTGCACTTTCTGATTCTCCACCACCTGCGTGCTGCGCAATACGAGGAGGACTGGACAGACGCGGCTGTCCGCAGGTTCTACAAACAGATGGAGGACGGTCTGCGCGACCTACTCGACCTGAGTCGCGCCGACATCACGACGAAGCGTCCGGAGAAGCGCCGACGCGGAGTCCAGCAGATCAGCCTCCTCGCCAAACGAATCCGTGAGCTGAAGGATGAAGACGACAGAGTCGCACCGCTCCCGAAGGGCCTCGGGACGCACATCATGAAGGCCTTCGACATCCCGCCGAGCAAGCGCCTCGGCGACCTGATGAAACGCCTCACAGCAGACGCCGAGGCCGGCCTAGTCGCCCCCCAGCAACCCCCCTCCCACTACATCGACTACCTAAACCAACACCGCGACACCTATGATCTTTAGGGGACACGCAGCCCCCCTAAAAACCTTTTGGTTCCAGCCGGTTACGGACCCAACTGCGCAGTTTGCCCACGTAGCGACGGCGTCAGTCTCCTAGCGGCAACCGCCCCGACGCGCCTTTCGTCCCCGCTCGCTTGGCCAAACGAGTACCCCACAAAGTGCGCGTTTAGGCTTGTAACTGCTTAGAATTAGATGGGTTCTGGGGGGGCTGCGTGTCCCGCTAGTTGGTGGTCGCTGATGGCGTCCATCGCTTCTTCGAAGTCGGGGTCGCGGAAGCCGGCGCCGCTCACCATCCAGTCGGTGTGACCCGAGTCTTCGTCGCCGGCGTAGTGGCCGAGGATGTCGAGGTGGTCAGCCGTCCCCGCCCATAGGACGTCGCCCCAAATCATGCTCGCGGTCGGAACCAAGCCGTCGTTCAGCGTATTGTCGAGCTCGAGCCCAAGCGCCTGCTCGACGGACTGACGCGCCTCCGGCGAGGGGTTCGGCGGCGGGTAGATCCGCGACGTGCGCCCTGCCCCCACATAGAGCGTCGAGAAGAGCGCAGCGGACAAGGCCTGGATCGGCGAGCGAAGACCACGAATGAGTCGCACCGGCGCAGGCGGCGGCATTCGCGTCACGACACAGCCGTAACGAAGGTTCGGGTTGTCCTCGACTCCTGCATTGAAGATGTCCATCGACTCTGGCGTGAGCTGAATGATCGCTCCCTGGTCGCTGCGGATTCCATTGAACCACTCCCGCACCTCGCTCTGCCCCTCGTCCTCGATGAAGCGCAAAAGCAGATCCGTCGTTCGCTCGAGCACACGGACCTCGAGCCCCAGCGCTCGATCAATTCGACCAAGCGCAGCGATGAGTGGGGTGAGCACGGTCAGCGGAGGACCCCCCGCACGAAGCGTTAGATACGTCAGCAGGGAGAGCGTCTCGAGCAGCCGAGTACCGGCCATGGTCGTCAAAAAGTACGCAAGCGGCGTTCCATAATGCGGCGTAGCGATCGTGGTGACGCTCTGTACCCGGTCGAACCACGTGGGCAGGTCGGGCCACGCCGACGGCGATGCGAGAAGTCGCACGTCGAGGCCACCGGTCGAGTGCCCAACGAGATGAATCGTGCCCGTACCCTCTCCGCAACTTCGCTCGATCGCGTCCATCAGGACTTCCGTGCGGTAGACAATCGACCCTGTGGGTGGCGACGACACCAAGACGAACTCGCATGTCTCGCCGCGGGCCATGAAGCGGCTCGCCAGCGCCTCCTCCACGTGCGTGAAGTAATCGAAGCCACCGAGCTTCGCGAAGCCAAACAACCCGGGCACGAGCACGACGTGATGTCTGGGCATCAGCGTGACCCTATCACGGTGCTGGTACGCTCACGGTTCCGACGCCAACACCGACGGCAGCTCGAGCGCACCGTGACGAGACGCTCTACCGACGATAGCGGAGCTGGAGCACGCCCCCGCCGTAGCGCGACTGCACCAGCAGATTGAGCTTCTCCGCCTGGGGAGACTTCCGCTGATTGAGCTCGACACCGTGACAAGCAAGCCTCTCGACCCGATGGACGAGGTTCACGATGTTTCGTGAGAGCATGAAACGAATGACTTTCGGGCGTTTCAATGACTCTTTGTTCATGGAAGCAGCCACGAGGTACGGGTTATTGAGCCCGAGCACCGCGGCAGGCACCGCAAACGGTGTGGTCTTGAGAGCCGCGGGAGGCGTATCCGCCGAAGCGTCGTTCGCCCCAAAAAGGCTGGCGATCAGTGCACAAAGAAAACAGAAAACCCCGAAAAACGGGCAAGTCTGACGGGCAACCGGCCCCACCTGAACACTCTTCTTCACCAACAACCCTAACGTCAGCATGCCAGAGGACACGCGATTAAGCTAGACGGGTGAAATTGGAACAGCGTCCTCGCCCCGTCTGCGCCGCAAACTACCCGCTTTGGATTGCGAAGCAAAGCCTTTGCTGTACTTTTTACGAAACATCTACGCCCCTTGGACGTACCGCCCTGCCGACAGCCCAAAGACAAAAGCCCGGACGATGCCGGGCTTGAAGCTAAGTCTATGGAATGAAACGGGTTCTATTCCGTCGTCCGAGTCCCGCGGCGAAGATACGCCGGAATGTCGAGCACCGCCTCGTCGTGGAGCGCGCTCGCGCCGAACGCTCGAGTTCCGACCATCTGCGGCACCGCTGCTGGAACTCCCTCGAGCGTCGCAGATAGATCTTCGCTGCGATTCGTGGCTCCGCGAACCACCCGATTGGAGGATGCGGCGTGAATGGCCTGCTGGCTGGAAACAGCCTGGTGGATGCCGAGGGGAATCGGGGCATGGCCAGGCTTCTCAAAGCCCGTCGCGATGACCGTGACCTTGACCGTGTCCGAAAGATTCGAGTCTGTGACGACTCCGAAGATGATCTCCGCCTCTTCGTGGGCAGCCTGTTGAACCAGGCCGGCCGCTTCGTTGATCTCGCGAAGCTTGATGTCTGGCCCCGCCGTGAAGTTGATGAGGATCCCGGTCGCGCCCTGGACGGACACCTCGTCGAGAAGCGGAGAGTTCACTGCCATTTCAGCAGCCTCCAGCGCTCGGCGATCCCCCTTGGCGATGCCGGTGCCCATGAGGGCGCGGCCGTTGCTCGACATGATGGTCTTCACGTCGGCGAAGTCGACGTTGATCATTCCGGCGTTGATGATGAGGTCGCTGATGCCTTGGACCGCCTGCACGAGCACGTCATCTGCGCGAGCGAAGGCATCGAGCATCGTGATGTCGTCGTCGCCGAGCGCCATCAGCCGCTGGTTCGGAATCGTGATGATGCTGTCGATGCAGTCGATGAGCTCCTGGACACCGCGCTCGGCGTTCTTGGAGCGCTTGCGCCCCTCGAACAGGAACGGCTTCGTGACGACGCCGACGGTGAGCGCTCCCTGATCCTGCGCAACCTGCGAGATGATGGGGGCCGCTCCCGTGCCCGTGCCACCGCCCATGCCGGCCGTGACGAACACCATGTCCGCGCCGGCGAGCACTTCGCTCAGACGCTGCACGTCTTCGAGCGCCGCCTTGCGACCGACATCCGGGTTACCACCGGCACCCAGCCCACGCGTGAGCTCCGGACCGAGTTGGATCTTCACGGGCGCCAGGCTGCGGTCGAGCGCTTGCGCGTCTGTATTGGCCGCAATGAACTCGACGCCGTCGAGTCCGTTTTGGATCATCGTGTTGAGCGCGTTGCCACCGCTACCACCTACACCGACGACCTTGATACGTGCTTGAAGTTCAGCGTCGTCCGCGAACTCGATCGAGATACTCATCGATTCCTCCTAGAAAACCTCTTTGAACCACGCGCCAAGCCTGCGACCCAAGCCCCGGCTCGTGGCAATTTCCACTGTTCGTTCCGGTGCGGACGTTCCGACGAGTTGGTCCGCACCGTGTTTCACCAAGCCAACGCCCGTCGCGTACGCGGGGCTCTTGACCACATCGATCAAGCCCCCGATACCGGCCGGGGCACCCCGGCGAACCGGCAAGCCCAAGACCTCTTCCGCAAGCTCGGGCAGGCCATCGAGGAGGGTCGTGCCCCCCGTGACGATCGCACCCGAAGCCAACATGTCCGTGTAGCCGGTCTCGGCGATGACGTGACGACATGCGGCAAAGATTTCCTCGACTCGCGGCTCGATGATGTCGCAGAGCACACGGCGCGGCAGCGACCGGGGCGGTCTGCCGCCAACCGACGGAACGTCGATGGTCTCTTCATCGTCGACCATGCGCGACGCCGCGCAGCCGTACTTGATCTTGATCCGCTCCGCCTCGGCCATTGGGGTCCGAAGGCCCGTCGCAATATCGTTCGTGAGGTTGATTCCGCCGATGGGAATCGAGCTGGTGTGAACGACGGCGCCATCGACGTAGATGATGATGTCGGACGTGCCGCCACCGATGTCGATCAGCACGCCGCCAATCTCGCGCTCGTCACTGCTCAGGACAGCGTTGGCACTCGCGAGCGGCTGCAGCACCACCTCCTCGACGAACAGTCCACAGCGCTCGGCGCACTTGGTGACGTTCGCAACGCAGCTCGTGGCCGCGGTGACCATGTGCACGCGCGCCTCGAGGCGGACACCGGCCATCCCGATGGGCTCCTTGATGCCGCCTTGCTCGTCGACGATGTACTCCTGCGGGAGCACGTGAAGCACCTGGCGATCACCGGGGAGCGGAACCGCCTTGGCCTGCTCGAGCACCCGCGTGACATCCTCGGGCGCCACCTCGCGATTGGCGATGGCAGCCACCCCGTCCTGATTCATCCCGCGAACGTGGCTTCCAGCGATGCCAGCGTAGACCGTGTTGATCTCGACGCCCGCCATCGTCTCCGCCTGTTCGACCGCCGCACGAATCGCCTGGACCGTGGACTCGATGTTGACGACGACACCCTTCTTCAAACCCTTTGAAGGAACGGAGCCTATCCCGATGATGTCTAGGCCTTCTTCCGACTGCTCGGCCACGATCGCGCAGACCTTCGTCGTCCCCAGATCCAACCCTGCAATGATCTCGTTTTCCGCCATCCCTCGCCTCTCTCTGACCCATACCGAACCGGGTTTTGGCGGGACAACTTTTGTGCAGAAAAAAAAGGGGTTAAACGCACTTTTTCGTCGGCCGGAGTTAACCCCGCCAAGGCGTCCGCGAACAAGACCTGCGTTCAGGGAAGTCGCACCGTCACGCGCTCAGGACTTCTAACGTTGTCGAGGTATACGTAGGAAGGTCTTGTTTTCTCTCGGGACAATCGTTCGAGTACTCTCCGCAGGCGCCGCAGTTTCTGGCGATGCTGTCCGTTGCCGAGGCGCACGTTCATGCCGTCTGCGCCCACAAAGAGCTCGATGCCGTTTGCACCGTCGAAATGAATTTCAGAGACGGGCTCACGCTGCGCGAGACCCGCGCCCTCGTAGTCATGCAGAAGCGCCATCGAACCGAGCAGCACCTCCGTTCGGTAGTCGAGGTCGTCGTAGAAGCGCTCGGAGGCGATGCCGGTGATCACCGGGAGGTCCACCGGATCGTCGACTCCCAGGCGCTTGAACACCGCGCCCTTGTCGCTCACCACATAGAGCTGGTCGAGCGCAACCAATGCGACTGGAGTCCGCTCGACCACATCGATACGCACCCGCCCCGGGAGCTTCCGGACGACCGTAGCGTCTTCGACCCATGGGTGTCGGAGCAAATGATTCCGAGCCTCTTCTGCGGAAACCTCAAAAATGTTTGAGCCTATTTGGAGGCCCGCCGCCCTGCGGACATCGATCTCCTTGAGCTGCTCGTTGCCGAGAATCTCCACTTCCCGAATCGAAAACGCCTCCGCCGAGTGGGCGTAGGCAAGCGCGCGCTCGCCGACCCAGACGAGTCCGGCGAGCGCCACGAGGCCCACAAGCCCCTGCCCGGCGCGCCGAATTCCAAGCCGATGCGCCTCGAGCCAAGTCAGCATGTTCTCGCGAACGCCTTGTACCCACTCGCGCCAGCTCCTGCGAGGAGTCTGCTTACGTCGTTTCTTCGGTGCGGGCCGACGACGGTTCTGAGTCTGGCTCGGCGCCGCTTTCTTGCGAGCCACCTTGTCGGGTTTGGGGTCCCGCTTGGCAACGGCGCGGCGCGCGACCTTGGTCGCCGAAGCCTTCTTCGTGGGGCCGTTCTTTCGTGCGGGTCGCTTGGGTGCGGCCTTCTTCGCCGCGGCGGGCTTGCGCGGAACGGCCTTTCGCTTGGCCGTCTTCTTGCGACCCTCTGCAGGCGAGCGCCGTCGATTCATCGGCGGAGCACCTCGAGGAGCTCCGGTCCGGTCTTGGTGATGTCCCCTGCACCGAGGGTGATCACGGCATCTCCGGGTTGAACCCGCGCCGCAATGGCTTCCGCCAGGTCTTCACGCTCTTCCACCAAGGTCACGTCCCGATGCCCATGCGCGCGAATCGCTTCCACCAAGCGCTTCGCATCTGCCCCTTCGATTGGTTTCTCGCCTGCGGCGTAGACCCCGGTCAAGAATAGGACATCGGCCTTGTTGAAGGCTCGGGTCAGCTCGTCGAAGAGGTCGCGCGTCCTCGTATAACGATGGGGCTGGAACGCGACCACGATTCGCTCGCCATATGCTCGCTGAGCCGCCTCGAGAGTGACTTCCACCTCCGCCGGGTGGTGGCCGTAGTCGTCGATGACGGTGACGCCAGACGCCTCGCCCACGACCGAAAAGCGTCGCTGTACGCCCTCGAAGCCCCGCAGGGCCGAACGCACCTGGTCGTGATCGACCCGAAGCTCATCGGCGACCGCGATCGTCGCGAGCGCATTGAGGACATTGTGGATGCCAGGCATCCGAACCTCGAACTGGCCGAGGTTTTGACCGTGGTGCTCGACGTCGAAACCGACGGAGAGACCCGAGAACACGGGATTGCGAGCCCGGTAATCGGCGTGCGCAGAGAAGCCGTAGGTGACGATGCGCTTATCGAGTTGAGGGAGAATGTCCTGCACGTTTGGATGATCGAGGCAGGCCACGACGAGGCCGTAGAAAGGCACTCGGTTCGCGAAGCCGACGAAGGCGTCCTTCACGCCCTCGAGGGTTCCGTAGTGGTCGAGATGCTCAGGGTCGATGTTGGTAATGACGGCGACCGATGGGATCAGGTGCAGAAAGGAACCGTCGGACTCATCAGCCTCGGCGACCAGCAGGTCGCCCGCGCCGGTGGCGGCCCCGGAGCCGAGGGCATTGAGCTTGCCCCCGATGACGACGGTCGGGTCCAAGCCAGCGCCTCTCAACACGGTGGCCACCAATGACGTGGTCGTCGTCTTTCCGTGGGACCCGGCGATCGCGATGCCGTCCTTGAGCCGCATCAACTCCCCCAGCATCTCGGCCCGCGGAATGACCGGAACCCCAGCCCTCCTAGCCTCGACGAGCTCCGGGTTGGTCGGCGGAACAGCCGAAGAGAACACCACGACGTCCGCATGGCGGACCTGGTCGGCATCGTGACCGACGTGAATTGTCGCGCCCTTGTCCGTAAGCCTTCGTGTGTAGTCGTTCTCGCGGAGGTCGGAGCCCGTCACATCGAAGCCCGAGTCGAGCAGTACCTCTGCGATGCCGCTCATCCCGACGCCGCCTACGCCCACGAAGTGTATCGATCGGATCCTACCGCGAAACATGCGCGGTTACTCCCACACCGCACCATCGACGACAACCGGGCGGCGACGTCTTTGCGAAACAGGCCGGAGCACGACCTCCTGCCTCGCGAAATGTAGGCCCGCCCCGCCGCCGAGCGCACGATACGGGGTCGCGCGGGGCGGCCCATTCGACTCGGTCGACTCGGGCTCCCCCATCGGCTGGCTCCCTCCGAGCCAGTTGAGCATGTCGTCGACGATCGCCGCAGCCGCGTCGGGCTTGCCGTGCTGACGGGCAGCGTGCGCCATGGCCCGACGTTGGGTTTCGTCCCGAAGCAGCTCCTGCACCAGAAGGCCGAGTCGCTCGGGGTCGAGCTCCGCTTCCCGGATGCAGATCGATGCCCCCTGATCTTCGAGGGCCTTCGCGTTCTTTGCTTGGTGGTCGTCCGCCGCGAATGGGAACGGAATCAAGATTGACGGCCGGCCGATCGCACAGAGCTCGGCTAGCGTGGTTGCCCCGGCGCGAGCGATGACGAGCGCCGCGTTGGAGTAGGCGCGAGCCATATCGTCGATGAAGGTGACGACCTCCGCCTCGATCCCGAGCTCGCGATAGGCCGCGTCGACCTCGTCACGCATCGATTGACCGGTCTGGTGCACCACCCGGAGGCCAGTGCCTTGAATCCCAGCCTCTGCGAGGGCTTTGGGAACGTCTTCGTTGAGCTTTCGCGCTCCCTGCGATCCGCCGAGGATCAACACGTTCTTTGCCCGAGACTCGAAGCCCTCGGGGTCCGCGAGCGCGAGTCGGGCGTGTTCGACGAACTCGTGGCGCACAGGGTTGCCCGTGAAGACGGACTTCGATGCGCCAAACACCGACTCCGTCTGCTCGAACGAGATGTACGCTCGGTCGACGAATCGAGCGAGGATCCGGTTCGTCATGCCCACGTGAGCGTTCTGCTCGAGGACAGCGCTCGGCCGACCGGCCAAGGAAGAAGCCAGCAGCACCGGGCCGGAGGCATATCCGCCGACGCCGAGCACGAGATCCGGATCGAAGTCGCGCATGAGCGACGCGGCCTGGCTCATGGCGGTCGGTATCCGCGCGAAGCTCTTCAGGCGCGCCCCGATCCCCTGCCCTTTCAGAGGCGTGACCTCGAGGATGTCCAACGCTTCGCCCCGGTCCGGAAGGATGCGTGCCTCGATGCCTCGCGCAGTTCCGACGAAGCGGACTTCGAGAGAGGGAACCCGGCGTCTAAGCTCTTCCACCACGGCGAGCCCGGGAAAGAGGTGACCGCCGGTCCCTCCGCCGGCAACCATGATTCGCTCGATCATCGTGCACCCCCTTGAGCGGCTCGAAGCCGCGGCGCGGGCTTCTTTCGTGCTTTCGCCTCGAGCACCTCTTTGCTTGTCGAGACGCCAAAGCGGGAGACATTGAGAATGATGCCGGCGGCAGCGGCGTTCACGACGAGCGACGAGCCGCCGTAACTCACGAATGGGAGCGCGAGCCCTTTGGTCGGCAGAAGGCCCATGGCCACCGCGAGGTTCGTGAATGCCTGAAGCCCAATGAATAGAGTCATGCCGGCTGCTAGGTACGAGGCGTACTCGTCTTCTACGCGCCACGACGCACGAAGACCACGGACGACGACCCAGGCAAAGGCCGCGCATAGAAGGACGACGCCGATGAAACCGAGCTCTTCGCCGACGATGGCGCTGATGAAGTCGGTGTGCGCCTCGGGCAGGAAGAGAAGCTTCTGACGTCCATCCCCGAGGCCGACGCCCGTCCATCCGCCCGAACCGAAGCCCATCAAGGACTCGGTGATCTGATATCCCGCACCCTGTCGGTGCTCGAAGGGCTCGAGGAAGGCTTGGATTCGCCGCATGCGGTAGGGAGAGGATGCGATGGCCCCGTACCCGATGGGCAACGCCAACAGGACTCCGCCGAGCAGATACCCGGCCCGCGCACCCGCGGCGAAAAGCACCACGAAGGTGAGCAGCGCGATCATGACGGCGCTTCCGAAGTCCGGCTGCGCGAGGCAGAGGAGCATCAGTAGGCCAGCCACGATCACGTGCGGCAGAAACCCGATCGAGAAGGTCCTGACCCGGTTCGCCTTCTTCGCAAGCGAGTGAGCGAGCCACATGATCATCGCAAGTTTCGCCAACTCGGCCGGCTGCACGTTGACGGGTCCGACCGCGAGCCAGCGGGTGGCGCCACCCGCACTTCGCCCGAGGCCCAGTGCGACGGCGAGCATCAGGACGACGGCGAGCAACAGCACCGGATACGTCGCGGCGCGCAGCCAGTCGACCTTGATGCGAGTGAAGAACGCCATCACGACGAAGGCGATCGCGGCAAACACCGTCTGACGAATCAGGAAGTGGTAGCCGTTGCCGAACGTGTTGCCCGCATAGACGGCGCTCGCGCTGTAGACCATCACGACGCCGAACGCGATCAGGCCGACCAGCGTCGCGGCGAGCGTAACGTCGACAGGTCCGGGTTCCAACGGCGGCGCTGGCTTTGAGCCACGTGTCATGACTGCCCTCCCATTGTGTGTACGGCCTTTTGAAAGACATCGCCGCGCTCCGAGTACGAGCGAAACATGTCGAAGCTCGAACATGCCGGGGCGAGCAACACGGTGTCGCCCGGATGCGCCATGGCCGCGGCCTGCTCCACGGCCTCGTCCATCGAGGCCGCACGTCGAAGCTCTGCCGACGACCCGGCGAACGCGCTCTCGAGCAACGGGGCCGCCTCGCCGAGGACGACCACCGCCCTGCCCTTGTCGGCCATCCGTTCCTGCAAGGGCATGTAGCTTCCGCCTTTGTCGACACCGCCCGCGATCAATACGATCTTCCCTCTGGACCGATCGAGGCCATCAAGAGCCGCTACGGCAGCTCCCACATTCGTCGCTTTCGAGTCGTCGATGTACTCGACACCGTCGACGGTCGCGACGTATTGCATTCGATGGGCGAGCCCGGTGAAGCCCCGAAGAACGGAGGCGATGTCTTCCGCGTGAACGCCGACGAGGCGAGCGACCAGCGCCGCCGCGCACGCGTTCGAAACGTTGTGAGAACCTCGCAGTCGAAGCTCGTCGAGCGCCACCCGAAGACCGCTCTCTGCATCGGAGACGGCGCCGTCGACGACCCGCACCTCGCCGTGACGGCCACCAAAGAGAACGACAGTCGCACCTCCATCGGCAAGATCGCGGAGATCCGGCGCGTCGGATGGCAAGATCGCAAAATCGTCTGGCTCCTGTCGCTCGAAGATCCGAGCCTTTGCGGCGGCATACGCCTCGAAAGAGGGGTACCGATCGAGATGGTCGGGGGTGACGTTCAAGAGGACAGCCACGTGAGCCCTCATCTGGGACACGCGCTCTAGCTGAAAGCTCGACAGCTCGACGACGACAATTCCGCGGGCGTCGGCTGCGTCGGTGCCAACCACTTCGATCAAGGGTTGGCCGAGATTGCCACCTACGAAGACCGGTCGGGAGAGCCGCGCGCACATCTCGCCGATGAGTGTGGTCACCGTGCTCTTACCATTGGTCCCGGTGACTGCGACGATCGGTGCATCGATGTACCGGGACGCAAGCTCGATCTCGCTCACCACCGGAACGCCCCGTCGCTCAACCTCGTCCAGCACCTCGAGCGGCGGAACGCCGGGGGACACGACCACGAGATCCAGGCCCTCGAAGGCCTCGGCCGGGTGCCCACCGAGGATGAGCTCCGCCCCGAGCCGGCGCGCCTCGTCGGCCGCTTCGCCAAGGGCGCTCGCATCCCTATTGTCGTTGACCCGGACAGCGGCCCCACGATCAGCGAGAAAACGAACGACCGCGAGCCCGCTTTTGCCGAGCCCCACCACCATCGCGTTCTTTCCCGAGAGCTCCACCACTACCTCAACTTCAACGTGGCAAGACTGAATACGGCCAGCATGATCGCGATGATCCAGAACCGAACGATGACGCGCGGCTCGGGCCAACCCTTCTTCTCGAAATGGTGATGAATCGGGGCCATCAGAAAGATGCGGCGCCCGGTCATGCGAAAGTACCCGACCTGCAGGATGACGCTGACGGCCTCGACCACGAAGATGCCGCCCAGAATGACTGACAGCAGCTCGTTCTTGGTGAGAACGGCCAAGGTGCCGAGGCCGCCCCCAAGCGCAAGTGAGCCCACGTCTCCCATGAAGACCTGCGCCGGGTAGGTGTTGTACCAAAGGAATCCGAAACCGACGCCCACCATCGAGGCAGCGAAGATGCTCAACTCGCCCGCGCTTTCGATATGAGGAATGTCGAGATAGTTGGCGACGACGTTGCCGAACAGCGTGAGGCCCGCCAGGTAGGCGAGCATCGCGTAGGTGCCTGCCGAGATCATGACCGGGCCGATGGCCAGACCGTCGAGTCCGTCGGTTAGGTTCACGGCGTTGGACGTACCGACGATGACGAACGAGGCGAACAGCACGTAGAGCCAGGCCGGAAGCTCGATGGGGTACTTCGAGAAGGCCAGGAACGGCGCCGAGAGCCGATAACGAATCTCTAACCAGTCCGCAGGCAGCCCTGCCTCCCCATAGAATAGCCAGCCGCAGACAAGGATAGCCGTCGAGAACTGAAGCAGGAGCTTATAGCGACCAGCGAGCCCGCCGGTCGAGCGTGTGCGGATCTTCGACGTGTCGTCGATGTATCCGACCACACCGTATGCGACGGTAATCAATGTCACGACCCAAACGAGCGAGTTCGAAGGGTCAGCCCAGAGCACCGTCGACAGCACGAGTGCCAAGAGCATGAGCGCACCCCCCATCGTTGGGGTTCCCGCTTTCGACAGATGTGTCTCCGGACCATCGGCGCGAACGACTTGTCCGATCTGCTTTCGCTGCAGACGCCGGATGAACCAAGGATACAAGCCGAACGACAGCAAGAGCGCCGTGATCGTCGCCATCAGAAGTCGAAACGGGACGTAGCGCAGGACGTTCAGAAACGACAGAGACTCATGCGTGTGAAGAGGATAGAGAAGGTAGTAGATCACGGCTCTTCCCCCGCAAGCAACGGCTGGATGACACGCTCCATGGCCATCGACCGCGACCCTTTCACGAGTACGACTGCGTGAAGAGGCAAACGGTCGGCGATTCCGCCGTCACACTCGATAGCGTTCTCGAACCAGAGAGTATCGATACCACGTGCGCTCGCCACTTCGATTGCGTCGTGCATGGATTCCCCACACCCGATGAATAGAAACGCGCCCGCCTCGGCGGTCAGCGCACCAACCTGCCGATGCGCTTCGGCGCTGTGCTCCCCGAGCTCTCTCATGTCGCCGAGGATCACCACGAGCGGCGCCTCTCGCCGCGCGGCAATCGCGCGCGCCGTGGAGAGCGCAATCTCGACGGAGGCGGGGTTCGCGTTGTAGGTGTCGTCGATGATGAGTCGGTCGCCGAGCCCCGCGAGTGGCTGCATCCGGCCAGGCTCGGGCTCAACTTGTACGATTCCTCGTGCGGCCTCTTCGAGCGGCAACCCGAGACCGAACGCGAGGGCGAACACCGCCGCTGCATTGAGAACGGCGCCCTCCCCGACGAGTCCCATCTCGATGTCCACGCCCTGACCGCGCACCTGGAACTGAGCGTGGGTACCGTTGGCGCCCACCTCCCAGTCGAGAACCCGGACGTCACTTCCTGCCACGCGCCCGTAGAAGAGCTTTCGCTTGGCGCTCACGACCGCGGCCCTCTTTTTCACGGGAGCATCATCGCCGTAGGCGATGGCTACCCCGTCCGGGCTCAGAGCCTGCAGAAGCGACACCTTTTCGTCCGCCACGGCCTCGACTGAACCGAGTCCCTCGGTGTGCGCGAGGCTGGCGCGCGTAACGATCGCCGCGTTCGGTTTCGTGATCGCGGCGAGGCGCGGGATTTCGCCTGGCTCGCTCGTACCCATTTCGATCACGGCGGTGTCGACGCTGTCGTCGAGCTGAAACAAGGTCATCGGCACGCCGATTCGATTGTTGAGGTTCCCGACCGTCGCGAGCACCCGCCGGCCTGCGGCCCGAAGCGCCGACGTCGCCAAGTTCTTCGTAGTGGTCTTGCCGACCGAGCCGGTGATTCCGATCACTTCCTGGCCCCAGCGTTCGCGATGCGCGTGGGCCAAATCGCCCAGCGCGACCAAGGTATCGTCGACCTCGACCGCGCTAACGTGCGCTGGAAGCTCCGTACCTCGGGCCACGAGCACGGCGGACGCCCCCTGCTCGAAGGCTTGCGCGGCGAACTCGTGCCCATCGAAGCGCTCGCCGCGAAGCGCGACAAAGAGATTCCCCGACTTCACCGCCCTCGAGTCGATCACAATCCCGCTCACCGATTCGAAGCCAGGACCGACAAGGTCTCCACCGGTGGCAGAGACGATTTGATCGGCTCGAAATGAGGCGGCGTTCCCGGGAATGGGCGTGGCCATCAGGCGGCTCCTCCGAGCGCGGCGATCGCCGAGCGAGCTTCTTCCCGGTCGTCGAAGTGCGTGCGCTCTGTGCCGATGATCTGGTAGTCCTCGTGTCCTTTGCCGGCGAGCAGCACGGTATCGCCCGCCTTGGCCGCTCGAATCGCGGCAGCGATCGCAGCGCGGCGATCGAGTACTTTGCAGAAGCCACGTTCGCTGCTGCGGAGCTCTTCCGGAGCCAGCTCGGGCGCACCGCTCGCCTTTGCGCCGGCCTCGACCTCCGCGAGGATGTCCCTCGGATCCTCGCCCCGCGGATTGTCGCTCGTGAGGACACAGAGGTCAGCATGCTCGACACCAACGCGTCCCATTTCGGGGCGCTTTCCGCGGTCGCGATCGCCGCCTGCCCCGAATACTGCGATCAGCCGGTTCGGCGTGATGGCTCGCATCGTATCGAGCGCACGCTCGAGTGCGTCCGGGGTATGAGCGTAGTCGACGAGGACGGCGACGTCGCCCGGATGCGAGACTCGTTCGAGGCGACCAGGGCTCCCGGAAGCCGTCGTCCAGGCGGCCGCGACCTCCTCGAGAGGCAAACCGAGGGCGTACGCGCAGCCAAGCGCTACGAGTAGATTCTCGAGGTTGTGCTCTCCGAGCATCGGACTCGCGATATCCACTACACCGGCCGGAGTCTGAACCTTCGCGCGAATGCCCTCTCGCGTCGCGGACCAACTCGTTGCGAGGATCTCGGCTTCCGTGTCAGGGCGCCGGGAGCAGCGCACAACGCGCCCCTCGACACGACCAGCAAGCTTCGCGCCGAAGGGGTCGTCAACATGGACGACCGAGTGCGTCGGAGCGAGCTCGGTGAAGAGGCGCGCTTTGCACTCACCATAGGCTTCGAGGGTCCCGTGGAAGTCGAGATGGTCGCGCGACAAGTTCGTGAACGCCGCGACCTCGAAGTCGAGCGCATCGACCCGGTGCAGCGCCAGCCCGTGACTCGAGACTTCGAGCACGAGATGGGTGGCGCCCTCCTCGAGCGACTGACGCGCAAACCTCGAGATGTCATCCCCCTCGGGCGTGGTGTGGAGCGATGGAGCCTCGGATGCCCCAAGCGAAAGTCCGGTCGTGCCGACCAGCGCAACCTTCTGGGACGCACCCTCGATCGCCTGCTTGACGAGGTAGGCAGTCGTCGTCTTGCCGTTGGTTCCGGTGATGCCCACGGTCCGGAGCTCACTGCTGGGTGAGCCGTACACCAGCTCGGCAGCCTGACCAAGCGCGAGCCGCGCGTTTTCGACGGTGAGCTGCGGCACCTCACGGTCGAGCAGCGTTTCGCACATGATGGCGACCGCTCCTCTCGCCACAGCGTCGTCGACGAAGCTCGAGCCGTCGTGCGTTTCTCCGGGGACTGCAACGAACAGATCGCCCTTCGCCACGCGCCGCGAATCGTGCTGCACGCCGGTCACAAGCTGCGTGGGGGCGCCGCTGATCACGCCCGCCACTCCAGCACTCTGAAGCTCCCCAAGGCTCGTTCCCAGCATCGTCTCACTGGGCACGTGGCCCCCTCGACACGCTTGCCGTGAGGGTCTTGCCCTTGCTCGGGGAACCCGCGCTCTCCTCATCGAAACGACGTTTCTCGAGTGCAATACGAACCACAGCGCCATGGGGCACGGCCTTGCCAGGTGCCGGCTCCTGGGACACGACGACCCCCGAGCCGCTCACCTCCGCCACGAGCGACTCTGCGTGAAGCGCGATCACAGCCTGCCGAAGAGGCAGCGAGCGCACGTCGGGCACCGCACTTTCCCCTTTCTCGAGCTCTTCCTTCTGGACCTCGACCGGATCCACGACCGCCACGGCTTCACGCTGAGCCTTCTTCTTCTTGAGGATCGCCTGACGCCCCTCGGGGGCAATCCCCAAGTGTCGAAGTGTCACTTCCGCAATGCGCCGAAACACGGGGCCGGCAACCGTACCGCCGTAGTGCGCAATCACGGGCTCGTCGATCACGACGGAGATGACGACCTCGGGCTTCTCCGCAGGAAGAAAGCCTATGAAGGACGCCAGCCACTTGTCCTTGGCATATCCGCCTCGAACGTAGTCGGCCTTCTGAGCGGTACCGGTCTTGCCGGCAACGAGGTAACCGTCGACGCCGGCCTCCACTGCGGTCCCCCCAGGCTCAGTGACGGCCGTCAACATCTGCCCGACGAGCTTCGCGATTCGACGGGGCACGACCTGGCGACGGACTCTCGGCTTGTTCTCCTGGATCGTGCCCCCGTGCCCATCGGTCATGCGACGCACCAGCAACGGCTGCATGAGCCGACCCCCATTGGCGATCGCACTCATCGCAGTCGCGAGCTGAACGTTGGTGACGCTCATCCCCTGGCCGAACGACACGGTGGCCGTGTCGATCTCGTACCAGCGCCGGTAGTGCCGAAGAATGCCCCCTGTCTCGCCGGGAATGCCGATGCCCGTAGGCTCGCCGAAGCCAAACCGGCGAAACGCCCGATAGAGCTCCTTCTTGCCGAGGTCGAGTGCGATCTTGGCGATGCCGATATTGCTCGAGTGCGCGAGGATCTGCGTTGGCGTCAGCCACTCGTAGGGGTGCGCATCGTGGAGACGTCGGCCGCCAATCTTTGCCACGCCGTTCTCGCAATCGATGGACTGGTTCGGCTTCACGGTACCGGCCGCAAGCGCCGCCGCCATCGTGAATTGCTTCACCGTCGAACCCGGCTCGAAACGGTCGACCAATGCCCGATTGCGCCGGTGCGCGGTGGGGTGCTTGGAAGGTTCGTTCGGGTTGAACGGAGGATAGTTTGCGAGCGCGAGGATCTCTCCGCTCGACGGGTCCATGACGACGACGCTGCCGCCGCGCGCCTCGAACGTACGTACGCCGAGAGCAAGCTCTCGTTCCGCGACATGCTGAATCGCCTTATCGATGGTGAGCACGACGTTGTGCCCTTGCATGGAGCGATCGTCCTCCATGTCGTCTGCGAACACGACCTGACCGCGCCGGTCACGAATCGCGTCGACCCGTCGGTCGGAACCGCGGAGCTGCTCCTCGTACGCAAGCTCGATCCCCTCGATGCCTCGGCCGTCGATATCCGCGAAACCGACGAGGTGAGCAGCCAAGTGCCGATTCGGATAGTAGCGCCGGGACTCGGTCGTCAGCTCGATGCCGGGGATGTCGAGCTCGCGGACTCGCGTCGCTTCGTGCGGCGTGACGCGACGGTCGATCCACACGAAGTAGCGGTCGGAGCCGAGGCGTTGCTCGAGACGTGCAACATCGACGTCGAGAATCTTTCCAAGCTTCCTCGCGACCGACTTGGGGTCTTGCTCCATCGCCTTGAGGCGCTTGGGGTTCGCGTAGACGCTGTCGACATCTGCGCTTACCGCCAACTCGGCACCGTGCCGGTCGTAGATCGCGCCACGCCTCGGCGAAACGCGGAGCTTTCGAAGGTGCTGGTCCTCGGCCATGCCGCGGAGGCGGTCACCCGTGGCGACCTGCAAGTGAAAGGCGCGACCGACCACGAGCAGCGCCATGGCCATCATACAGAAGCCGAGCAACGCGATGCGCGCGCGAAACCAACGCTCCCGGCGGTTCGAGCGGGCCTTCATCGCACCCTCCCCGCAGCGGTCGGCTTGCGACCCTTCTGCATCGTGACGATTCGCGTCGGCTTCGGCACTTCCATCCCGAGCGTTCCTCGAGCGATCGTCTCGATGCGGCCGGTCTGCCGCAAGGTCGCAGCTTCGATCGAAAGAAGACGCCGGTCCTGAAGCAGCTCACTCTGCCGCTCCCGCTCTTCGCTCACCTCGTAGCCGAGGCGCACCGTCTCGAATCGGATCGACAGGTGAACGACAAACGCCGCCGCCGTCGCGAACACCGCCACGCACCAAAGCGGGAGGAACCGATTCTTCATTCGCTCTCCTCCACGCGCCGAGCGGCCCGCAGCTTCGCGCTCCGAGACCGTGGATTGCGCTCTCGCTCTTCGTCGGACGCGATCACGGGCTTCTTCGTCATGGCCTCGAGCGTCTCGCTCTGCCGAAACGTGTGTTTGACCATTCGGTCTTCGAGCGAGTGGAAACTGATCACGGCGACTACGCCACCGACCCTGAGCACGCTCGGAACCGCGCGCAAGAACGCGTCGAGATCAGACAGCTCCTCGTTCACGGCGATCCGAAGTGCTTGAAACGTCCGGGTCGATGGATCGATACGCCCACGCTTCGGCCCCGTCGCCCGGTGCACCGCTCGGCGGAGGTCGGCCGTCGTTTCGAGATTGCCCTCTTCGTAGGCGTATTTCAGTGTGCGCGCGATGCGCCGCGAGCGGCGCTCTTCGCCGTACTGGTAGATGACGTCGGCAAGCTCATCTGCGTCGGCACGCCCGATGAACTCGAGAGCGGTCTCGCCTTCGGTCGGGTCCATGCGCATGTCGATCGGCCCGTCCTTGGCAAGGGAGAACCCGCGCTCACCCTGATCGAGCTGGGCCGAGCTCACGCCGAGATCGGCCACCACTCCGTCCACGTGGCCAATGCCGAGTTCATCGAGCACCTCGCGGAGGTCGCGAATGCGCGCCTTCTCGAGCGTGACGCGTTCCCCGAACTCGCGCAGCGCCGCGCCGGCAGCTCGAAGGGCGGCCGGGTCGCGGTCGGTTCCAATGAGCCTGCCATCCGGGGCGCTCCGTTCGAGGATGGCCCGAGAGTGCCCTCCCCCGCCGAGTGTCACGTCGGCGTAGGTTCCACCGGCCACAGGTGAGAGGGCCTCTAGGACTTCGTCGACTAGCACCGGCACGTGCTCAAACGCGGTCACAGGCCGAGCTCCGCGAGCCGCTTGGCAATCTCGAGACGGCGATCCTCGTCGCCGAGAACTTCCTTGCGAAGATCCTCGAAGCTCTCCTTGGCCCAGAGCTCGATGTAGCTTCCCATGCCAGCCCAGAGCGCCTCGCGGCTGAACCCGGCGTGCTTGCGAAGTCCGACCGGAATCAGCACACGGCCCACCTTGTCGAGCTCGCACTCGACAGCGCCCGAGACATAGATTCGCTTGAGCGTCACGACATCCGCATCGAATTGCGGAAGCTCCGAGAGTCGCTTTTCGAAGGCGAGCCACTCGCTCATCGGGTAAGCCACGAGGCACTGGTCGAGCCCCGTGGTCAGCACCAGCCGGGAATCGCCCTGCGCGAGCATCACCTCGCGAAAGCGCGACGGGACCGAGGTGCGGCCCTTGGCATCGATGCTGTGCTCGTAGCGTCCTCGGAACAACCTAACCCTCTTGGTGGAAGAAGAGAGGGGATGTCACTTGATCCCACTCTTTCCCACAGGCCGGAAACTAAGCGCCGTGGTCGACTGGTGTCAACTTCTTTCTCCACTCCAAGTGGCAGAATTAATAAGACTTTTTTCTATCATGTAGGTGCGCATCGCACGTGGGAAGGTCTGCTTCGAAATCGGGCCCCCTTGGTATCAACGCGACTCAGCGGAACACTTGTTCCCGTCGCCGAGCTTTCGGGCGAACTGGTCGTATGTGGATTTGATTTGCGCCGAGTTTGTCACAAGCGGAACATGCTACCCTGCTTCCGGCGTGGATCCGATCGACGAAGCGTGGGCGACGGTCGAAGCAGCATGGGGGGACCAGGAAGCGCACCGCCGCTTCATGGGCATCTGCATGGCACTCGGGCACCTACCCGAAGCCGGCCGGCGCTACCGTGAGGTGCGGGAAGGCGACCCGGCGCGCGCGGAGGCGGCCGCCAAGCATATCGATACCCTTCTCGTGCTCGCGACCCAGCAACTGCAGGACACGCGGGTCGCGCCTCCGACGAGCGAGCACAAAAGGACGCTGACATGGGCGGCGTTCTTTATCATGTTGGTGCTGATGGGGGCGGGGACGTGGCTTCTCATGCGGGGATGACCCGCCGAGGATGAACGGCCCCTCGAATCGACATGCAAGTGGACTTTGGCGCAAAGGAGCTGACTGTGAAGCTGGTCTACTACGGGCCGGCGCTCAGCGGAAAGACGACGAACCTTCGCGCGATTCACTGGCTCGGGACCTCGAGCGCGTGTGGCGAGTTGATGACGCTCGAGACGAAGAACGACCGCACGCTCTTCTTCGACATGCTGCCGATCACGATGGATGCGTCGAGTGGGCTGAAGGTCCGTATCAAGCTGTTCACGGTCCCCGGACAAGTGATGCACGACGCGACCCGTAGGTTGGTGCTTCAAGCCGCAGACGGTGTGGCGTTCATCGCTGACTCCCAACGCAGCGAAACGAGCGCGAATCGCGAGTCGTTTCTCAACCTCAAGCGCAACCTAGAAGACAACGGGATGGATCCGCAACGAATGCCCATCATCATCCAGTTCAACAAGCGCGATCTCAACGACGTACGAAGCGACGAAGAGCTCGCAGCAATCGCCAGCCAAAGCCGCGAACCGATATTCCGAGCAGTGGCCACCAGAGGGTTCGGCGTGATGCAAACGCTGGTCGGCCTGATCCGGGAGACTTGGACGAAGCTCGAGGAAGAGCACCAGTTGGAGGAGAAGTTCGGGATCAATGCGGTGCGCTTCATGCATGAGGTCGAGTCGAACCTCCGACATCAGACGGGATCGGGCACACGATGATCGAGGACGAGACCACCGCCGGCGACATCTTGTTGGGCGATGTAACCCGGCTCGAGGACGTTCTCAGTCGCGACTCGGTGACCAAAGTGGTCAAGTCGTTCTTCGCCCTGTTCGGACTGCCTGTTCGAGTGATTTCCGACGAGGGCGACCTGCTGGCGGACGTGCATCGCGACCAGCCGCTCTGCCGCTACCTCAACACACTGGCGGACGGAGCCGCGAAGTGCGCCGCAACGGTTTCCGAGGTACGGGACCTCGAACCCGTAGGCGACACAATCGTTCATCCCTGCTTCACGGGGGCAGTGTATCGCGTGGTGCCACTCGCCTATCAAGGGCGTTCGATGGGCCGTTTTATCGTCGGCCCGTACGTGCCCGCGGAGGCGAACTCCGCCCCCACGAGCCTGACGTCGCTCGAAGGCGCTTTCGACCCGGACACGCTTCGAGGACACTACGATCACATGCCTCGCGTACGCGAGGACATCGCGGAGCAACTCTGCGATCACCTCGAGGGCGTCCTCGAGCTTCTGGTTTTCTCGGGTCACCGCGCTCAACTCGCCTCGACCATGCAGGTCGCGAGCGTCCGAGAGAACTACCGCGAGCTCGCAGAGAAGAACGAAGCGCTCCAGGAGTCGTATGAAGAGCTCCAGCAGCTCGACAAGCTCAAGTCGACGTTCCTCGCGACGGTGAGTCATGAGCTTCGTACGCCGCTCACATCGATCATCGGGTACGCTGAGATGCTCGAGAGCGGCGCGGCAGGCGCAATGAGCAACGAGCAGACCGAGTTTCTCCAGACGATTCGCGGCAAGGCGGACGAGCTGCTCACCTTGATCAGCAGCCTGCTCGATCTGGGTCGCCTCGAAGCAAAGACCCTCGAGCTGAACCCCGAGGCGGTCGATGCACGCGCGCTCCTTTCTGGAGTCGGTTCCACGGTGGTGCCGGCCGCAAACCGGCAGAACATCACGCTCGACATCGAGGTCGCCGAAGGCACTCCCAAGATCTGGGGTGACCCGATCCGGCTACGCCAGATCCTCTTGAACCTCACCGACAACGCGATGAAGTTTACCGGCAATGGCGGCACCGTATCGCTCTTGGCCGCAGCGGGCGAGCAAGAGCTCGGCGGACCTTCGGGGCTCGGAGCGGCGCTCTTCGCAACTCGACGGCCGGCGGTCGTGCTCACAGTCCGAGACACCGGCATTGGTATTGCGGAGACCGAGCTCGCGCGCGTGTTCGACGCCTTCTACCAGGTCGATGCGGGGACCACGCGCGCGCATGGCGGCGCGGGGCTCGGCTTGTCGATTGTCAGGCAGCTGGTCGATGGTCACGAGGGAACGATTGAAGTGACCAGCAAGGTGGCAGAGGGCACACTGGTCACGGTGACGCTCCCTGCCGCCAACGACAACGATGGATGACGAATTCGAGAAGATCGCCTGGCTGAAAGCCCGCTTCGAGCTGGGCGATCCGCCGGACGGCTCGGTGCTCGGCATCGGAGACGATGCCGCGGTATTCGATTTCGGCGCGCAGCCCACGGTCGTCACGGTGGATACGCACGTGGAGGGCATTCACTTCCGGCGCGACTGGCTCTCGCCGTCGGAGCTCGGGGCGCGGGCGATGATCGCGGCGGTGAGCGATGTGTATGCCATGGCGGCGCAGGCGGTCGGCTCGGTCGTCGCGCTGACCCTGCCCCCGAAGTATCCGGAAGCGGACTTCCGCAGCCTGATCGACGGCCTGGCAGACGCGGCCCGCGCAACCGGCGCGGCGGTGATTGGCGGCAATCTCAGCGGAGGTCCTGTCCTGTCGATCACCACGACAGCGTTCGGACATTCGGCCGAGCGAGCGCTGACCCGACGAGGCGCGAGAGTCGGCGACAGGATCTACGCCACGGGCGCGCTCGGTGCGTCGGCCCTTGGATTTCGGCTACTCGAAGCAGGTCGCCTCGATCTCGAGCATGCGAAGAGCTTCATCGACAGGTGGCGTCGTCCGCCCATTCGGGCCGAGGTCGCGGGCAGGCTCTCGGACTTCGCAACGGCAGCGATCGATGTATCGGACGCTTGTCTTCAGGACCTTGGCCACATCTGCCGAGCTTCCGAAGTCGGTGCGACCTTGGACGCGCAAGCTCTGCCCACCCTCCTCGGCTTCGCGGAAACCTGTGCGGCGATAGGTGCCGATCCGCTCGAGCTCGCTCTCACCGGCGGTGAGGACTACGAAATCCTCTTCACGGCGGCAGACGTCACGAAGGCTGATGCGGTCGCGACTCAGATCGGTGTCATCACCGCCGACCCAATCCTTCGTGTGCTCGATGCGAACGGCCGCAGCATCCCGCTTCGTTCAGACGGCTTCCGTCACTTCTCGTAGAGCCAAGAAGCCTGACGCTCGGAGTCGAATTCGGCCGCACCTCTCGCTTCGCGACCGAGCAGCTCGTCGATAGGCTCAGCGTCGTCGATGGCGACTCGAAACTCCGGCCCTCCCGTCAACAGGTCGATGGCGGGCCGGTCCGTAACGAACTCATACTCTTCGGTGCGCCAGCGTAGCTCGGGCTCTGAGCTCCGAAGCGCCGCTTCGATCATTCGAAGATAGGCCTCGTAGGGGCGAAACACCCACGGGTCCGTCACGTGCACTTGCACCCCTTGGCAGGTCGTGCCGGCGTGCTTCTGGAACGTTGGCACGAACTCGATGTGACGCAGCGTCGCCCCATGAATGTCCAAATCGAGCAGCGCCTGCACGCCGAGCGACGGACCTCCCCAAAGCTCGAAAGGTCTCGTCGTTCCGCGCCCCTCCGACAAGAGCGTGCCCTCGACGAGACAGCCACCCGGATAGACCACCGCTGTGTCGTGCGTCGGCATGTTGGGCGACGGCATGACCCATGGGAGACCGGTCTCTTGGAACGTCATCGCTCTTTGCCACCCGTCCATGGGAACGACCTGGAGGGACTCGCGATCGAGACGCTCCCGATCGCGCACCCACTGCAAGAGCTCGGCGATCGTCAGCCCGTGTCGGACCGAAACCGGGTAGAGCCCGACGAACGAGAGATACCCGTCCCGTTGCGGAGCGCCTTCGACGCGAATCCCGCCAAGCGGATTCGGCCGATCGAGCACCACGACCTCCGTCCCGACCGACGCGGCGACCTTCATCGCGAGCGCTGCCGTCCAGACGTACGTGTAATAGCGTGCGCCTACGTCCTGGAGGTCGATCACGAGCACGTCGAGGTCGCGCAGCCATTCGGGACACGGGCTCAGCGCGGACGCATCGTCTCCGTAGAGCGAGTGGACGGGCACCTCGGTGCCATCGTCACTTCCTACCCCCACCATATCTTGCGCGGCTCCCGCAAAGCCGTGCTCCGGTCCGAACAGCGCTGCGATCTCGGCGCCGGCGGCCTCGAGCACGCTCGAAGCGGGCCGGAAGTGGCGGTCGACGCTTGCCGCATGCGCCAGGAGTCCCACGCGCCTGCCTGCTACGAGACGAGTGGCCTTGGAATCGCCGTCCGCAATGCGGTCGAGGCCGGTGCGAACGCCGTTCAAATGGCCTCGTCGACGGGCGAGTCCGTCGCCTCACCCGCCAGGAGATAGAGCAGCGCCATGCGCACGGCGAGACCTGCTTCGACCTGTTCGAGAACGACGCTGCGCTTGCCATCGGCGACCACGCTCTCGATCTCGACTCCGCGATTCATCGGTCCGGGGTGCATTACGATCGCATCGGGCTTGGCAAGGTCGAGCTCCTCCGGACCGATGCCGAACGTTCGCGCGTACTCGCGAAGGCTCGGCAGAAGCGCGCCTTCGAGACGCTCGCTTTGGATTCGAAGCACCATGACGACATCGGCGCCCTCGAGCGCCTTGGTCGGCTCGTCGAACACACGCACGCCGAGTGAGTCGGCAGCAACTGGGAGCAACGTGCGGGGGCCGACGACGCGCACCTCGCACCCGAAAAGGTTCAGCAGGTGTGCGTTCGAGCGCGCGACGCGTGAGTGCGCGATGTCGCCGACGATCGTGACCGTGAGGTTCTCGAGCGTGCCCTTGTCGCGCCGGATCGTGAATGCATCGAGGAGCGCTTGCGTAGGATGCGCGTGCATCCCGTCACCTGCGTTGATGATGCTACAGCCGACTTTGGACGCGACGTAGCTCGGCGCGCCGGAGGCCGGGTGACGAATCACGATGACATCGGGGTGCATCGCTTGAAGCGTGCGGCAGGTGTCCTGCAGCGTCTCACCCTTCTTCACGCTCGATGCCGAGACGTTCATATTGATGACATCGGCGCTCAGGCGCTTGCCGGCGAGCTCGAACGAGGTTCGGGTGCGAGTAGACGCCTCGTAGAAGAGATTGATGATCGTCTTGCCACGAAGCGTAGGCACCTTGCGAATCGGTCGACGTGACACCTGAAGGAACGCCTCCGCGGTATCGAGGATCCGCTCGACGTCGGCCCTCGTGAGGCCATCGATATCGATGAGACTGCGATGTGGGAAGCCGGTCATTCGTCCGCCTTCGTCACGACCACTCGGTCGGGACCGGCCGCGTCTACCCAGACGTCGATCCGCGCGCCCGGCTCCACTTCGACGACTCGGCCGACGAAGTCCGGAGCGATCGGCAGCTCTCGCCCACCACGGTCGCAGAGCGCCGCGAGCCAAACGCGAGCCGGTCGACCATGGTCTTGGAGGCACTCGATGGCCGCCCGGACCGTTCGCCCCGTGTGCAAGACGTCGTCGATGAGGACGACGTGGCGCCCGTTGACGTGAAACGGAATGTCGCTCGGACCGATCTTTGGGTTAGGAAGCGCGGTCGCCGCGTCGTCCCGATAGAGGGAAATGTCCACCGTCCCGACGGGAGGCATCCGTCCCTCGACCTTTGCGATCTCCTCGGCGATCCGGGCCGAGAGAGCCACGCCGCCACGACGAATGCCGACGAGCGTCAGGTCCTCGATGCCGGAAGTCGCTTCGAGGATCGCCACGGCGATGCGCCGAATGCTTCGTTGAATCGCGTCGGCATCGAGAACGACCTTCTGGGTACGAGCCACGTTCGCGGGAGTGTGTGTGAAAACCGTCGGCGCTTCAAGCCTACTTCAGCGACAGGCCGCCATCGATGCTGACGAGGCTTCCCGTCTGCCACTCTCGGTCCAAAACCGAGACGATCACCTCTGCGATCTCTTCGGGGCGTCCCAGACGTCCGAGCGGATGGAGAGCCGATAACCCTGCCAGCTGAGCTTCGACCCGTTCGGCGAGCGCGGTCGGGTCGAGAGACTCGCCGGGACGAAGGCGTGGCGCTCGCAACATGTCCGTATCGACACCCCCAGGAAGCACGGCGTTCACTCGAATCCGCTCGCCCGCAAGCTCGAGAGCGAGACCCCGCGTTAGCGCGTTCAGCCCTGCCTTCGTGGCGGCGTAGACGCTGGTGAGTGGGGCAGGACGCTCCGATAAAGTGCTCGACACGTTGACGATCGAGCCGCCCTGGCCCCGCATGTGGCGCGCGACTGACTGGGAGAGGAGCAGTGGTGCCACCAGGTTGACCCTCAGCTGAGCCTCGACGGACTCGAGAGCGATGGACCCGACCGCCTCGTACTGGGCGATCCCGGCACAGTTGATCAAGCCATCGACCCCGCCGAATACATCTACCGCTCGCTCGGCAAGCGCCGGCAGCCCTTCCACGTCCGCTAGCTCTGCAGGCAGGGCTCGTATGCGATCGGGACGGGTCGCCTCGAGCGCGCGAAGCGCATCCTCGTTTCGGGCTATGGCGACGACACGGCCGCCCCGGCGGAGGATCGCATCGACGACGGCGCGCCCGATACCCCGAGTCGCACCGGTCACGATCACCCTGCCCTCGGAGATGGTCATGTCAGCCAAACCCCGCGATCGGGCCCCAGGGCGGCTCAGCGGGCACGTCGGCTGGCTCCCCAGTCACCTCAATCTCGTCCTCGGGAATGAATCGAGGCGAGTCGACGCACAAAATCGTCTGATGGCGGTCCGTCGGATTGTGGTAGGTGTGCGCCGCGCCTCGCGGCCAGCGATGCACCGTCCCGGGCGGGCAGGACTCCCCTTGGCAAAGCAGTCCATCACCAAGGACCATCTCCGATTCACGCATCGTTTGATGAAGGTGAAGCGGGATGCTCGTTCCCGGCGCGACGTTGAGGCGATAGATGCCTGCGCCCTTGGTCTCGTAGATGATGTCGACGGTGCCGAAGGGCTTCTCTTCGAGATCGAAGGAACACCAGGAGGCATGTCGCTCGATCTCGAGCGACGGGACGGCGAAGCCTCGGAGCGCGCCCGGCTTGGTCAGTCGCACGACGGCTGACTCCACCTGTGCCCGGCGCTCGTCGGGCGCGGGCGGCGCAAGGATGTATCGCGAGAGAACATGAGCCGCCGTCTCCAACAATCGAAAGCGACAGCTTCGAAGTAGAAAGACGATCTGCGAGGCTGTGGCCGCGTAGTCCACTGTTGATCGCAAGCTCTCCCGGACCGCCGACTCCTCGGTCGGTACACGCATCTCGATATCGACGCGGAGCGGCTGAGAGGCGTTTCGTTCGTGCGGGTAGACCCCGACGACGCAGTCGACCATCAGCTCTTCGATGCGCAGGACATCCATGCCCGAAGGCTATCTGATTTCGCGCCATCTGCTAGACTGACCCGTCCGATGGCGCAGCAAGGCTCAGACCCGACGAACGACGTGGCCGAGCTCGCCGCTTTTCGGCCGGTCCCGCGAACAGGGGTCATCTACGTCACCGTCGAGGCCCAGAAGCGCGGATTCAAGCTCGACGCCCCCGGCTGGTGCAACCTCGGCCAGGGCCAACCCGACACGGGGCACCTCCCGGGCGCCCCGAAGCGCCTCACGAGCATCGACGTTCAGCCGACCGACCTCGACTATGCGCCGGTACCCGGGATTTGGGAGCTCCGGGATGCCGTAGCCGGCCTCTACAACCAACTGTTCCGGCGCGGGATGAAGTCACAGTACTCCGCTGAGAACGTCGGTATCGCCGGTGGCGGGCGCGTCGCCGTCATGCGGGCCTGCGCGGCGATCGCGCCGATCCACCTCGGGCACTTCCTGCCGGACTACACCGCATACGAAGAATTGCTCGACGTGTTCCGGCGCTTCCTGCCGATCCCCATCTTGCTCGATCCGAAGCAAGGCTACGAGTTCACACCGAAGGCTCTCGAGGAAGAGATCCTCGGGCGCGGCCTGAGCGCCATTCTCACCAGCAACCCGTGCAACCCGACCGGCAAGGTCGTTCAAGGCGAGACGCTGGCGGGGTGGGTCCAAACAGCGCGCGATCTAAACTGCGCACTTCTCCTCGACGAGTTCTACTCACACTTCGTCTGGACAGGCGACGAAGCGATCGTCAGCGCCGCGCAGTACGTCGAGAACGTCGACGAAGACCCGATCGTCGTCTTCGACGGGCTCACGAAGAACTGGCGCTACCCGGGTTTTCGCGTGAGCTGGATTCTCGGCCCGAAGCAAGTCATCGAGTCCGCCGCGAGCGCGGGGTCGTTTCTAGACGGCGGTGGCGTCGCACCGATGCAGCGCGCCGCAATCGATCTCGTCCAGAAGGAACCGACGCTCGCGGAGACGAGCGCCATCCAAACGGAGTTTCGAAAGAAGCGGGACTTCCTCGTCGGCGGGCTGAAAGACATCGGTGTCCGCTTTGATCTGGAACCTCAGGGGACGTTCTATGCCTGGGGTGACCTGAGCGCGCTTCCGCCCTCGCTCCGGAACAGCGACGACTTCTTCAAGGCGGCGCTCGACCGGCAGGTCATTTGCGTGCCTGGTCATTTCTTCGACGTGAACCCAGGCAAGCGCCGAACGGGAAGGCCATCGCGATTCGTGGAGCACGTTCGCTTCTCCTTCGGGCCCCCGATGCCGGTGCTGGAAGAGGCCCTCGACCGCCTCCGCGCCATGGTCGCCGAAGCCCGTTAGGACGCGTTAGCCCCCGAAAGCTAACGGGAATTCTGGCTCCCCGGGCCGGTTTTTTCCGGATAGGGGTCTATGTAGGCAATCATCCTACACATGACGACATCCGCAGCGGTCGCATCCAGGATCGAGCAGCAGCCACGGGAGGCTGCCCCCTTCGTGAAGTGGGTCGGAGGCAAGGGCAGGTTGCTCTCCCAATTGCGACCATTGCTACCCCGAGGGGTCGAGCGGATGCGCCACGTGGAACCGTTCGTCGGTGGAGGGGCTCTCTTTTTCTCGCGGCTTCCGAGTCGCGCGCTGCTGACCGACGTCAACCCGAGCTTGGTCGGCACATACAACGCAATCCGGGATGACGTCGCCGGTGTCATCCGCGCGCTCGGCACCCTCGCCGCCCGTCACTCTAAGGAGAACTACTACGAGGTTCGGACGCGCTACAATCATGGGTCGCGCGTCTCTTCTGCCAAGCGTGCCGCGATGTTCATCTACCTGAACAAGACCTGCTTCAACGGCCTGCACCGCGTTAATCGAAAGGGCGAGTTCAACGTCCCAGTCGGCGCTTACAAGAATCCTCGCATCTTGAACGAGGCCGCTCTCGAAGCCGCGAGCGAAGCCCTTCAAGGGGCGATCCTTCGGTGCGCATCGTACGAGTCGCTGCTCGAGCACGCGAAGCCCGGCGACTTCGTATACTTCGACCCGCCCTACGAGCCGGTGTCGCGCACCGCTAGCTTCACGTCCTACGCGCGTGACGGGTTCGACCGTGAAGACCAGACTCGCCTTCGCGACGTCTACAAGGCGCTCGACCGCAGAGGCTGCAAGCTCATGCTCTCGAACAGCGACGTGCCCTTCATTCGAGAGCTCTACTCGGAATTCGACGTCGGCACGGTCGCCGCCCCTCGTGCGATCAATTGCGACGCCACGAAACGTGGCAAGGTCTCCGAAGTCGTCGTTCGAAACTACCGACGCTGAATCCCTGAGGCCGCCGTTGCGGCCGCCATCGGAGCGAATACCGCGGCGAGAATCGCAAGCGCCAGATGAAGCGTTTGGTCGCCCCCAAGCAGGTGCGTCGTCATGGCGCCGACCAGCGGGGGCCCGAATCCCAAGCCGAAGAGGTTCGCGGCGAAAAGCAGGAGGGCCGAGGCGACGGCGCGCATCTCGTTGGGTGTCTCGGTCTGCAGGGCCGCGATCGCCGGGCCGAAGTAGCTGCTCATCAAGAAGAGGATGGGAGCCGCCATCATGAGCGCAGCGCGTTCGGTCGGCATGAGCGGGCCAGCAATACCGGGGACAATCCAAAGCAACGACGCCAGCACGACGACACGAAGGCCTGCGTCCCGATGGCGTCGGGCGAGGCGCTCGGCGACGAGCCCGCCAGTAATCGCGCCCGCGCTTCCTGCGATGATGAAGATCCAGCCGAACGTCGGCCCGAGTTCGCTCGCCTCTGCCCCGAAATTTCGGATCAGCATCTCGACGTACCAAGTGATGGTCCCGTAGCCCAAGACCGACAGCATCGACACGCTTCCGATAATCGCACCATAGACCCGTGCGTTCGCTCGAAAGTAGCTCAGCACTTCTCGAACGGACACGCCCTGCCCGTCTCCTCGAGTGCGCCCATGGCGCCGAGGTTCCCGGATCGTCCACACCAGGGCGCCGACGGCGAAACCGGGGAGACCGACCAGGATGAAGGTGAGCTGCCAAGGTTCGAGGGCACCGAGCACGGGAAGAGCAAGTTCGGCGTCTCCAACCGCACCGAGCACCCAGCCACCGATCATGTAGGCCATGCCACCGCCCACCGTGATCCCCAGCGTGAAGACCGACATCGCGCGGGGAAGCGACTTCGCCGGGAACAGATCACTGAGCAGCGAGTGCGCCGGCGGAGAGAGCGCCGCCTCCCCGATGCCGACGCCCATGCGCGCCGTGAAGAGCCCCCCAAAGCCGCGCACAAGACCACATGCACAGGTCATGGCCGACCAGAACAGCACGCCAACTGCGATGATGGTGCGGCGACTCCCGCGGTCGGCGAGGCGACCGATGGGAAGGCCGAGCACGGTGTAGAACAGGGTGAACGCGAGACCGTGCAAGAGGCCATATTGAAAATCGGATATCTCGAACGACTTTCGGATGGGCCCGACCAGAATCGCCATCACGTTCCGGTCGATGAACGAGAGAATGTAGGCGAGCAAAAGCACCGTCAGCGCCCAGTTCGCACGGGGGCCTACGTGTTCGGGGCTGTCGGAGGACGCGTGCACGCCGCTCGACTCTACCATTACGGCCGAGTGGACGGTCGGCCAGCTGCCCTCTGCACCGCGGGCGGATACGGGCAGTGCCGGCAGCCGGAACCGCAGCACTTGCGGCGAGCCGCGAGCGCTACTTCGGTCATCACGAACAGGCCGGTGTCCGGGTCGATATACCCGTCCTCGCCACGGGCCACCGCCTCGTCGTGGGCGCGAAGGACATGTGAGGGAAGCTCCGGCACGGCCGCAATCTGGAGCCGGCGCCCGAATGCGCAAGCGCTCGATTCAGTCGAGGTTGACGCGTGATGCTCTTACGAATTCCTTGGTCGCAGGATGGTCGCTGTGGAGCAATTCGTGGCGCGTTCCCGTCGCGGCGATCTCGCCGAGATGCAGGAAACTCAGATAGTCGGCGATCCGCGCAACCGAGGCCATGTCGTGACTGATGACGATTGAAGTGACTCCGAACATCTCCTCGGCTTCGACGATGAGGTCGTCGACCATCTCCGTCGTGATCGGGTCGAGGCCCGTCGTGGGCTCGTCGTAGATGAGGATCTCGCTTTCGAGAATCATCGCCCGAGCGACGGCGACGCGCTTCTGCATGCCACCAGACAGGTGGGCTGGAAGCTGCTGGGCAGCGCCGGCCACCCCGAGACCGGCGAGCTTCTCCATCACACGTTCGGCAATCTCCTTGCGAGACATGTCGGTATGCTCCCGCAGCGGGAACGCGACGTTGTCAAACACCGTCATCGAATCGAACAAAGCCGACATCTGGAACACCATACCGAACGTGCGCCGCATCGATGCCAAGGTGAGACCTTCCAGCTTGGCGAAATCGAGACCGTTCACATTGAGCTCACCAGAGTCGGGCTTCTCGAGCCGGATGAGTTGGCGCATGAGCACCGTCTTGCCAGAGCCGGATGGACCAATGATGAGGTTGGTCTTGCCGCGGTGGATGTCGAGGGAGACGCCCTTGAGCACGTGGTGGCTGCCATACGACTTGTTCACGTCGCGGATTCGTACGTGAATGGGGTCGTCCTTGACCTGAGCGGGCAATGGTGGCTGGGTGAGCCGCATCAGATTCGCGCGGAACAGCTTCATCAGAAAAGGCCCTCGCCAAGGATGATGCCCGTGACGAAGTAGTCGAGCATGAGAATGGCGATCGCGCTCTGCACCACCGCACGGTTCGTCGCGCGCCCTACCCCAGCAGCGCCACCCTCGGCAAAGAAGCCGTGGCGACACGCGATCAATGTCACGGCGACGCCGAAGACCATGGCTTTGATTAACCCTTGCGAGACGTCGTCCCAATCCACGAGCCAGCGAAGGCGGTCCATGAACACGCCGGGGTCGAGCCCTAGGAGCGACACAGCAACGAAGAATGCTCCAAAGACGCCGACGACGTTGAACAGCATGGTGAGCACCGGAACCATCACCAAGCCGGCCAACACGCGAGGGACGACGAGATACTGAACGGGCTCGATGGCCATCGTCACCAAGGCGTCGATCTGATTGGTGACGCGCATCGAGCCAAGCTCGGTGGTCATGGCGCTGCCTGCTCGACTCGTCACCATGAGAGCTGTGAATACCGGGCCGACTTCGCGCGCGAGTGCGAGCCCGATCACCGCCCCAGTTTGGTTCTCCGCCCCAAAATCGCGAAAACCGTCGACCAATTGCAGGGCTAAGACACCCCCGACGAACATTGCCGTCAACGAGACGAGGAAGATCGAGCCGATGCCAATGAACTCCATCGACTCGACGAACAGCCGCGCTCGGTACGGCGGCCGGATACCCCAGAAGAGCGTCTGGCCGAATAGCCGCGACAGCGCTCCGAGCTCCACGAACGGGCTCAGGACGAGCGTGGCAAACCAGCGGCCCAGCTCGCGTGCCGCAACTCGGAGCTTGGAGGGCTCCTCTGTGGTAGCCGGAGCGGTGGGCGCAGCCTCGGGCACGGGGCTTCATACCACGGTTCTGTCTCGAGCTGTCAGCGGCGTACGTGCCCGGGAGAAACCTCGGAGCGCCTTCAGCGATTGAGATATACGCGCGGAACGCGGCGCGAAACGTTGGTGAGCACCTCGTACGGGATCGTGCCGGCCGCTGCGGCGAGGTCGCCCGCATCGAGGACTGCCCCGCCCTGCTCTCCGAGAAGCAGCGCCTCGTCGCCGACCGTCGCACCAGCCGCATCCGATACGTCGACGGTGGTCAAGTCCATGGCGATGTTGCCAACGATGGGACAACGGACCCCTCGGATGAGCACGTGGCCGCGGTTCGAAGCGGAACGCAGCAGCCCGTCACCGTACCCGAGTGGAATCGTCGCGAGCTGCGTATCGCGGACCGCGACGAAGGAACGCCCGTATCCCGCGGACTGACCGGGGCGAAGCGTCCGAATGCGCAGCACCTCTGTTCGCCAGCGCATCGCAGGTCGGAGCGGCGCGTCGACCGAATCGCTCCCGGCGTATCCGTAGATTGAGATGCCCGGTCGCACCCAGTCGAAGTGTGTCTCCGGATGACGAAAGAGCGCGGCACTGTTGGCAGCGTGACGGACCGACGGCGCATGGCCGAAGCGCCGGACGAAGCCCTCGGCCAGTTTGAACTCTCCGAGCTGCGCGGCGACGTAGGCCGGGTCCGCATCGGCGGTCGAGAGGTGTGTCATCAAGCCCGCGATCCGAATCGCGGGGCACGCGCGAAGATCCCGCAGAAACTCCGGCAGGTCGTCGACCGGAACGCCGAGCCGGCCCATACCCGTATCGACCTTGAGGTGTACGTCGATCGGTCGGTCCTCCGCAACCGCTTGGAACGCGCGAGCTTCGGCGATGTCGTAGAGCACGGGCGTGAGCCCCGCAGCGATGATCTCGCGATGGGCACCGCCATTGATCCCGTTCAGAACCAGGATGGCCCGATCGATGCCGGCCTCGCGAAGCTCGAGCCCTTCTTCGGCCAAGGCGACACCAAAGCCATCGACGCCCTCGCTCTGAAGTCGCCGCGCGACGGGCACGACGCCGTGCCCGTAGGCATCGGCTTTGACGACCGCGAGCACCTTTCGACCTCGAGCCGCCTCGCGGACGACCCGAAAATTGTGACCGATGACGTCGAGGAGCACCTCGGCGCGGGTCGGACGCAGGGAGGCCTCGGCGCTTTGCGCGCGAGGTCTGAGGGGGCTCTGCGAACCAGACGGCACGGCTTCGGGCTACCGGCTGACCCCTTCCGCGTCAAGCATTGGCGCAGAAACCCGAGCGGTCTTACGCTGGCTCCACGATGAGGACCCCTTTTCGACTCAGCGCGAGCCCACTAGTACTGGCTTTGGTCCTGACACCGATTCTCGGCTGCCACGGGACGGCCGACGAGACGGTCATGCCGGTTGAGCTGACCCCGGCGAACGGGGCCCCTGCTCCGAGTGTCGAGAAGCTGGCTGTTCGCGTCGTGCGAAAGTACCCGCATGCGGTCGATGCCTTCACGCAGGGGCTACTCTGGCACGACGGCGCGATGTACGAGAGCACGGGACGCTACGGGGAGTCGTCCCTGCGCCGCGTTCGCCTCGATGATGGGAGGGTGCTTGCAGAGCGGGAGCTCGACGAGAGCCTCTTCGGAGAGGGCTTGGCGCGCGTCGACGATCGACTGGTTCAGCTAACCTGGCGCTCGGGTGTCGCCGTCGTATCGGATCTCACCACTCTCGAGCGTCGCGATTCGCTTCGGTATCTGGGCGAAGGCTGGGGTCTTTGTCACGATGGCGAGGAGCTCATCATGAGTGACGGCTCGTCGATTTTGGAGTTTCGGGACCCCGCGAGCTTCGAGCTGTCGCGCGAGGTCACGGTGTGGAACGGGAAGCGCACTGTACGGAATCTCAACGAGCTCGAATGCGTGGGTGACGAGGTTTACGCGAACGTGTGGCAAACCGACGAAATCGTTCGCATCGACTCGAAGACCGGAAAGGTGACCGCCGTCATCGATGCAAGCGGTCTCCTGTCCCGTGAGGAGGCTGCTCGGGCCGACGTCCTCAACGGCATCGCCTACAAGCCCGACTCGAAGACGTTTCTCCTGACCGGAAAGCTCTGGCCCTACGTCTTCGAGGTCGAGCTAGTCCCGCGCTGATCGCCGCTCGCAGACTCTGTCTCGCTGAGCCATGGCTCGAGCCGGCGCTTCATCGTGGCGATCGCATCGGGGTGCTCATCGATCAAGACGAAGCCGCGATCGAGGCCTGCAGCCGCCTCGCCCGTCGTTCCGCTTCCTGCGAAATAGTCGAGGACGACATCCCCCGGCTCGGTGTGCACGTTGATGATGCGCTTGAGCACGCCGAGCGGCTTCTGCGTCGGGTAGCCGGTCTTCTCTTTTCCGTTCGTGGGCACGATGGTGTGCCACCACACGTCGGTCGGAGTCTTGCCGCGCGCTGCTTTTTCTTTCCCGACGAGGCCAGGAGCCATGTAGGGAATGCGGTCCATCTCCTCGAATCGAAACACGTAATTCTTCGGGTCGAGGGTGTACCAGAGGATGGTGTCGTGCTTGGCCGGC
>Ga0316193_10000065_pt1 | contig 50381 bp, 47 predicted proteins | sample MerIslsedime2_MG_FD_207735 | JGI IMG/M metagenome (GOLD analysis project Ga0316193, IMG submission 207735) | Coastal sediment microbial communities from Maine, United States - Merrow Island sediment 2 | ecosystem: Environmental > Aquatic > Marine > Coastal > Sediment | place: USA: Maine... | reverse complement strand
TCCGGGCTGTATCGCTTGTAGCCCCGCTGCCTACTCATTTCACACCTCCTGATGTCACTCGTACGACATTCTAGGGTGTCCACGCAATCAGGGCAGGTCCTCCTCTCCGTCAAAGCCGGTTACGATGCTGAAGTCGTTAAGCATGTCCACCGATCTCGCTACGGTCGCGCTGTTACCGTGCCCACCATCAATGCCGTCCCACGCTATACAGGATCAGCGTAGGGGGTGAAACGTGTTGCAAATGGCTGCTAAATAGCCTTGGATTTAAGCTAAAAGGACTTTTACTTATTCCTATACTCGACTGCCTAAGTTATCGTTCTGAGATGACCGTTATGAATCCGCTACCCGCATGCAGGGCGCTGTCCGGGCTGGAGCCTGTAGTTTGATAGAGGATGGTCTGGACATCCCCCCGGGACACGTTCTGAGCACCCAGGTTTGTGTCGTTGGGGCCGGAGCGGCCGGCGTGACCCTGGCGCTCGAACTGGCCGGCCGGGGTGCGGATGTCATGCTGCTGGAAGCCGGGGGGATGAAGGCCAACAAAATCTCCAGTAGCGATCTTGCGGGTGAGGTACTTTCGCTGGAACATCATGCCCCGTTGCCTGACTGCAGGTCCCGGCAACTCGGCGGTACCACCGCCTTGTGGGTCGGGCGTTGTCTGCCCCTGGATCCCGTTGATCTGGAACGACGGGATTATGTTCCGGATAGCGGATGGCCCATCCAATGGGCAGAACTCGATCGCTACTACCCGCGTGCCAATGAATATTGCCATGCCGGGGCATATGCATATACGACAACAACCGCTTTGCCCGGCGCTCCCGAGTCGCTGGTGCCTGGATTCCGGGACGGTGCTCTCATTACGAGTTATATCGAACGCTGGAGTCCGCCGACTCATTTTGGCAGACATTATCGCGGGGCTCTTGCAACGAACAAGCGCATTCGTGTTCTGTTGAACTCTGCCTGCACCGAGGTCGATCTGGATCCGGAGCACCGACGGGTCAATGCCGTCTCAGTGACTACTGCCCCGGGGCGCCGGTTTCAGATACAGGCGCAAACCTTTGTGCTTGCCGGCGGCGGGCTGGAAACCACCCGGCTGCTGCTGGCGTCGAACCGTGTCGATCACGAAGGCATAGGCAATCGTTACTCTCATCTGGGCCGCTATTACATGGGACATCTCTTCGGCTCCATAGCGGAGATTCAGTTTTCCGGGGATCCGCGCAGGACCATCTATGGGTTCGAGCGTGACGCTGACGGTGTTTATTGCCGCCGCCGGATCTGGCTCGCGCCCGAGACGCAGAGGCGGGAGGGCCTGCTCAACACGGCGTTCTGGTCCACCAATCCACCCGCAGCCAACCCCGAACATCGTAATGGCATCCTGTCGTCCGCCTATATCGCGCTATCATTGCCGCTGGTGCGCGATATTTTGGCTGCGCCGGCAATTCAGAAGGCGTTCTGCGGCAACGCGTCCGAACCATCCTATTGGCCGCATGTGCGCAATATCCTCCTGGACCTGCCACAGGCCTCGCTCTATACGATGCAGTACCTTTATCGGCGTTTTTTTACCGAACGGCGTATACCGGCGGTATTTGTCTACAGCCCGGTCAACCGCTACGATCTCTACTACCATGCCGAACAGGCGCCCAGCCGCGACAGCCGCGTTGTACTGGCCGCCGACGCAGACCGGTTAGGCATGCCCAGGCTGCGGGTTGATCTGCGCTACAGCGCGCAGGACGTCGATAGTGTTGTGCGGGCACATGAAGTCCTGGCAAGGGAAATGCACGATCACCAGCGGGTGGCCAGCATCCGGTACAAGCAAGACGACGTCCACGGCCATGTTCTGGAACAGGCTGTCGACGGTTTCCATCAGATGGGTACAACCCGTATGGCTTCAAGCGAGCGGCACGGCGTGGTCGACGAGCATTGCCGGGTACACGGAGTCGGCAATCTGTATGTCTGCAGCAGCTCGGTCTTCCCTACAGCCGGTCATGCCAATCCGACGCTGACGATTGTCGCGCTGGCGGTGCGGTTGGCGGATCACATTGGCTCCGGGAGATAGCTGAAGCTCGAGGGAAGCACCCCTTTTTTTTGTGGCCTGGAGCAGGCCGGAAACCGCAACTTGCGCCGTGATCTTGAAAAATGCCGGAACGGCTTTCAGGATTCTGTCGTCGCGGCTTTCTGCGCAGCACCGGACGATGGTGCGGCTGAAGACGCTGCGGCCGGGCCCTGGTAGTGGTGACGGAACAGGGTGGCCTCGCGCCGGGAGCGGCTATCCAGTAACCACAGCAGGCCACCGGGAAGACTGGTGAGAATGCTCACCAGGCCGAAGGTTACCGATGTCAGGACCGCGTCCTGCGCAGAGACTCCAACCAGGCCGAGACCGTACAGAAAGGTCGCCTCCCGTACTCCCCAGCCCCCGATGGAAACGGGGACCATCGCCGCCAGCAAGGCAAGGGGAGTAATAGCAAGCACATGCAGAAAGCCTACCTCGATGCGGAGACCGTCAGCCAGAATCCAGATCGCGATGACCCTTAGCACGTGGATGGCGAGCCCCACCAGGCTGACCGCCGATCCCCAGCGCAGGTCTGAAAAGATCTGATAGAGTCCGCGCGATACGTAGGCGAAGGCATGTAGCCAGCCTGTCCGGGGCGGAGTGCGCGAGACGCGGCCCAGAGCGGCCAGGCACAGCGCTGCCGTCAGCGTAGCGGCCGCAAGAGTCATTACCCCCCATTGCAGCCCGATGCCGACGAGTGACAGCGTCACGGGAGCCATCAATGCAACCAGAATCATCAAGCTGATGAAGGCGCTCAACCGGTCGATAACCACGCCGCCTACCGCGTCGTGCACGGGCAGGCCGGCCGCGTGACCATCTGCCATTCGCAGAACATCGCCACCCATAGTGGACGGCAGCGCCTGATTGAAGAAGCTGGCGTGCAGAACGCTCGGCCACGTACAGCTCAGCGGAAGATCACGCTGCAAGGCGCGCATCACCAGTGTCCAGCGCATCGCAGTCGGTAGCAAGAGTCCGAAGAGAATGATGATCGAACCCGCAAGTTGCCAGACACCGATACTGCCCAGCCGGCGCAACGCGTGTCCGAGGTCGACCTGGGAAAGAATCAGGTAGAGAAGGCTGATGGTGCACACCGACTTCAGCACCAGGCGGAGCGCGCGATTATTAATCAGCGACCTGCCGATCTTCATGCTACGCGGCGGCAATGCCGAAGTGGCGCAGAACCAGCGATCGGAGCTCGGTGATGTGCCCTGGGCGATCACTCGCTGTTGCGGCCCGATGTTTGCCGACCACCGCCAGGAAACCTTCGGATCGATGATTTCCGCTGCGTCCGGTGGCAAGCTTCGCTTTGACGCTACCGAACCGTTCGGAATAGACATCAGTGGCCGGAAGCGCCTCACGCCAGGTGACGGCAAAATCCGGTAACCGATCGGCGCGATCACCCTCGAACTGCCGGCGAATGTCCAGGACGGATTCGACGAGCGGCTCTCCGGAGGATGTGATCCGAAGCTGCATGAAACTTTCCTCGAGCCAGTCTGCGTAGCGCTGGAGCACGTTGCCGTCGGGAGCGAGTGACCCCTTGCTTTCACGCCCCCGCAGGTTGAGGCGTATGTAGCCGTTCATGTCGGCCAGCAGAGGGATAGCGGGTGTCGTCGACCAGTCGTATCCACCATCCACGGCGCGGCTGACGACCCAGTCGCGCACTGAAACCGGTACCAGCTGGGCGATGGTGTTCTGTAACCTGGCCGGAACCATCTCCCGCAGCAAACGCATGGGGCTTCTCTGCTGCGTCGAACGTCCGCTGCGGTTCGCCGATCCCGAAAATTGCGCGTTGAGAAGATCCATCAGGGGTGGAACGAAGTGCTCCTGGGACATGTTCCGCTGCATCCCATGGACGGAGAAAACCACCACCAGCGTACGTTCCAGATCCAGGGCACGCAGGGTGTCACCGAGCGCCGCATCCACAGCCCTGTAAACGTCCAGCAGGGCCTCCCCGGGAACCGCGGACTGATCCAGTTCCTCCTCCGGGTACAATATGTGGCCCCCTCGGTGACACTCCCCGAATACCGTGAGGAAAAAATCCCAGTTCCCCTCAGTCATTAGCCACCGGATGAGTTCGCCCTTTCGCTCGGCTCCAACCGTCAGGTTCTGCCGGATCCGATTGAGCTGGGTCGGTGTCTTGTCCACGGGGATTTCCGGACCCATGGGATGGGGGCCGAACCGCTTCATGATATCTCGCGCAAGCTGGTCGTCGTTACAGTGGAATTCGCCGAGCTGGTCATGTGATCCCCAGTTCATGATCTCGAATCCGTCGTGCAGGCGCGTGGGAAAGGTCATGGGTACATCCAGGACACAAACCCGGTGGCCGCGACGACTCAGCTCGTACCAGAACGGTTCGCAGTAGAGCCAGTCTTCCGCGACGCGCCGCATGTGCATGGACTCGGCGTCCCATTGGAGATGGTGATAGACGCCGTGTTCACCGGGGAGGGTGCCAGTGTAGAAAGTGGGCCACACCGATCCGGGGAGGATACCCGCGGTGGTTTCGAGTCCATGGCTTTGCCCGGTCTCGATAAGCCACCGGAAGTTGGGCAGGCGGTCGTTGAATTTACGGATGAAGTTCAGGTCACCCGCGTCGATACCAATCATCGCGACTTTCGGCAGGGATTCGTCAGATGCGGGCATTAGTGATTCCGTCTCGGTTTGGGATCGGGTTTTGCATCGGGAATTTCGTTACTCCAGTTCGATCAGATACGTATCGACGCAATACATGCATTAAATCGCTCAGCCGGTGTTTCGTATTCCAGTGTCTTACGTGGCCGTTCGTTTAACCGCCGCGCCACGGCGATCAGCTTTGCCTGAGAGTGTACCGACAAGTCGGTGCCTTTTGGAAAATACTGTCTCAGCAAGCGATTGGTATTCTCATTGGAACCACGCTGCCACGGACTGGGGAGGCTCACAGCGGGATTTCCGTCTGGTGCAGCACCTTGTTAGCGATCATCCTATGTTTACTCTTGCCAATGCTTTGGATCGTTGAGCGCATCAGCGCATACTACCTGCCCTCTAACATGTCCAATGATCCCCGGCTGGAGTTCCTGGACCATCCAGGCACCTGCATTCTCAGCCGGAATTGGATATGGTGCCTCGAATTGAGATATCCCAGCTGGGGAAAATCCATACTTCGGGTAATACCCGGGATGGCCAACAACAAAAACCAGCTCAACGTCCCCTGCCTTCAATTGTTTGAGCCCTTCTTTGATAAGCTGTCCTCCAATGCCCTGACTTTGATATTCTGGGTGTACAGATAATGGGGCAAGGATAGCCGAAGAAACCATCCGCTGAGAATGCTTGATTTGTGCGTTCGTGAAAAGAATATGCCCAACAACATTCTCATTGCTAGTTGCAACAAGCGATAACGATGGCTGCGCACTCGGATCTGCCATTAAATCGGTAATTAGATCCGCAATTTCTTGTCCTTGCATATCACCAAATGCGGCAATGACAACATCCGAGATTGCTTGCTTATCTGATTCGAATGCCTTGCGCACCTGCGAATTCATAATGGACTATCCTTGATCGCTAACAGTTGTATTAACGGGACCTCGTTATATGCGCTCAATAATGCGCCTTTCGGACAGTCGCCCAACAAGGTCTGCTTGCTGAACTCGTCGTTGGGGATATTTTCCCCAACTATCAATAACCATGCAGCCGGAAACTATGGGTTTCGTTACTATTTAGAGCTCCAGTCCTGCTTTCACCCTCATTCCTGTGCCAGGCCCATCTTCTCGATGGCGATCTCGCGCATGCGGAATTTCTGTAACTTGCCTGTTACAGTCATGGGGAATTCCTCGACAAACCAGATGTATTTCGGAATCTTGAAGTGGGCGATCTCGCCCTTGCAGAAATCGCGGATCTCCGCCTCGCTCGCCGTTTCACCCGCATGCAGCTCGATCCATGCCATGACTTCCTCGCCGTAGAATTCATCGGGGATACCGAAGACGGCGATCTCGGCGACCTTGGGATGGGTGAAGATGAAGTCTTCGATCTCGCGTGGATAGATGTTCTCGCCGCCGCGGATGATCATTTCCTTGAGTCGCCCGGTGATTTTGACGTAGCCATCGGCATCCATCGTGCCCAGGTCCCCGGAAGCCAGCCATCCGTTATTGTCGATCGCCTTGGCGGTCGCCTCGGCATCACCGTAGTAACCGCGCATGATGTGATAGCCGCGGAAACAAATCTCCCCAATCTCACCGAGTGGTAGCCTCTTGCGCGTATCGACGTCCACGACCTTGACTTCCTGGTGCGGGAGATTGGTCCCCACCGTCTCGACACGGCGCTCCATGCCGTCGTCCTTCGATGTCAGATGCGTCAAGGGCGACGCCTCGGTTTCGCCATAGCCGATCAGGATCTCGGTGCAATGCATATCCTGCATGACACGTGTCATGAGAGCGGGTGGACAGGGGGCGCCCGCCATGATCCCGGTACGCAGGGTCGATAGATTGAAATCCTTGAACTGCGGAAGTTCAAGTTCGGCGATGAACATGGTCGGTACGCCGTGGATAGCGGTGCAGCGCTCGCTTTCCACGGCCGTGAGTACTTCAGCAGAGTCGAAATGTTCGCAAGGAATAACGATACACGCGCCGACTGAAAAACAAAGCAGGTTTGCCAGCACCATACCAAAACAGTGATAAAAGGGCACGGATACCGCGAGGCGATCGGCCTCATTAAAATGCATTGCCCGGGCCGAGAAGTACGCGTTGTTTAGAATGTTATGGTGTGTCAGCACCACGGCTTTGGGAAAACCCGTGGTCCCGGATGTATATTGAATGTTGATGGCGTCATCCATGTCCAGTGAGTCCGTGACTTCTTTCAGCTGCGCGGAGGAGACTGCATCGCCGGCAGCCAAGACTTCCGGCCAGGTAGTAAAAGCTGGGTAGGGTCGCTCGGTCTTTTCCGGTGCCACCGGCTCATAAACCACCACCCGCCGCAGTGCCGGAAAGTCCTTGTTGGTAAACTCCTCAGGTGCGGCGTTTTTGAGTTCCGGAATCAGCTCTGCGAGCATGGCGACATAATCGCTGGTATGGAAACCGGGTATAACGAACAGGCCGTTGACTTCCGAACGCTGCAGCGCGTAGGCGAGTTCTCTAGGTCGGTAGGCGGGATTGATATTGACCAATACGGCGCCGATTTGCGCCGTGGCCATCTGCAGCAGCAGCCATTCGATATTGTTGGTGGACCAGACGCCAATGCGATCCCCGTTATTAAAGCCGATACCCAACAAGCCCCGGGCCAAGAGTTCTACCGCTTCCGCGAACTCCGCGTACGTCAGCCGTCGACCCTGGGGCATCGATACCACGGCGTCGTTATCCGGGAACTGTGCTACGACGGAGGCAAAATGCTCCGCGATCGTGGTACCGAGTAAGGGTGTGTCACCCCCGCGGTGGCAATAGCTATGGCGTGTTGCGGGCATTCGCATTCCCTGTGTCAGGGGTGGTGCAAAGCAGTGCGGCTACTCCTGCACTCCCACCCAATAGTTGTCGACCCTGCTCTGGATCTCCTGCAAAAGTTCCTCGTTACGTTCGGGAGCAAATAAATGCGCAAAGCGTCCCTGTATCTTCAGATATTCTTCGACGGGTAATCGTGAACGGGGAATTTTGGTATGTACGACCTTGCCATCGACGTATTCTTTTAGCGGCCATACGCCGGTTTTTACCGCCAGCTTGCCGATATCTGCCGATTCGCGGGGATCAAAATCCCAGCCGGGCGGGCAGGGCGCCAGTGCGATGATCAACCGCGGGCCTTTAAGCTGCCTGACCTTTTCAATCTTGCGGACAAGATCCAGCGGTTCGGAGCCGATGACCGTCGCTACATAGGCGGGCTTGTGGGCAGCCCAAATGGAAAACAGATCTTTCTTGTAGCCGGTAAAGCCACGCGGTCCCTTGCTGGTCGCGGTCCTGGCCGCATGCGGCGTGGCGCCCGAGAACTGCTGGCCGGTGTTGCCATAGCCCTCGTTGTCATAGCAGAGGTAGAGAAAATCCAGGTCCCGTTCGATGGCACCCGATGTGGCCGAAAGGCCCATACCGTAAGCCGCACCATCACCGGTCAGTACCACCACATCCAGGTCTTCTTCGTGTTTCATGCGCTTCTGTTCGAGCAGGATATCCAGGGCGTCCCGCACCCCCTGCGCGCCTGCTGGTGCCGATGCCATGGCTGTGTACAGCCATGAGCCACGAAATGGTGTGAACGGATAGACTGACAACAAGGTCATACAGCCGGCAGCATTGACAAATACCGTCTTGGGACCAAGCACATCGTAGACTTCCTGCAACGCTTCCAGGCCACCGCAGCCAGCACACATTGGCGTACCGGTCCCCAACAGGTGAGTGGAAGGGAGGTCTTTCATCCGTTTGAACTTGGTTTCTGTCATTGCCCTGACTCCAGCTCCTGGCGCTCCGCATGGGCAATCGCCTGAAGCTTCTTGATCTCGCGGAATTCCTCGCGCGTGTACAATAACCGCGGCGGTGGCGTCACACCATCATCAGCGGCCTTACGCGTGACGGCGGCTATCTCATAAAACTCTTCCGGGCTGATATCGCGACCGCCCAGACCGCCGATAAAACTGGCAAGCACCGGTGGTGCACCAGGCTTCCCGTAGAGCACCGACGCCAGTTCCGAGTGAACGACGCCACCCATGCCCATGGAAATGTTTTGGTCGATGACCGCGACAGCTTTTTTCCCGGCCAGTATCTGCTGCAGTTGCTCAGCAGGAAGCGGCCGCAACAGGCGCGGTCGCATCAGACCAACTGCGTGGCCTGCCTCGCGTAATTGATCCACCGCCTGTTTGGCCTTGGTGGCAAAGGAACCGATCATGACGAGCACGATCTCGGCATCATCACAGCGATAGGCGTCAACCGCTTCATGGCGGCGGCCGAATACTTTGGCGAACGCTTCGGCCGTTTCGTCATACACGGTGACAGCGTTCAGGGCAGCCAGGTGACTCTCGTAACGGAAATAGGAGTAAGGCGCACCGCCCAGAACGGCGACGGCCTGGCTGCTTGGTGCGCTGGCACGAAACCGTGTGCTCTCCGGGGCATAGGGCGGCAGGAAGCTTGCGACCGCTTCCGCATCCGGAATCTCCACCGGTTCGCGGGTAAAAGACAAATAGAAACCATCGAGGTTAACGATGACCGGCAACCGCACGCGCGGATCCTCGGCCATTCGGTACGCCATCAGTACACTGTCAAGTACTTCCTGGCAGGTAGAACAATGGATTTGCAGAAAACCGCTGTCGCGTGCCGCCATGATGTCGTTGTGGTCCGGCTCCAGCGTGATCGGTGATGCAAGGCCGCGTGATACGTTGGTCATGACGAAGGGCGCACGCCAGCCCGCCACTGTGTAGACCATTTCCATGCCATACAACAAGCCCTGGCTCGAGGTGGCCGTGAAGACCCGCACACCGGTAGCAGCTGCTGCACCCGCTGCAGTGATCATGGAATGCTCGGATTCCAGGGTTACCGTGCGGCCGGGCATCTCGCCTGCGTCAATCCAGGCTGCGATGGTTTCAATGATTTCTGTCTGCGGCGTGATAGGAAATGCCGGTACGTAGTCTACTTTGGCCAGGCGCGCCCCCCACGCGGCGGCACCATTGCCGGTTAGCAGTTTACGCGTCATGTCGCTAGTTTCTCCTCGGCCTGTGCCATGTGCTCAGGAATGACCTCGATCGCGTGCGGCGGGCATTTGGCTACGCAAATCAGGCAACCCTTGCAATGATCGTAGTCGATATCCGGTGTACCCTGCGCATCTACAGAAATCGCGCCATCCGGACAGAAAGTGCTGCACACCCACCAGCAGCGGTTACAGCGAGTGTGGTCAATTATGGGGCGCATGGTGCGCCATAAACCCGTTTTGACTTCGACGCTTGTTGCGGCCGCATGGATGCTCGGTGCAGCCATGTCTGCCTCTTCGAATGGCATTGCGATCCATTCCGGTTTCTCATAGTTCCTGGCGCTGATCTGTGCGCCCTCGGTTACTGAACCCGCATGCGTCGCCATAAGATCGTAAGCGTGCAGTGCTGTTTGTATGTTCTTGTCCACGAGCCCTGATCCGAGTGGCTCGAGTTCAGTTCGAATCGCGTCAGCCAATGCATCACGACTGATTACACCGACAAGCCGTGCGGCTGCTCCGGCGCAGGCAGTGCCGACAAAAGGCAGGTCGGCACGGTCATCCACCTCTTCACTGGCGGGTAAAATCAACACCGGCCCGGCCAGGTTCAGGCGCTTTTTCCATACTTCAGCCGCATCGTGACTGTTAATGAGCATCACCGTGTGCCCGCTAAGCCCCTGCAGTACACCGGCAGCCGGTACCGAGACCAGGCTGTCGTCGGCGACGGTGACAAGATCCGGATGACGGATGATGCCGCGTTCGTTGATAGGCTGGCGGAATGCACGCACGTAGGCAAAAATCGGTGCTCCGCGGCGTTCAGCGCCGTAACGGGGCGCGTCCTGCACTTCGAAACCCTCGAGGAAGAAGGCGGAGCCCAGCACACGGCTCGCTGTCTTCATTCCCTGTCCGCCCCGGCCATGAAAGCGGATGCGATACATTTATACGAACCCGGGCGCTGTTGAGAATAACGAGTAGCGCCGGAAGCTCATCGCCTTTTTGACGCGTGCGAGCGCGAGTTCCGCTGACGCCTCGCGTGGCAGGATGTTACGCTTTGTCGCGTCCTCCAGTACCAGCCGGGTATTGCGGCGCAGCTTTTCTTCGATGCTTTGAAGTGCTGCGCTTTCGCTTGCACCGTGGTACTCCATGGCGGCGCAAATGACTCCTCCTGCATTGGCGATAAAGTCCGGCACACAAAGAATGCCTTTGTCGGCAAGAATCTTTTCGGCGCCATGCGTGATCGGGATATTGGCGCCTTCAACCACCAGTTTCGTTTTCAGCCGATGCACATTATCTTCGTGGATCACGTCCGGCCGCGCGGCTGGAATCCAGATGTCACACTCAATATCGATTATCGCATCGCGATCAAGCTTTTCTGCGTCGGCATAGTCGCTGAGGGAACCACCGCTTTGTTTGATTTCGGCGAGTCTGGAGACATCCAGGCCATCGGGATTGTGGATCGTGCCATGGGAGTCAGCGGCACCGACCAGCACGGCACCCTTGTCTTCCAAAAAGCGGGCCGTGTTCTTGCCGACCGCACCGAATCCCTGTACCACGATGCGGGCGTTGTTCAATTCGAAGTCGCAATACTCCAATGCCACATCCGTCACATGGCTCAGGCCCCAGCCGGTTGCACCAATTTCATCCAGCGGGATGCCGCCGATCTCGCGCGGTAGCGCCACCACACGGCCGATCTCGTCTTTCACCCAGGCCATGCACTCCTCATCGGTGCCCATATCCGGCGCGAATATGTAATCCTCGGTATTACGCAGCGCATTGGCCAGGGCGCGTATCAAGTGTTCCTTGTCAGGCTTCGGCATCCTGGGGTCGCCGTACACAACAATCTTGCCACCGCCATGGGGCAAGCCGGCAGCAGCATTTTTGAATGTCATGGCCCTGGCCAGCCGGAAACATTCCTCGGTACTGACATCCGGTGCTATACGCACGCCGCCAATGGAGGGTCCCGTGGCGACGTTGTCCACGACCAGAATGGCACGTAACCCAACCGAAGGTTCATGGACGTGTATGGTTTTCAACGGGCCCAGTTCGTCTGCGTATTCGAAGTAATTTTTCATAATCTGTTTTCTCGACTGGCGTGTTCGCTTGTTATAGTCCCAGGTCAGGTCCTCGGGCGCTCCCCCTGAGTTTCCTGGCGACTTCCTCAACCAGATCTGCGGCTGAACCCATTTCTGCGGCGATCGCCTCGTCGATCATTATGGCCAGATCGGCAAACTGAACGCTGCTAATCTGTTCGCGAACGTTATCGCTGAGCTGGGACCTGAATGCCTCAATAATTTTCTCTGCAACCGGGCGTTGGTTCTCTGTCATTATTGCGATCTCCGTTTGGAATGCCTGTGGAGATAATAGCAGTAACTATCGGAAATTCGCATGGGAAAAGCGCTCGGTTTCCGATGTGCTTCCAAATACTGCAATGCGGGCCGGTACGCGATTTCCTGCTAATACTCGATAAATTGCTTTATCGGGCTGGCTCGGTAGCGATCGACTAAATATGGTTGATAAATACTATTTGTGGCGGGCACTAAAAAAGCGGGGTAGCAAAACCAGAGTGGACCCGCAGGGAAGAGGATAAGTTGTTTAAGAGTCCCGTCGCCAGTCACAAGTGTCATCAATTTGATGAGAGTGAGAAATGGACTTCCTGAATGACCGGGGCGTTAAACGCAGGCTATTCGGATAGAATTCTTGCAACTTACAGTCGCCAAGCAACTAAATCAAGATGTCGAATAATATTTATATTCAACAAAATCAAAGCGCTAATCCACGTCCTTGCCCATAAAACGGTAAAAAAGGCCATGGAACCTTCACCGCAGGCACGGAGGCCAACATGCTCGCACACCGCGCATGAAAGGCAACCAGGTGCGCATTGGCACGGACGCACCTGATGATATAACGATTTAAACGTTGAGCCGGGTTAGTTTTCCATCAAGTTTTGATCAGAATCAATAGACGGGGATTTTTCTAAAATAATGCCCCTGCTCTGAACTACTATTTGCACAGGGATGTATTTAAGCCCATTCAAAAAGGAGACCAGCGATGAGTAAAGATGTGAGTATTGTCGATATCGTGGTTCACCTCCACCCTGAATCGTCCCCCGAGGAGAAGGACAAGCTCGAGGACGAATTGCGCGCCCATGACGGCGTGGTATCCGTGCACTTTAGCGAAGAGGATCACCCACATGCCATGGTGGTGGCGTATAACCCTGACGCTGTCAGTTCGGAAGCGATTCTTGCTGAAATCAGAAAGCACGACGGTAAGGCGGTGATGGCGGGCTTTTAGTCGGCCCAATTCCTCTGTCGTTGAAACAATGCCTGACGATTGGGGCGCCCTGAGTTTTCAGGAGCGGGGCCAGGTTTTAGTTTGTTTCCGCACTTCAGATGTCTGAACGGCGACTTCCGACTCATCCCATCGGGTTCGAGCCGAAACGGCCGTTGCAGATCCATGCTTCTATCGGCTACGCTGGCTTCTCGTGTTAGCGAAGGAATATTTGCCAGTGGAAAATATACTCGTGGCAATCGATGATTGTGAGGCCACAAATATAGCATCACCTATAATAGAGCGAACCCTTGAATTGGCCGGCGTCTTTTCGAGTAAGGTGTGGATTATCCACGTTGTCCCGGATATGCGCCGGTCCACTCCCTTTAATGTTGATAGCAAAGTGTTACGCCGGGAGGCGGCTGCTGAGCTATGCAAAGAACATGAGTTTCTGCAGCGTCTTGCGCAATGTCTGCGGGACCGTGGTATTGATGCCAAAGCTCTCTTGATCGAAGGTGCAACAACTAAAACGATATTGAAAGAATCTGACCGACTGGATATTGATCTGATTGTTTTAGGATGTCATAGACATGGCCTGCTTTATGGCGTCTTGACGGAGTTTACGGAAGAAGGTCTGCTGAGCAAATGTCCTCGTCCGATAATGTTCGTCCCTATGCCTGAGTAATGACAGGGTAATTGAATTGCGTCAATGTGGTTTCAGCCGACCTTCAGTTCAGCTTTTTGCCCAGGCTGTGTAAAAACGCAGATGGGAAGAGGCATTGCAAAAACCCGGCTTCACCCGAGGACCGTAGAGCAACGATTGGCATACGAAATGGGGGTTTCGGTACCTATTACACAGCCTGGGTCAACTCCTGCCATTGCATGGAAAGCAATGAACGGCTGGTGAAATACGATTTAATAAAACTTTACCGGTTATGACTATATACTTGTAATTACGGTCAGATCGTTCTCAGTGGGATTATAGTGCTATTCACATTTTTACAGTATCGGCTCAAAGTGGCCCGGCACACCACTAACGGCTGGATAACACAGTTGGCTTGACGCCAGGAGGACAACATGTCTGAGTCTTCAAAAGATGCCGGGATGATACAGGTGCTGGCAGAAAGGTTCGAGAAGCAGAGGCTGCCGCGTGTGCTTTCCATCAAAGAGAAGGTTGACAAGGGCGGGGTACTGGACGAGTTCGATATCGAATTTCTGGAACAGGTGTTTGAGGATGCGAACACCATCAAGCCATTGCTCGACCGGCATCCTGAATGGCAGCCACTGGCGGCGCGCATGGTGCACCTGTACAAGGATATCACCGAAACTGCACTCAAGAACGAAGGTTCTGCGCAATAGAGAAAAACCGTGGCGCGTCATTACTTGGCGCGCAGACTGTTATTCCCGGGTTTTCCTTTCGGGACAAGCCGACAGTAAGCGGCAGGATTTTGTAACGCACCTTGTTACTGGTCGCGTACCGCGGCAAGAATATCCAGCGCTGTCACAATGCCAGAGATGTGTCCGTCCCGGGTCACAAACAGGCGGTGGATGTGTCCCTTGACCATGGTGTCGGCAGCTTCCTGCAGACTGGCATTCTCGCTGATCTCAAAAATCATCGGCGTCATGATGTCCTGCACGGTGACCGACGATTCTTCCTCGACATGGAAGTTCCTGCTGACATTCTGACCGACTTGCATTTCCAGTCCATGCAGATAGTACTCGTGCGTGCTGTGCTCCGCGGCGTGGCTTTCCGGTGTGCCGCTATGGCGCACAATGTCGGTCAGTGATACCACACCGAGCAGGCTGTTATCTTCCGCAATGACCGGGGCGCCTGATATCTGGTGATCGGTAAGAAAGCGTGCCAGCTGATCAAGTGGCCAGTTGTTTTCCACCGCAAGCACTTCACGTTGCATAATGTCGCTGACAGTAATATCGACGATTGAATCCATATTGGTGCCTCCTTTCCCTCAGGTTCGGGTAGGTATACAAAAGACTAGCAAGCATGCAGCATCTGCGACTTGATCCGCGTCAATGCAACCCGGATAGTGCAGGGCACTCACTCGTCCTGTCTATAGCGAATTGACACTGGAACAGGGTGCGACAACGGGGCTTCCGCCGAAATTGTGGTGCCGGTGCATTTCCGCTAGTGTAGGTGCCCTCGAAAAACAACGACTGACCGCAAGGAATTCGCATGAAAGCAAGAGCTGCCGTTGCCTGGGCGCCCAAACAGCCCCTGTCTATCGAAGAAATTGACGTTGAAGGCCCGCGCGAAGGCGAGGTGCTGCTGAAAGTGGTCGCCAGCGGTGTCTGCCATACCGACGCCTTTACCCTGTCGGGTGAAGATCCGGAGGGTGCCTTTCCCTGTGTCCTCGGCCACGAAGGTGGTTGCGAAGTGGTCGAGTGCGGTCCCGGCGTAAAGGACCTGAAGCCGGGTGACCACGTCATCCCGCTTTACATTCCGGAATGCGGGCATTGCGAGTACTGCAAGTCGAGCAAAACCAATCTTTGCCAATCGATTGCGTCAACGGTCTGGACAGGTTACATGCCGGACGGTACGCGCCGCTTTTCCCAAAACGGAAAAGCCATCTATCACTACATGGGTTGCTCAACTTTTGCCGAATATACGGTGGTACCGGAAATTGCCCTCGCGAAAATCAATCCGGCGGCACCGCTGGACAAGGTTTGCCTGCTGGGTTGTGGTGTTACCACGGGTATTGGCGCGGTTCTCAATACCGCACAGGTCGAAGCCGGCGCTACGGTTGCGGTATTCGGGCTGGGTGGCATCGGCCTGTCGGTCATACAGGGTGCAGTGATGGCCAAAGCCGGACGCATCATCGCCATTGACGTAAACCCCGACAAGTTTGAAATCGCAAAAGCCCTGGGGGCCACTGATTTCGTCAACCCAAAAGAACTGAGCGTCGGCGTCACCGAAGCCATTGTTGAAATGACCAGCGGCGGTGTCGATTACTCCTTTGAATGCATTGGCAATGTTGCAGTCATGCGCGATGCGCTGGAATGCTGCCATATGGGCTGGGGTGTTTCGACCATTATCGGTGTCGCCGGTGCCGGCCAGGAAATTTGCACCCGGCCCTTTCAGCTGGTTACGGGGCGCACCTGGAAAGGCACAGCGTTCGGTGGTGTGAAAGGCCGCAGTGAACTGCCCGGCTATGTCGAGAACTACATGAATGGTAAAATTGAGCTGGACAGCATGGTGACTCACAGCATGTCGCTGGACGACATCAATACGGCTTTTGAGCTGATGCACGAAGGCAAAAGCATTCGCTCGGTCATCATTTTCTAGGGGTTAAAACGTGGAAAAGATCGAAAGCGTCAAGGAATCCGGTGGCTACCTGAGCCGTTACCAGCACGATTCGGACAGCTGCCACTGCCGTATGACTTTCTCCGTCTATCTGCCACCACAGGCGGAAACCCGCAAGGTGCCGGCGCTCTACTGGTTATCCGGTCTTACCTGCAGCGACGACAACTTTCGCGTCAAGGCTGGTGCCCAGCGCTATGCGGCTGAACTGGGTCTGGCGCTGATTATTCCCGATACCAGTCCGCGCGGGGCAGACGTGCCCGATGCCGCCGATCGTTACGACCTCGGCCAGGGAGCCGGTTTCTATGTCAACGCGACGCGGCAACCCTGGTCAAAGCACTACCATATGTATGACTACGTCGTACAGGAACTGCCGGCCCTGGTCGAAGCCGGGTTGCCGCTGATACCTGGTTTGAAGTCCATCGCAGGGCATTCCATGGGCGGCCACGGGGCGCTGATCTGTGCATTGAAAAACCCGGGCGCATTTAGCTCGGTATCGGCTTTTTCGCCGATCTGTAACCCGGTACAGTGTGGCTGGGGCGAGGGCTGCTTCGGCGTCTATCTGGGCGATAACCGGAAGGACTGGGAAGCGTATGACGCCACCTGTCTGGTGCAGCGGGGAGCCAAGGCGCCACCCATGCTGGTCGACCAGGGTACGGCCGACGAATTCCTCGCCGAGCAGCTGTTCCCGCAGAACCTGCAAGCAGCCTGTGAGGCGGCCGGATTACCCCTCATGCTGCGCCTGCAGGAAGGTTACGACCACAGCTATCACTTCATTGCCAGTTTCATCGGTGAACACCTTGCCTGGCACACCGAAGCCCTGAATTCATCGGTCTGAACAGGTTTTCCCGGCGCTGGCTACTGTTCGTTGCCGGAGTATTTGCGGTACAGGTAACCGGCAATTCCAATAACTATCACTACCAGGAGTGGCGCCAGCCATTCGGTTTCTGCTGCGTGCAATATTCTTTCCGTGAAGTTATAACCATGTGCATGGCCGGGGTGTGCGTATGTCTCCGAGGCAAATACAAGAGTGGAAATAAATACGGTCAGTTTGCTTGGTGTCATAGCGGGCTCCATGTCTCCCTGTGTCTCTGGATCAACAGACTTTAACCTTAACCAGTTCTTCACCATCCGGATCAGTAACGTGCACTGCACAGGAGATGCAGGGATCGAAACTGTGGATGGTGCGCAGTATCTCGATGGGCTGCTTCGGGTCATGCATTACGTGGTTATCCTCCAGCGCCGCTTCATAGGGGCCGGGCTGGCCCTCGTTGTCCCGTGGTCCGGCATTCCAGGTACTGGGTACCACGGCCTGGTAGTTGGATATTTTTTGGTTCTCGATAACGATCCAGTGCGCAAGCCCGCCACGGGGTGCTTCCATAAAACCAACACCTTTGGCCTGTTTTGGCCAGGAGGACGGTTCCCACAGTGTTTCGTTGAAGGTCCTGGTATCACCGCTCTTGATGTTGGTGATCAGGTTGTCGTACCAGACCTGCAGGTTGTCGGCAATAACCTTGGTCTCCAGGGTGCGCGCAGCGGTTCGCCCGAGTGTTGAGAACAGTGCATCAACCGGCACATCGAGCTTGCTCAGGGTCATGTTTACCAGTTCCTTGGTCTGCTCATGACCACGGGCGTAGAGCATCAGCACGCGCGCGAGAGGCCCGACTTCCATGGCCTTGCCTTGCCAGCGCGGCGATTTCAGCCATGAGTAGGACTGGTCCACATCGAGGTGTTCATAAGGCGGTTGTGGTCCGGTGTAGTTCAGCTCGGTTTCACCATCGTAAGGATGCAGCCCCTGGTCCTTGCCACCACTGTAGTCATACCAGGAATGAGAGATGAATTCCTTTATATGTTCCGGCGAGTTCATATCAACTTCATGGATGGTGGAAAGATCCCGATTGAGTATGACGCCCGATGGAATCAGGTAGCTCGAAGGATCATCCATGCCTTTTTCAGGGAAGTCGCCGTAGGTCATGAAATTGCCTGTACCTTCTCCGCGCGCCCCCCAGTCCTTGTAGAACCCGGCGATCGCCAGTGTGTCCGGCACGTACACCTGGTTAACAAAGTCCTGCATCTTGCGGATGATGTCCTGAACGTCGGAAAAGCGCGCCGAGTTCAGTGCCGAGTCAGAGTTCAGGTCAATCGGGCAGGGCACACCACCAACCACGAAGTTGGGGTGCGGGTTCTTGCCTCCGAAGATCGCATGCAGGCGCGCCACATCGCGCTGCCAGGACAGCGCTTCCAGGTAGTGGGAAACCGCCATCAGGTTGGCTTCCGGTGGCAGCTTGTAGGCTGGATGTCCCCAGTAACCGTTGGCGAAAATACCAAGCTGGCCGCTCTCCACAAAGGTCTTCAGCTTTTTCTGCATGTCGGAAAAATAGCCTGGTGATGATTTTGGATAGTTGCTCAGGCTCTGTGCAAGATCTGATGTAGCCTTGGGATCCGCGCTCAGTGCGGAGACCACATCGACCCAGTCCAGCGCATGCAGGTGATAGAAATGCATGACGTGATCGTGAACGTACTGCGCACCGATCATCAGGTTGCGGATCAGCTGGGCATTGGGGGGTATAGGATAATTCAGTGCGTTTTCCACCGCACGTACCGATGCAATACCGTGTACCAGTGTACACACGCCGCAGATACGCTGGGCAAACGCCCAGGCATCGCGCGGGTCCCGACCCCGAAGGATGATCTCGATACCGCGTACCATGGTACCGGAGGACCAGGCCTGTGCAATCCTGTTGCCATCCATCTGCGCTTCTATGCGCAGGTGGCCTTCGATACGGGTGATCGGGTCGACTACAACGCGCTCGTTCATAGGACGTTCTCTCAGTTAGCTTGCGATATATTCGGACAGGATGCGGTATTGATCCTGTGCCTCCTGCACAGACATATCATCCGCAGCTGCGATCGATTTACAGGTTTGTGCCATACGGCTGCTCATCGCTGCCTGCAGAGCCGATGAAGCCCCGGCCAGTTTTGATTCCGGTGTTACAGCTGAGACTGCGGCACGTGCCACGAAGTAGCCGGCCTGTTCCTGCCAGTCTCCTTCGGATCCGCAACGGGTATGGGTGTCGATTGCGGACGCACGTGCTGCGTGCAAGGCACCGGCAAGTTCATCACGCGATGCGTTGCTGTCAGCAGCGATTCTGACTACATCGGCAATGCGTTTATCGGTACTGAGCTCGAGCACATGTTCAACAAATTTCGCAGCAAGCACACGCTGCCGGTCATAATCCAGCCCTTTTATGGCCTGTCTGAATTCACTTTCGTTTGTAATACCTGTCATGGCGATTAGCTTCCGGTTATTTTTCGATCAGATGTTCAGCGATGGTTTCGGTCAGGCTAAGCAGTGGAATATCCATATGGTATTCCTCCAGCCCTTCTTCCAGATGGATGCGACAGTTTGAGCACGCTGACACCACGGCATCCGGATTGATGGCATCCAGCTGGGCTTTTTTGCGCGCAAAGGTTTTCAATCGCAGCTCGTCGGCGCGTTCGTTACTGCTGACGCCGCCACCGGCGCCACAGCACCAGTTCATCTTGCCGGCGCCGGGCATTTCGACAAAGTTTTCCGCAACCATGTTGAGCAGATTACGTGGTTGCTCGAGAACTCCACCACGCCGGGCGATCTGGCACGGGTCGTGATAGGTCAGTTTCTGTGTTTCCTTGTCCCTGACCTTGAGTTTTCCCTCGGCCCGCAGTTCATCCAGTACCTCGAGGATGTGCACCACTTTGAAACCAAACTGCTTGCCGACCAGATTCGGGCCTTCCCAGCGTATCGCCATGTAGGCGTGGCCGCATTCGGGACTGATGACCGCCTTGACCTTGAGTTTCTCAGCTGCATCAACAATGCGCTGTACCAGTACTGCGGCTATATCGGATACACCGATCTGGATGCCGCTGTTGGTGGCCTCGAAGGCCTCGGAGGACAGTGTCCAGGAAACCCCGGCCTGTTTGAAAATCCTGGCGATAGAGCCAATGTACTCGGGAAAGTTCATGATCTCCATGGACGACAGCATGCACAGGTAGTCGGCACCCTCCACGTCCACGGGGATCTTTATGTCGAACTCTTTTTCCATATGGCGGATCTGTGCCTGCAGGGCGGGCAGTTTCACACCCATCGGGCTGCCAATGGTGACTGAACGTCTGGCAGCACCAATCAGCCCTTCGGGGGCGTGACCTGCCGCGGCCATACCTTCGCGCGTCTTGCGGATCATGTAAGCGATATCGTTGCCGACTGGACAGACCATGGAACAGCGCCCGCACATGGTGCAACTGTCGTAGACCAGCGTTTCCCAGTCAGTCAGATCCTGGTCAGTCAGCGGTTTGGACAGGCCCAGCGCCTTGCCGAGTTTGCCCCAGAAGGTATATTCCTGTTTCCACACCTTGTGCAGCGGTGCCACCTTGTGGATCGGGGTGTATTTCGGGTCACGCGTCTCGGTGAAAAACAGGCAGGCTTCGGCGCACATACCGCAATGTACGCAGCTGCTCAGGAAGGCTGCGACTGGCGCGTCGATCTGTTCCTTAAGGGCATTGTAGCCACGTTCGAACGATGCGCCGCTCATGACCGTACTCCCTTGTAGCCGGCGATGGCGCCGTTGTACCAGCGGGCCAGAAACAGTGTAAAGGCATGACTGAGCTTGGTGAACGGGAACAGGATCATCAGCAGTTCAACGCTGAGTATGTGTATCCCGATCAGCATGGGGCCTGACAGGCCGACGCGGTTGAACGCCATCCAGCCGGTGATCAATGGCAGGATAGTGACCAGCCACACCAGGTAATCGGAAGCGTTCGAAAGCATGCGCAGCACCGGGTCCTTGATGCGGTGCAGAAGAACGGCAACCAGTGCAACGATGGTTACCACGGTGGTTGCGTCGACAATGTTTGAAGGCAACCCGCCCCAGCTGACGCCCAGGGCCCGTTCAAATACCAGGATGTGCGGCACGAACAGGAAAATCACCACGAACAGGCCGATGTGAAAGACATACCCCGCAATAATCGTGAAGCCGGAACGGATAAAACTGTCTGCGTCCGGAATCATACGGCGCCAGGTGGTGTAAAATCCGCCGGCGACTTCGGAACCGCGTGCCTGCGCAAGGTTGGTTTTCCTGCCCAGAAACAGGATCTCCACAAAACGTACTACGATGCCGGCCAGCATGATAAACAGCGCAGCGTTGAAGGCTGGACCGCGTACCCAGAGTAAAAATTCAGCCTCTGTCATGATCAGGACTCCTTATCCAGGTCGTCTATGGTGACGCGTTGATGCGCTTTTACTGCAGACTGCTTGCGGGCGCGTTGTACGCTGCCGACCACGGCACCGGCCAGAAGCCCGGCACCAATACCATAGACCGCTGCCTTGCCAATGTTCTCGGTGGGTGTAGACAAGGATCTGTAGAAGCTGCCGGCGTCCCAGAAATCGGGTTCAGAGCAACCCAGGCAGGGATGGCCGGACTGGATAGGGAAACTCGTCCCGTCGTTCCATTTTTCGGTCGCGCAGGCGTTGTAGGTGGTGGGGCCCTTGCAACCGAGCTTGTACAGACACCAGCCTTTCCTGGCGCCTTCGTCGTCAAAGGTATCCGCAAACAGTCCCTTGTCATAAAACGGCCGGCGGTAACAGCGGTCGTGGATGCTTTGCCCGTAAAAGGCTTTGGGTCGGCCGAGGTGGTCGAGATCAGGCAGGCCAAAGGTCAGGAACTGCACCAGTACACCGGTAATGACCGCGGGAATGGGCGGGCAGCCCGGTACGTTGACAATAGGCTTGTCCTTGATCAGGTCGGATACCGATACCGCCCCGGTTGGATTGGGGTTGGCATGCGGGATGCCGCCAAAGGAGGAACAACTGCCCACAGCGACAATGGCTGCCGCGCCCTCGGCAGCTTCTTTCAGCATATCGAAGTTGCTGATACCGGCGATGGTGGAGTAACCGTTATTGGCCGCCGGAATCGAACCGTCCACCACCAGGATGTACTTGCCATGATTTTCCTGCATGGCAGTCTCGCGCGCCTGTTCAGCGGCACTGCCCGAGGCAGCCTGCAAGGTGTGGTGATAGTCCAGTGAGATGGCATTGAATATCAGGTCTTCGATGCTGGCTGAAGAACTTCGCGTGATGGATTCGGTACAGCCGGTGCATTCCTGGAACGACAACCAGATGACCGATGGACGGCGGGCTTTTTCCAGGGTTGCTGCAATCACCGGGATCATGGATGGTGGCAGCGCCATCAGGGATGCGGTGGTGGCACAGAACTTCAAAAAACTGCGCCGGGAAACGCCTTGCCGGCGCAGCGTTTCTCCCAGGGTCTGGTCTTTCTTCATACGGTTGCCTCCGCGCGTACTATTGCAGGTTGTTTTCGCTGAGCAGGCTCTCGAGGTATTCGAGGCCGGCCCGGGCATCCTCCGCTTGCGATTTGAGTATCGCAGGCATTTCACAGACTTCGATAAAGCGTCCGATGATGGTGTCATCGGTGTTGTAATGGGTCACCAGCCACACGGCCGGAAAGCGGGTTTCTAGTACTACGCTCCTGCCGGTCAGGGACAGGTCGGCACGTATTTCGCCTTCACCCAGTGTTTCGATCAGATGATCTTCTTCGCCGGGCGCCATCGGTATGCCGCGCAGGTCAATCGCATGCTCTTCACCGTCGTCCAGCCAGCGCTCAAGCGCGTGGAGAATTTCATGCAGCAGCGGAACGACGTTGCCCGTGGGTATATTACAGGGCGTGTCGGAACCACATCCAGGGCTGGCGCCGGGCGTTCCGTGTACTGTCATTGCAGGACCCCCGGGTTGCATTGTGCTGACGACCATACCAGCAAGGGACAATGTGCATGGCGAATCACGTCCGCGGTAACGGATTCTTCCAGTGGCTGTGATGCATGCGCTGTTGTGTGCGTCGCCATGGCCACCAGGTCTACATTCATGGCATCGACCGTGTCCAGAATTTCGCGGATGGGGTGACGATATGATGTCCAGTCCACGCCGACCCTGACACCGGCGTTGGCCATTTGAACGCTCTGCAGCTCGAGCATTGCGCGTATGTGGGTAATCTGTGCGGCCTCATCTTTCGTTGCGTTATTGCTGTCTTTCGGGCCATCGTGGAACAGAATGACTGTTGAGTCGTGAAACAGGGCGAACTGCTGCACACAGGGGAGGATTGCCGAGGACTCGCTGGTGCCATCCAGTGGTACCAGAATTCTCTTGAACAGGTGATCGGAGCGCTTGTCTGATGGTTCCGGGCGCTCGCTGTGCAGTATAAATACCGGGCAATTGGAGACACGCAGGACGCTTTCGGTGATGCTGCCCTTGTGGATGCGTTCAAGACCGGAACGGCCATGGGTCGACATGACAATCAGTGAAGCGGAAATTTCGTCTGCGGTAGCGCTGATGGCGGCAACCGGATCACCGGAGCGCACCTGCGCATCCACCGGCCATCCTTCCGCGCTGAGCAAATCCGAAAGTGTTTTAAGGTGCAGGTTATCTTTTGCCGCACTGTCAACTTCGTCAGATGTCACATGCAGGAGGGTCAATGCGGTGTCAGGCCGGCACGATGCAATGGTGTGGGTGTAATGCAGCACTTCTTCTGTCGACTCGGAACCATCAAGCGGAATCAGGATCTGGTTGACCATCTCATATCCTCCTTTGGTATGAGCACCTGCGGGTACATGAATCGAATTCTGCGGCGGCGACAGTCCTGAGTATGGTCAATCCTGTCATTCTGTCCAGTTGTGAATCAGATCCAATACCTGAGCTGCAGCCTCAGGTATTGCCCGGGTTACCGCTTCGCCGGGTTGATCACCCCAGCCGAATTCAGCGGGTTGAATACCCAGCAGGGCGCGGTTCCCCGGAAGCCGTTCCTGCAAGTGTGCGATGGTCAATAAATCAAGCAATCCAACTTCGTGCACACTGCGTTTGCCGTAACCAACGAATGCATCCATTTCGGCCCCGGTAAACAAGCTTATAGTACCGGGTGCTTTGTTTAATTGAGCTGCGTCAAGGACGATGAGGTTTTCGTGTTCTTCAATAACCGGAGCCAGCGTGAAGCTCAGGGTGCCTCCATCGAGCCAGGTAATACCCGGCAAATCGGAGTGTCTTTGGCGCAGATATTCCAGCAAGTGGATCCCCAGGCCTTCATCGGAGAGAAGTGTATTACCAATACCTAATACGAGTGTGCGTTGCATAGTGTCCAGCTGGTTGTACGGCTTATAGTGAATGGCGTAAGCTGCCAGAAAAGGTTGGTAAAAACCAGTTCGGAGCAAAGTATGTGTCTTGGAATTCCAATGCAGATTCAGGAGATCGACGGTTTTATCGCCCATTGTGAAGCAAAGGGCGTAACCCGCGATGTCAGCCTGTTCATGCTGCAGGATGAGCCACTCGAACCCGGTGATCACGTTGTAGTGCATGTCGGTTATGCGATCCAGAAAATTTCACCGCAGGAGGCGCGCACTGCCTGGGAGCTGTACGACCAGATGCTGGCGGCCGGGAGCTAGGTCGTGCACGAGCTGTCCGTTTGCCAGGCGCTCATCGCACAGCTAGAGGAACTGGCGCACAGGGAAATGGCGCAGCGCGTGGAGCGTGTGCTGGTCGGTGTTGGACCGCTATCAGGCGTTGAGCCCCAGTTGCTGCAGCGGGCCTATCCGCTGGCGGCAGCCGGTACGCTGGCGCAGGACTCCGAACTGGCGATTGAAGACAGGCCGGTGCGGGTACACTGCCCGCAGTGTGGTGAGGACTCGGATGCAAGCGCCAGTCGCCTGCTCTGTGCACATTGCGGTAACTGGCGCACAAGCTTGCTCAGTGGTGATGAACTGATATTGATACAGGTCGAATTTATCAGGGAGAAAGACTATGTGTGATACCTGCGGTTGTAACGTGACGCATGGCAATCAGCACCTGATTGCAGCCGGTGGCAAGTTGCAGAAAACAGGGCAGGGCAATGAAGCGGTCAGTGTGCTGAAAAGTCTGCTCTCGGAAAATGATCATGCCGCGGCTCATAACCGGCAGCATTTTGATAGTCACGGGGTGCTGGCGCTGAACCTGATGTCATCGCCCGGCTCCGGAAAGACAGCATTGCTTGAGGCTACCATTGATGCGTTGGGTAACCGCTACCGGATAGCAGTAGTCGAGGGCGATCTTGAAACCGAAAACGACGCCGAACGTATCCGCAGGCGTGGCGTGCAAGCAGTACAGATCACTACCGGCACAGCGTGTCACCTGGATGCACACATGGTGCACACGGCATTGCACCAGCTGAACCTGGATGATATTGATATTCTGTTTATCGAGAACGTCGGCAACCTGGTGTGCCCGGCGAGTTTTGACCTGGGACAGCATCGTAATATCACCTTGTTGTCGGTGACTGAGGGAGACGACAAGCCATCCAAATATCCGGTAATGTTTCGTGCCGCCGACCTTGTCGCCCTGACCAAAGTGGACCTGTTGCCGGTACTCGATGATTTTGATCCTGATCGAGCCAGCGGGAATCTACGCGCATTGGCTAATGCAGCGCCGGTGCTGGAGATGAGCGCCAGGCAGCCCGAGACATTGCGGGCCTGGTTGCAGTGGCTGGACGATGAAGTGCAGCATCACCACACGCATTGTGAAAACGGTGAAACGCTGCGACCGCGTATTCAACCCGATGGTGCCCATCTGCATGGGCTGGCCTGAAGGATGCGCGGGGTCTGATCATGCCGCGAAGTGCAAAACAATGGCTCAACGAAATCCACTCGCTGGAGTTGCCCGCCCGGGTCAGGATCATGAACGTCTGCGGTGGACACGAACGTTCCATCACCATGGCCGGTCTGCGCACGGCACTGCCGTCGAATATTGAGCTGATCCCGGGCCCGGGTTGCCCGGTCTGTATCTGCCCGGAAGAGGATATCTATGCAGCCATCCAGCTGGCCTTGAAGGAAGATATTACCCTGGTTGCCTTCGGTGACATGCTGCGTGTACCGGTCAATGTTCCCAAAAAAGATATCCGTTCGCTGGAGCAGGCGAAGGCTGCCGGTGCTGACATCAGGCCCATTGCGTCACCGATGCAAGCCGTGCAGGTTGCCAGGCAGCAGCCGGATCGGCCGGTGGTATTCTTTGCCGCGGGTTTTGAAACCACCACGGCACCGGTCGCCTCGATGCTGGTGGAAAGTGTGCCTGAGAATCTCTCCGTTTTATTATCCGGACGCCTCACCTGGCCGGCTGTTGCCATGTTGCTCGACGCTGACACCTCTGGCTTTGATGCCCTGATTGCGCCGGGTCATGTATCCACCATCATGGGTCTGGATGAATGGAAATTCATTCCCGAAAAACACGCGCTGCCCTGTGCCGTAGCCGGATTTACGCCGGAAAGTCTGCTGGCCGCAATGTATTCCACCTTGCGCCAGCTGAATGAAGGCAGGGCATTCCTCGATAACTGCTATCCCGAGCTGGTGCGCCCCGGGGGTAATCCTACTGCGCAGGCCCAGATTCGCCAGACGATGCAGGTTACGGATGCAAGCTGGCGTGGTATCGGTGCCATACCGGCTTCCGGATTCAGCTTGCGGGATACATACGCCGCCCACGACACCCGTAAACTGTTTCCTGTATGTGTTGAAAATTCGCGCAAACGCGCCGGGCAGATGCCGCCGGGCTGTGACTGCGCGCAAGTGGTGCTCGGGAAAATCTATCCAAACGAATGCCGTCTCTATGGCAGCGGTTGTAACCCGCGTCACCCGATCGGGCCCTGCATGGTCTCGGATGAAGGTGCCTGCCGCATCTGGTGGGCCGGAGGCATGCGTGAACCCGCAATGACAAAACAGACAAAGAACCGGGTACGTGCAACCACTGCCTGAAACGACAACGTGCGTACACGGGGGTCACCAGACAGTCACTGCCCGGCACTGGTTGCTTTCAGGCCGGGTTCAAGGCGTCGGGTTCAGGCCATTTGTGTATACGCTGGCTGATCAATACGGTTTAACAGGCTGGGTACGCAACCGGCTGGGGCTTGTCGAACTGTTGGCACAAGGAAATGCAGCGGCACTCAATGATTTTGAGTATGCGTTGCTGCATAACGCACCGGCACTGGCGCGAGCGGAAATTGTATCGAGTGAACGCGTCAATGCGAGCGAACTTGATACATTTACGATTCTGGAAAGTGAAGTCGAAGGGCATGCAGATATTCACCTTCCGGCCGATTTGTATGCCTGTGATGCCTGTGTCAGGGAACTAAACGACCCGTCTGATCGCCGTCATCGCTACCCGTTCATTAACTGCACACAGTGTGGTCCACGTTATACGCTGATACGCGAACTGCCCTACGACAGGTGCAATACCAGTATGGCCGGTTTTCAGCTCTGCCAGGCCTGTAGTGTGGAATACAGTGACCCTTCCAACCGGCGTTTTCACGCCGAACCCATTGCCTGTCCGGACTGTGGGCCGTCACTGGAATTCAGTCAGGCAGGTGGCCGGATCATCAAGGGTAACGATGCCGCACTTGCCGCCTGCGTAGCCGCACTCGGCGACGGACTTGTCATTGCCGTAAAGGGTATTGGCGGTTACCACCTGGTCTGTGATGCCGCCTGCGATCGTGCCATTCAGCACCTGCGTGCTCACAAACCACGCCCTCACAAACCACTGGCCGTGATGTTTCCCGCACCAGCCGAAAACCCGCTCGGCCCGGTAAGTGCAGAAGTTACGCTGACAGAAAATGAACAACAGCGCCTGTTGTCAGCAGAACGGCCCATCGTGCTGGTACAAAAACGGCTTGAGACTTCGCTTTCCTCACTCGTCGCACCGGGTTTGCAGGAAATAGGCGTATTACTTCCATACAGCCCCTTGCACCATTTGTTACTGAACGATTTTTGCGCACCACTGGTGGTGACCTCTGCAAACCTTAGCGGTGAACCGGTACTGACAGAAAACGAAGAAGTTGAAAGCAGGCTGGCGCACATCGTGGAAGGATTTCTGCATCACAACCGGCCGATTGAACGGGTTGCAGATGATCCGGTTTTCAGAACCATCGCTCTTGTCCCGCGACCGTTACGGCTGGGCAGAGGTAATGCCCCGCTGGAAATGAAGCTGCCATTCAGACTGGAGCAGCCGGTGCTGGCAGTTGGCGGGCATATGAAAAACTCGGTCTGTATGGCCTGGGAAGACCGGGCGGTCATTTCACCGCATATCGGCGAGATGACATCGCCGCGCAGCCAGAAAATATTTCAACGAACAATTGAAGACCTGCAGGCGCTCTATCAGGTACGTGCAGAACACATTGTCTGCGATGCGCATCCAGGTTATGCCAGTACGCGCTGGGCGGAACGAACCGGGTTGCCGCTACACAAGGTGTTCCACCATCATGCACATGCTTCCTCAACGTTTGAGAAAGGCGCCGGCAGGGAGGCATGGCTGGTTTTTACCTGGGATGGTATCGGCTACGGTGATGACGGAACGTTGTGGGGCGGTGAGGCCTTGTCGGGAGGCCCCGGCCGCTGGCAACGTGTTGCCACGATGCGCTCATTTCGTTTGCCCGGGGGTGACTGCGCGGGACGCGAGCCCTGGCGCAGTGCTGCAGCGCTATGCTGGGAAACGGGTACCGAATGGTCCGGCGTGCCGGGGGATGCTGACTTTTTGCACCGTGCATGGTCACAACACATCAACGCACCGCAAACGACCTCCGTCGGTCGATTATTCGATGCCGCCGCCGCATTGACAAAAGTATGCAGCAGGGCCAGTTTTGAAGGCCAGGCGCCGATGTATCTTGAAGCGTTGGCTGATACCGGAACACAGGCAATCGACCTACCCATATCGAAAGACGAAGAAGGCCTGTTCGTATCAGACTGGTCAGTGCTGTTGCCCATGCTGATGGATGAGTCGAATCCGGTTGAAGAACGCGCAGCCTGTTTTCACTCGTCGATGGCGCATAACCTTTTGCATCAGGCCTTGCGGATTCGCGCTGAACATTCCATAAGGAATATCGCCTTGTCCGGCGGTGTATTCCAGAACCGGTTGCTGGTCGAACTGTGCGTGGAGCGGCTGGAAAGCTCCGGTTTCAATGTGCATATTCCTGAAGCAGTTCCGGTCAACGATGCCGGCCTGAGCTACGGTCAGATCATCGAGTATGCCAACCGGTTGCAGTATTCAAATGGATTATAAACTGGACTCGCATATCTCGCTCGCACACGGCAATGGTGGCCGCTATATGCGCGAGTTGATCGATGCTGTGTTCGCGCGCCATCTGGCCAATCCCGCCCTGGATGTTCAGGCTGATGCTGTGCCACTGTCGTTGAACGGCGGGGAGGTGTTGTTTACCACTGACGGGTTTACTGTGCAGCCGCTGGAATTTCCCGGCGGTGACATCGGTTCGCTGGCAGTGCACGGTACAACGAATGATCTGGCCGTCGCCGGCGCAACACCCTTGTACCTCAGTCTGAATGCGTTCATTGAAGAAGGTTTCGAAGTTGCGACGCTGGAGAGATTGATCGCCAGTCTTGCCAGGGCTGCACGTGAAACCGGCGTGTCGGTAGTCGCCGGTGACACAAAAGTGTTACGCCGTGGTGAGGGTGGCGGTCTGTATCTTGCGACCACGGGTATTGGTATTCGAACCGGCCCGGAAACCGGTATGAACAGGATTCAGGATAGTGATGCCATTCTGGTCAGCGGTCCGGTCGGTGATCACGGTATAGCCGTCATGCTGGCAAGGGAGGAATTCGGGTTGCGCGGTGATGTGCTATCTGACTCAGCCAGTGTGTTACCTCTTACCCGGGCCGCCCTGAACTGCCCCGGTCTGCGCTTTATGCGTGACCCGACACGCGGCGGACTGGCCAGCGTATGTAACGAAATACTCCGCGCGACGGGAATGGGCCTGCGCCTTGCCAGGGTTTCCATACCGGTTCGCGACGCTGCGCAATCGGTGTGTGAGATGCTTGGATACGATCCACTGTATCTGGCCTGCGAGGGCAGGGTGGTTGCCATTATCGATAACAGGCAGGCCGACACACTGTTGCAAACATGGAAGAGTATGCCGGCGGGAGAAGGTGCCGCCATTATCGGACAGGTAAACGCGGATGAAAGTCATGTCGTACTGGAAACAGAGCTGGGCGGCGAACGTATTCTCGAAGAACTCGAGGATGATCCGCTGCCAAGAATCTGTTGAACAGATCCAGGTCCTTTCAGCCACTGAGCACAGGTAATAGAGGGATGCCGGGTGTTTTCGCAGGATAAACATGTTCATGTGCCAGGCCGGCCCGGTACTATCAGTTGGTTGGTGTCGGCCGCGGTATCGATTGTCCTGTTTATGACTGCACTACCCGTGCAGGCTGCGTTGCTGGATGCCATGCATCGAGACCCCATTGCGCCGATTATTCTCGGCGTTACCGGTGTTCTGTTTGTTGCCATCATAGGCCGGATAAGTGCCCGTTACCTGGGACAACCGCCGGTTGTCGGTGAACTTGTGATGGGGATATTGCTGGGCAATCTGGCAGTACCGCTCGGTCTCGACCTGATTATTGTGTTGCGTGAAGGGCCGGCAATTTTTGACGCCATTGAACAGATGCTGGCCGGAAGCAGTGTGGAAGCAGCCACGCTCAGTGCTTTTGGCGGTAGCTCAGCAATGCGGATCTCCGACCTTCTGCAAGGACCGAACGGTACAGAGCTGCTCCATGTTGTCGATGCAGTGGATGTATTTTCGCGATACGGGATTATATTTCTGCTGTTTCTGGTGGGCCTTGAAAGCAGTGTGGATGAAATGCGCCGGGTCGGAGCCGATTCAGCCCGGGTTGCTGTTGCCGGTGTGCTGCTCCCCTTTTTTCTTGGACTGGCTGCGATGCGGGTGCTCTTGCCTGACCTGCCCATGCACAGTGCCCTGTTCATTGCTGCAACACTGGTTGCTACCAGCGTCGGGATCACCGCGCGCGTACTCGATGATCTTGGAAAGTCCGCTGCACAGGAAACCAGGATCATTATTGGTGCCGCAGTGATCGATGACGTACTGGGTTTGCTGATGCTGGCAATTGTATCCGGCATAGTTGTTTCCGGTGGCGTTGATTTCACACACATGGGACTGACGGTTCTGATTGCAGTAATCTTTCTTGCCGGAGCGATTTTCTTTGGGCCCTACATCCTGAGATTTATCATAGGTCTGTTCCGGAAATTCGACCTGATAGAGGCAAAAATGTTTGTCTCCTACATGTTCGTAATGACACTGGCCTGGACGGCCAACCTGGCCGGACTGGCGGCCATTATCGGGGCTTTCACGGCCGGCCTGATTCTGCACGACGCCTATTTTATACACTGGGGCGCATACAAAAAACACGCCTATTCGATCCGCGACCTGATCATGCCACTGGAAGTCATCCTGGTCCCGATCTTTTTTGTGCTGATGGGTATCCAGGTAAAACTGGAAACATTTCTCCATACCGAATCAATCCTGATGGCCGGTGCTCTGTTGCTGGTTGCCGTGATCGGGAAGCTCGCTTGCGGTATGGCTGCCAGCAAAAAGGTTAACCGATGGACGATAGGGATTGGCATGATGCCGCGTGGAGAAGTGGGGCTGATCTTTGCAGCAATTGGCCATAGCCTGGGGGTTATCGATGAGATGCTGTTTTCCGCTGTTGTGATGATGGTCATCATAACCACGCTGGCAACCCCGATGCTGCTGAAACTCAGTGCCCGTGAGCTGAAATGAATGGCGGGACGCGTTACCAGGCTGTGGATGTAGATGTAAGGAATTCCTGTATATCTCTGTCAATAGCATCAAGCAGTGCTGGAAACGTCTTTTCAAGTACCTCGCCGGGGGTTTGCATGGCAGCCGCATCAGCTTCGGTACCGATACATATCCCGATAATGGAAACCGGAGGATTGCCGTCTTCCAGAGACTCTCTCAACGCCAGCGCCTGTTTGAGATCAACCCCGTGACTGCTGGCAGGCCGGTGAGTCGCATCAAGATCCTCAACAGTAAAATGCCTGACCGATCCCGCCGGCTCAGCGGAACAATACGCATCCAGCAGAATCAGCGTCTGCCCGGCAGAACACTGTGTTACCAGCAATACCGGCGACTCGCAAATATCTATATCAAGAAGGTTAGCCGGGTAGCGTTGCTTAAGGCCTGTGGCATCGAGTTGCCGGGCAGCCAGCCAGCCAATCTGGTCTGCCCCGTGGGCCGAACCTATGCCGACAATCCGGACAGGCGAAGTAGAGGTGTTTCTGTATGCCATAATACGCTAGCTGAAGCAGTCCATATGATAATTGCATGCTGCAGGCAGAATTGCGCTATCTCTTGACGGAAATCAATATCTGTCAAGACCCTGCTATTATACTTTACAGGCAATCCCCACTGAAAGGTTAAGCAGCATGTATTCTCTCGAAGATCTGAAACAACAGAACCGGGATATTAAAAGCTTGTGCGATGTCCTTTCTGTGTTAATCGAAAACAGGGGTCTGCATGACAATCCCTACGTGTGTGAGCTGATGTCACGTTTTAGGGAAAAGGTCTGGATACACCTTGTGTTCGAGGACAATACTATCTACGCGGAACTGGTCAGGCATCAAAACAAGTCTGTCAGCAGTATTGCCAAAACCTTTCGTGACAGTGCCAGGGTTATAAAGAAAAAGTTTTCCGGCTATGTCCGTCGCTGGTGTAATCCAGCGGTAACCGATGAAGATCGCGAAGCATTACTGGAAGAAAGCCGGGAAATATTCAAACTGATCAGGGAGCGGATTGACTATGAGAACGAACAGATGTTTCCGTTGATTGAAAAGACCCCCTGAGCTATTTCAATAGCGGGTGATTTTCCGGCAACTGCTTCGAGATCCAGATCGCCAGCTTGTGCTTCATATTTGGCAATGAAATGTTTTCCTTCGCAAGCGGCTGTATCAGCTTGTCATGAACCAGTAGCTTGTAGATGTATTCAATTTTTTCATTGGCCGAGTCGGTCGCCTCAAACTCGACCACGCCACGCTTTTCACCGTATTCCATGCCGGTATGAATTGCTTCCTTGAGTAATTCAGCTTCGTTCTTCAGTTTTTTTTTGGTCTTGGACATCTGGCTTCACCTGGCCGCGGGATACTCAATAATCATAACCGATTTTCGGCGCTGTCATCATGGTCGTATCAGTGCCTGTCTATCCTGAGCTTCAGGAAATGGGTGGCGCATGAGATGCAGGGATCGTAATTGCGGATAACGGTTTCGGCCCTGAGACGCAACGCGTCCTCCGGCTGGTCGAGCCCGAAACCCTGCAGGGAGTCGGCGATATCCTGCTCAATGCGTGCCTGGTTCTGGCTGGTAGGCGGCACGATGCGCGCACTGATGATATTGCCTTCCCCGTCTGTCGTGTATTTGTGCCAGAGAACGCCGCGTGGTGCTTCCGTACAACCGTAGCCGGTACCTGCCCGGGGTGTCACCTCACCCCGTGTGGAATCAGGTTCGGTATGGCTTTTTAACAGACGGATGGCTTCCAGTATTGCAAAGTGGATCTCAGCAGCGCGCGCCACAATGCTGTGAAACATATTGGTGCTTGGGAAGCGGGTGCCGGTCTTTTGCAGGATCGCAAGCGTGCTTTCAGGCAGTTTGTCACTGTTAAGGTTCATACGGGCCAACGGGCCAACCAGATAGGGTTTCCCGTCCAGTGCTGCATGCAATGCCGTCGAATGAGGTACCTGGTATTCCTTGAAATGTTGTTCGAAATATTCAATGGCTATATCCAGTCCCTGGTCGGATACCAGCCGGCCCCGCATCATGGGGTATTCGGATTCATGTTGTAACGAGACATTGCAGAAATCCTGCTGATCGTCTGGCAGATCCAGTGCAGCCACCCACGCGATCAATGCCTCCGCATCCGGCAAGGCCTGTTCCAGATCAGCGATCAGTCCGTCAACCCGTACCTGGTCAGGTGCGTGGTGAAAACCACCGACGCAGGCACCAACCGGGTGTACAGAGCGGGCTCCGAAAAGGGCCATCAGGTTATTTCCCAGGGACTGCAATCTCAGTCCCCGGCGCACCTCGTCGGGGTAGACTGTCGCCATATCAGGCGCGCTGTTAAAGCCCAGAAAATCCGGCGCTGCCAGTAAGTGAATATGCAGTGCATGGCTCTGTAACCACTCGCCACAATAAAAGACCCGGCGCATGGTCTGCACCCAGGGACTGGCTTTCAGGCCAAAGATCTGCTCCAGTGCGTTGACCGCGCTCATCTGATAGGCGACCGGGCAGATACCGCAGATACGCGCGACCATGTCCGGTACTTCGTGGTATTCGCGGCCTTCGAGCAGTTTCTCAAACAGGCGGGGCGGTTCGTAGATTTTCAGGTTCAGCTCTTCAATACGATTGTTACTGATTGTAAGATGCAGTGCACCTTCGCCCTCCACGCGAGCAAGTACCGGGACATGGATGCGGATGCTGCGTTGTTCAGTCATCGTGCTCTGCGCTCATGGTTTCGACTGATCTGAATGCCGGGTCGGCGCTGTTGAATGATACGAAACGGTGACTGATCTGTTTCTGATCCAGCTGCAGCGTGGAAAACTGCTTGCCCAGTGAATTGATATTGGTGTTCTCGGCCGGTCCATAGCATCCGTAACAATCACGTCCGACTCCAGGGCACAGTGCACCACAGCCGGTCCGGGTAACCGGCCCCATACACGGAAATCCGCGCGAAACCATGACACAGACACGGTTCTGGCGCTTGCATTCAAGGCAGAGCTTGTCCTGCTCGTTGACCGGTGTTACTCCGCCAAGCAGTGAACGTAACACGGCTGTGATCTGGTGTGTATTGACCGGACAGCCATGGATTTCAAAATCGACCTTTATCTGTTCGCCGATCGGCATGACCTTTTCCAGCACTGAAATATAGTCCGGTGTGGCATAAACAGACTTTACCCAGTCGCCCTGGTCTGCGATGTTCCGCAAGGCCTGTAAACCGCCGGCTGTTGCGCAGGCGCCGATAGTAATCACGTATGTACTATTGTCACGAACCTGTTTAATGCGCCGGATATCATCGGGCGTGGACAGGCTTCCTTCCACGAAACTGATGTCGACCGCTTCCGTCATATTGACTGGGCCAGCCTCGGCAAAGTGTATTACATTGACATGGTTAAACAGCGTCAACAAATCTTCACCCATGTTCAGGAAGGCAAGCTGGCAACCATCGCAGGAGCTGAATTTATGCACGGCGACTTTTGGCTTCATAACAAACCTCAAAAACCTTTCTGGCCAAACAGATGCTTGATATCAGCATAGGAAAACACCGGACCATCCTTGCAGACAAACCGGTCGCCGAACTGGCAATGCCCGCATTGCCCCAGCGCGCACTGCATGTTGCGCTCCATGCTGATCCAGATGCTGTTTTCCGGCAAACCTTCTTCAAGCAGCCTTTGTACACAGGCGCGAATCATTGGCTCGGGTCCGCACAGGAACGCCTTGCTGTGTTCGGTAGGCAGCTGTGCCTGATCAAACAATTCGGTGACCGGTCCTACCAGGCCATTCCACTTTTTATCGCCCACGTCAGCTGCGAGTAGTACCTGTGTATCCGGATGCGCGTCCCAGACGTCGTAACGTTCTCTCCAGATCAGGTCGTCACTGTGCTTGACACCCTGCATGATAATCAGCCGTCCATACGCCTTGCGGCGATTGATCACGTAGTCGATGACCGGTACAACCGGGGCGCAGCCGAGGCCACCGGTAATGATAATCACATTGTGAGTACGCGTATCCTGCAATGGCCAGCCACGACCGAAAGGTCCGCGCAAGCCAATCCGGTCGCCCACCTCGAGCCGGGCAAAACCATGCGATACACGGCCAACATCGCGAATTGTGTGGGACAGGGTGCCGGGTGATGCCGGGTCCGAACTGATGGAGATGGGTATTTCCCCGACACCATGCAAATACAGCATATTGAACTGGCCGGGCTGGAACTGAAATCCGTTCGCAAACCCGGAATCGGTAAGGCGAACAGTAAGCGATACGATCGAGGGCGTCTCCTGTTTGCGCGCAATAATTTCCGCTTCGGCAGGACAATGCAAGGCCATATTCATGACGCACTACCCGCGATGGCAGCAACTTCCTCGGTGATATCGATACCGACCGGGCACCAGCTGATACAGCGCCCGCAGCCCACGCAACCGGAGCGGCCATATTGACTGTGCCAGCTACCCAGCTTGTGCGTCAGCCACTGACGATAACGCAGCCTGGTGTCCGCCCGAATCTTTAAGCCGTGGATATAGCTGTGCCCCTGCGTAAAACAGGAATCCCACTCGCGGATATGCTTTGACTGGTTGAGGTCCAGTGTACCCGTATCCTGTTCACTGTAACAGAAACAGGTAGGACAGACCGAAGTGCAGTTGCCGCAGGACAGGCAGCGTTCCGCGACTGCCTGCCAACGCGGGTGGTCGAGGTTTTCGAATAGCATCTGTTCAAGCTTGCCGGAAGGCAGATGGCGCGTCTGGCGTTCGATTGCGCGCCGGTTCTGTTGAGTAACTTCTTCCTCTTGTTCACTTGTTCCAGTCTCTACGGGGAGTATGTTCAGGAGCTCCTGACCCGCCGTGCTTCCCGCCCGGATTAAAAATCCATCATCCAGTTCGTCCAGAAGCAAATCAAAACCATCCTGTGCAGCCGGTCCGTCACCCGTTGACGCACAAAAACAGGTATCGGAAGGGTGCGTGCAATTCACCGCGACAAGGAACAGGGACTCCCGCCGCGCCTGATAATGTGGATCCACGCAATCGCTGCCCAGGAAATGCCTGTCCTGCAGAGTGAGTGCGGCAAGGTCGCACGACCGCACGCCTATAATCGCTACTGGTTCGGCTTCGGTGATCGACTCGGTGAAGGTGATCTTGCCGTCTGTGTCCCGCTTGACGGTCCACAGGGTTTCCCGTGCCTTGAATACGAACGGTTTCAGCGCTTGCGGGCCGTTTGCCCAGCCAAAGTTACGAGGTGAATCGGTGATTTCAACCCGGTAGCTGCCCGGCGCCTGATGTATCGAAATACCGGTGGGCAGTTGATCCTGTGGTGGTAATTCCTCGTAGACGATGGCACCGTCGCACAGTTTCGGTGCCACACAACGATAACCACCGGCTCGAAGGGCAGAGAGCAATTCGTCAAATTCCTTGCGTGGCAGGAAGCTATTGACGTGGCTATGTGAAGTCATCCTTGCTCCGATTGGGGGTGGCAGGACCAAGTTTAGCCTAAATGGGATAAGGACAGTAAAATTGGTCGGGCTGGACGAGTTTCTTTACTGATCTGGCCCAAGCCGAAGGCTGGGGCAGATACTTTGCCGTTATCTGGATGCCAAACTATACTTTCTTTGCAGCGCGCATAAATACTGCGGCTTGAAGAAGAGGCATGCTGATAGAAGTAGCAAACGAACCGGGTATACCCCGCATCGGTGTAGTGCCGAGTGCCGGCGGTGTACCTGGTGTATGTGCACACACCGGGTTCAAGTATGCTTGACGATTTCATTCACGAGCCGCGTATCGCCTATTTCTCAATGGAAATTGCACTGCGCAACGAAATTCCCACCTACAGTGGCGGGCTGGGTGTGCTCGCCGGCGATACGCTGCGCTCGGCGGCAGACCTGGAGCTTCCCATGGTCGCCGTCACCCTGGTCAGCCGTAAAGGCTACTTCCGTCAGGAAATCGATGCCGCGGGAGGGCAGACCGAGCACCCCGATACCTGGGAGCCGGAGCGCTGGGCCACACCATTGTCGGCCAAGATTGCGCTGCAGATCGGAGGTCGCCCTGTCTGGGTGGCCGGCTGGCTATATACCCTGGAAGGCCACATGAATGGACACCAGCCCGTCATCCTGCTGGATACCGATCTCGAGGAAAACCAGCCGGAAGACCGCGCCATTACGGATGTACTCTATGGAGGTGACAACACAACCCGGCTCAAGCAGGAGATGGTGCTGGGTATTGGTGGCATCCGACTGTTACAGGCAAGCGGCTTTGAAGTGCGCCAGTACCATATGAATGAAGGACATTCGGCGCTGCTGGCACTGGAACTGCTGCACCGTCATACCTTTCCTGCAGAAGACCTGCGTCCCGGCGAGTCACCTTATGATCTGCCAGGTGTCAGGGAACTGTGCTGTTTCACTACGCATACGCCGGTAGAGACAGGCCACGACCGCTTTGACTACTCACTGGTTAACAGCGTGATGAAAACAACGGTGGATGAAGCGACGCTGAAGCAACTGGCGGGTGAAAACAGCCTGAACATGACGCGGCTGGCATTGAACCTGAGCGAGTATGTCAATGGTGTGGCCAAGCAGCACGCGGAAGTATCGCGTTCCATGTTTCCCGGTTACCGCGTACACGCCATCACCAACGGGGTTCACCCCTATACCTGGGCCAGTGAGAGCTTCCGGAAACTGTTCGATGCACACCTGCTCGGCTGGTGCCACGAACCGGAACTGCTGGTACGTGCAGATTGCTGTCTTGCTGATCAGGATATCTGGGAGGCACACCAGTACGCTAAACGGCAGCTGATTGACAGGGTTGCTTCGTTGACTTCGGTACAACTGGATATCGACGTGCCCGTACTGGGTTTCGCCCGGCGCATGACTGCCTATAAACGACCTGACCTGCTGTTTTCCGATCTGGATCGATTGAAAGATGTTGCGCAGCGCTGGCCCTTTCAAATTGTCCTGGCCGGTAAGGCGCACCCGCAAGACGAGGGCGGCAAGCAGTTGATAAAAGTGCTGCACACACATATGCGGGAACTTGCGGGGGCGGTTCCCGTTGCCTTTCTGCCAGACTACGGCCTGGAGACCGCCAGGGCGATGGTGGCGGGGGTGGATGTCTGGGTCAACACGCCGTTACGGCCACTGGAGGCTTCGGGCACCAGCGGCATGAAAGCCGCTTTTAACGGTGTGCCCAATCTCAGCGTTCTGGATGGCTGGTGGATCGAAGGGTGCATCGAGGGCATAACCGGCTGGTCCATAGGAAACAGCGGTGCCGCGAACAGCGATACGGATGCCGGGGCGCTATACGATAAACTCGAGCACAAGGTATTACCCCTGTACCATGAGGACTGCGCCGGCTGGATTGCAGTCATGAAGGGTGCGATCGCCAAGAATGCCTCTTTCTTCAACAGCCACCGCATGATGCGGCGCTATGCCACGGAAGCATATATCCGTTGAGTGGCGAAACAGAGAGCCATTGGCAGCTGGAATAAATCCCATGTGTGCAACGAGGCGCATATTCCCGGAATCGGCTGCGCAGGCTATTGCCCGGTCTCCAGGCGATACTGCTCATGGCAGGCAATGCAGTTATTCATAAGCTCCGCGAGTTGTTCCAGAGTATGATCTTTATCGCCAAGCTGACCGGCATCCAGCGCCAGCTGGTCAAAACGCCTGTGTGTATCTAATCCCAGCGTTTTGAACGAGAGTGGCAGCTTGCCCACCAGCGCGTCCGGAACCTGGCCCTGGGCGGACATGCCTGACTTGCGCGCGGCCGCGACGACCGTTTGCATATCGTCGCCGTTGGCAGATGCCAGGATGCCCTGCACGCTGCCAAGAAAGACCCGCATCTCCGCGAGGACAAAGTCGCGTTCGGCTGGTTCAAGGATGATGGCGGTTCGGCCATCGGCGGCGGGCCGTGTCTCACCCAGAAGAATAAATTTCCCAATCAGCGTGCCGGTTGCTGTTAACAGTACAGCCACTAGAATCCAGCAGAATCGGCACATAATTGGTTTTCTCCCGAATTTTAAAATATTAGACGTCAGCTTCCTGTTTTGGCTGTATCCCGCAGTAAACCGATACGCTCCAGCGCTGACTCAGACAGCTTTTGCGCCGCCAGCATGACGGCTTCATCTTTGGCCTGTGTCAGTACGGTGTCGTAGAACGCGAAACAGCGATCACTGTCCGAGCGCAGGCGTTGCAGCAAAGCGTCCGGGTTGTCGCTTGTTGAAACCGAAAAGATTTCCCCGGCGGTTTGATGCAGATCAAGTAGAACCCTCGGTAGGATTGGCTATACTTGCCTCCCTCTGATAATACGCTATAAAAAATATAAGTGAATAGAACGGAGTATGGTGGTGCTACGGTATTGCGTCTTACCTGTCCAGTTGCAGGTGCGCAGGGGATCAGCCTGTCAGATACCTGCCGGCTGTTGAATCTGACGGCCTTCTGGCTGCAACAATGGTGGTATTTCACCGGCGGGAACTGTAAGTGAAACCTTTTATCCACGCAGCCTTTGTCTTATCTGTTGCTACACTGAGCTGGGCCTGCAGTGACGCGCAGCGCGAGAATATCCCGGCACCACAGGTGCTGACTCGGGATGCCGTTGGTTATCTCTGTGGCATGACGGTTCCGGATCACAATGGACCCAAGGGGCAGGTCTTTCTGACCGACCGGAAACAGCCGCTGTGATTTACCTCGGTGCGCGATACCATCGCCTTTGCGCGGCTGCTTGCCACCAGGAGTGGTGCACAGCCCTTCATAGAACAGCATGGTGGTGAGGTATATGTTTTTGACACCATACCGCACGCAAGCATACTTGAAGCAGCGGAACAGTTTTCTACCACCCGAGCGTGTTACCGAAACCACATTAGCCGCTTACGAATGCAGACCAGTTAGATAATGCTCGCACTCGTTACGGCTCAGACCCTGTTCTCGCCGGGAACATTGCCCCCCGTCTCTTAACCATCGACCAAACTTGTATATTCAGTGGTTGTTCGCCTGGAATAGTCTATATTTTTATTAATGGAAGGGGTCGAGCCGAAGATGAGAGGCGTTAAAACAAACCTGTTGATAATGACTTTTGTTGCAGTGCTTCTTGCGCTGGGTGCCTGGGCCGTACAAACAAAGCTTTCCAGCGATGCACGTGCGGAAGTTGCCCGCTCACTCACAATCGTAAGAGATACAACCCATCTGGCGGTCAAGACCTGGTATAAAAGCCAGAAAGCGGCAGCGGCGGTATGGGCTGATGCTCCGAAAATACGTGAGACAGCAGCACGACTGCTTGCACTACCTCCACACCAAGCCGCTTTACTGGACTCGCCAGCCCAGCAGGAGTTGCGCGACTGGTTTCAGCGCATACAAAACGCCACGCGTTATCAGGGATACTTTATTGTCGGGCCGAATCATATCAACCTGGCGTCCAGCCGTGATCAAAATGTTGGCTTGGAGAATCTGCTTGTGGGGCAGAAGGAATTTCTTTCAGATGCCTGGGCAGGTAGACCGGCTGTCAGTTTACCCATTAGATCGGATGTTCCCCTCAGCGACCGTCATGGTCGCCTGGTAAGCGGCTTACCATCAATATTTGTCGCAGCACCCATCCGAGGAGAGGACACAGGCAAAGTCATTGCGGTTTTCATGTTTCGTCTCGATCCCGAGGAAGGATTCACCAATAGCCTGAAACAGGGGCGTATCGGTAAAACTGGCGAGACGTACGCTTTCGATGGCGAGGGACGTCTGATCAGTCAGAGTCGGTTCGATGATCAACTGCGCGAATCCGGGCTTATTCCAGAGGGGGAGCGTGGCATATTGAACATTCAACTACGTGATCCGGGCGTAAACCTGATCGAGGGAGAAAAAGCAATTGAGCCTCGAAGCCAGCTACCATTGACGCATATGGCGAATTCAGCTATCCAGGGTGAGACCGGTATCGATCTCGACGGCCATCGCGATTACCGGGGTGTGCCGGTGGTGGGCGCCTGGACGTGGGATACCGAGCTGGGGCTGGGGGTTACCACGGAAATGGACGTGCAGGAGGCCTATCAAATATTACGCGCCACCCGACAGACCATTGTTACGCTTACCGTATTTGTGTTTTTCCTGCTAGTGGCTCTAACGGTAATTTATACATTGTTCCAGCAACGCAGGATGGCGGAAGAAGAACTGCGACGCGCGGCAACGGTTTTCGACAATACTGATGAAGGGATCATTGTAACTAACGCTGAAGCCGATATTGTTCTGGTTAATAACGCGTTTACTGTAATCACCGGTTACAAGCCCGAAGACGTGCTTGGAAAAAATCCGCGTTTGCAGCAATCGGGGCGCCACGATGCGGCGTTTTACCAGACAATGTGGGATATCCTGAACAGGGATGGTCAATGGCGCGGAGAGATCTGGAATCGGCGTAAAAATGGTGACATCTACCCTGCATGGGAGAACATCAACGTTGTGAAAGATGGGCACGGACGTCTTACCAACTATGTTGCGATATTTTCGGATATCAGTGTCCTCAAGGAATCAGAAGAAAGGATGGTTGAACTGGCGCATCACGATACTTTAACGGGCCTGCCCAATCGACTGCGATTCATAGCCAATTTAGAACAGGCGATCCAGAGCGCGAAACGCCACAAGCACAAAGTCGCGCTGATGTTTCTGGACCTGGACAGGTTCAAATATGTCAATGACACGCTCGGTCACAATGTTGGCGATGAACTCCTGAAAACTATTGCCGGACGGTTGAAAAGTTGCGTTCGGGCCGAGGACACGGTGGCCCGTCTGGGCGGTGATGAGTTCACGGTAGTGTTAACGGAAGTCGCACATGCCGAGGATGCCGGCTTGATTGCAGACAAAATCGTCAAGGCCGTTTGCAAGCCGGTTACGGTAAGCGAGGAAATGATTGATACATCGGTAAGCGTGGGTATTAGCATATTTCCAGACGATGCGGTTGAATGCGAAGGAATGCTGAAGGCCGCGGACACCGCAATGTACCATGCCAAGGCGATGGGCAAAAACAGCTTCCAGTATTTTACTGCCGAATTGGCTTCACGGACGTTTGAACACGCGCGCATAGAATAGGGGTTGCGAAAGGCGTTAGAGGGCAAGGAATTTGAATTATATTACCAGCCTCAGGTAAGCCTGGTCGATGGCAAAATCGCCGGGGTTGAAACACTCATAAGATGGAATCATCCCGAGCGTGGTCAATTACTGCCAGATACGTTTATTCATGTCGCAGATGATTCGGATTTGATCGATGCGATCAGTGAATGGGTTTTACGTACGGCCCTTTGGACGTTCTGGAGGAGTTGGCGCCGGCGCCTAACGTCCTGCAACTGGATCTGGAAATCACGGAAACCGCACTTGAAGGTAGTGAACGTACGATCAATATCATTAACACGCTCAAGAATCGTGGCGTTATGTTCGCCATAGATGATTTCGGCACTGGACACTCGTCGCTTGGCTGGTTAAAACAAATGCCTGTCGACACCTTGAAGATCGACCAGTCCTTTATACGCGGCATTGCCGACAAGGGTGACGATAAAGCAATTGCCGCGGCCATTATCGCCATGGCGCATAGTCTGGGTATGCGCGTCATCGGTGAAGGCGTAGAAACCGAGTCACAACTTGATGTGTTGCGAGCGCTCCATTGCGACGAAATACAGGGCTTTTAGTTCAGTAAGCCAGTACCATCCGGTGAGATGGCCCGATTACTGGAGAAATCATTATCATTAGATAAGACTCAAGTATATGCATGGCTTCGAAAACAACCATTTCGCGTTCTGGGTCATATCCGGAAGTTCGCGGTGAAGTGATCATTCTTTCGACTCAGAGCTTCCGGAGTCGACCCGTATGCGACCTTAGCGATATACGACTTATTCAGTAAAATGGCAGGTATTTCGGTATAGAAAATCACCATAGCTCATGATATCTATCAATTACCTGTCAGATGGAATGTAGTAAGTTTTATCGGCAGCCGAGCAAGCATGAATCTACATGCGCAGCATTCTATTAACAGAGGTATTCCATCATGAAAAGCAGATCAATCTACAGTGCAGCCATTATTATCGCATTGGCGTTCAGTGGTCCATCATTGGCCGGGAAAGGCGGCGGTGGCATGGGTGGTTCAGGCCATCAGCCGGGAATGGATACAGCTCCCAGGCAGTCCGGGGATACAGAACAACGCTCTGACAAGGCACTTCAGCAGGATCGTGACCAGGAACAGTATCGTGGACCGGATGCGGACCGCGACACACAGAAAGCGAAGTCCAAAGGACTGGGTGAAGGAACTGGCAAGGGTGATCAGCTCCGCACCAGGGATCAGGACCAGCTCCGGGAGCAGTCTCCGGCAACTGATTAAGCGCCATGGTAACCTGACAGTAACGGCGGCCTTCGGGGAGCTGTGTAAAAACAAAAAGTGAATTTTAAAAGTGGGATATTAATACGACTATAGGAACAATATCGCCATGCTGGTCCATATGTAGCAGGAATATAAATAGCGATCATTGTTTAAGTGGTAAATGATTTTGCTATTTTTGAAAACGGTCGAAGCAAATTGATGAGATGGACGACGCCAAATACCTGTGCCAACAGGCGCAACCCGGGATTCCTGCTAACTTGCCTATTGACGGGAGCAGGGTTTACCCATGCGCAGGCACCAGAACATTTTGAAGCAGGTATATTCTCATCATCCGAGCCTGGTGAAAATCTGCCGGATGGCTGGCAGCCGCTCAACTTCAGCCGGATTGAGGGGCATACCGATTATTTCCTGGTTAAAGAGAATGATACGGTTGTCATCAAAGCCGTCAGCAATCAGTCTGCTTCCGGGCTGACGCGGGCAATCTCAATTGATCCGGCAGAATACCCCTTCATCCAGTGGAGCTGGAAAATAAATAATCTCCTGCAGAAGGGCGATGTAACCCGCAAGGATGGCGATGACTACCCCGCCAGAATCTATATTACCTTTGCGTTTGATCCCGACAAGGCGAGTTTCCTTGAGAGGCTGGAACAGAAGGCTGCCCAGCTCACACAGGGGCAGGATGTTCCCTACCGGGCTATCTCCTATATCTGGGGGAGTAACAGCCCGGCTGGAACCATGATTGCAAATTCCTACACGGATCGGGTACAGATGTTTGTTGTTCAAGCCGGCGATGAGAAATTACAGCAGTGGGTAATGGAGACACGCAATGTCTATGAAGATTACAAAACAGCCTTTGGTAAAGAGCCCACAAGGATAACCGGTGTAGCCATTATGACGGATACGGATAATACTCGGGAATCTGCCATCGCCTGGTATGGTGATATTGTTTTCAGTAACAACCGTAGCGCTCCCGATTAAGCTGTTACTCGAGCAATTAAGTACTGGCGTGGTTTTCTGCGCCTGCTTACAAGGCCTGGACCCGGCCTGAAGCAGTCGTTCGAACCAGTGCATGCCTGCCGATTCAGCGACGGAGCGGACTGTTAACCCATCGCAGAGACATGGGGGATCAATTGACTGTGCCCCCACTTATTGCAGCCTCGCCAAGGGGCAAATCAATATAGAAGGTGGAACCGGCGTCGGGTTCGGGATTAAAGCCGGCTTTACCGCCGTGTGCCTCCGCAGTGAGTTTGACAATACTCAGGCCCAGCCCCGTCCCGCCGACCTTGCGGGTGTCGGAACCGTCTAACTGCTCGAATTTCTTAAACAGGCGGTGTCGTGAGGCTTCGGGAATACCGGGTCCGTGATCGGTGACGTTGACCTGGACGAATTGACCGTTGACAGCCATGCCCACCTCAATGGTGTCCCGTTCGGCACCGTACTTAGCGGCGTTGGACAACAAGTTTGACATAACCTGGCAGATCCGGCTTTCATCCATATTGACGATGATTTCCGGCGAGGCGTCTTTAAGCACAAAGCTGCTGGAAAACTGTTCACCGTAGCTGCGGTTGTCGTTTATGCAGCGTTCCAGTAGCGGTTTCAGTTCTACCGGGCGCATGTGGAAATCCATCTTGCCGGCGCTGATCTTCTGCATATCCAATATATCGTTCACCAGCGTTTCGAGCCGCAAGGTGTTGCTCAGGGCAATTGTCGCCAGCGATTTGGTTTCAGGTTCCAGCTTGCCGATTACCTCGCTGTCGATCAGCGTCAGGGAACCACGAATGGCTGTCAGCCGTGTGCGTAGCTCTTGGCTGACAACGGATAGAAACTCGTCCTTGTGTTTTTCCGCCCTGCGGCGAAGAGCTTCCTCGCGCCGCACGTAGATCAACATGGCAATGCTCACAAGCACAAAAGGCACAAAAATGAAGGCTGATTGCCTCAGCAGGCCTGTCACGAAATTGGCAAAAAGACCAGGTGCATGCAGGTCGACAGCCTCCCACACGCTACCGGGGACCGCTTGCCGGGAGAGTATACGTCGCTGTTCGTCCGTTGACAGGCGATAGTCATCACGATCCCAGTTGATACGGGCGCCGTCAGCAGTGACTTCGATGAGCTGTGAGGCTTCTTGATAAATCAGCATGGTCTGGTGTTGCGGCGTTTGCGCGTTCTTCAGCACACCCCCCAGAATGTCCGCACGGAAACTGATAAACAGGTTTCCGGACTCAGTACCGGCGCCGAACGGGGCCAGGATGTCAAAGTGGTAAACTTCGGAATGCGGATGTATGCGCGGGCGCTGTTCTCCCTTGGTTACAAAGGTATCGATGTCCTGCTGGCACAGGTCACCGATCAGGCCGTCAAAATCCTCGATATAAGGTGTTCCACCTGAATCGGTCAGCGTAAAGGCAAAATGATTCGGCAAGTGTGCGCTAATGCTTTCCTGCAGCCGTTGCTGCAAGCTTTCGTCGTGCGGCTTGTCGGCCAGCTGTTGAATCAGCTGCAGATGCTCCCTGGCAAACAGGCCAACCAGCCGTTTTTTTTCCGCGATAAAACGCGCCGTCTGGGCGGCGATGCCGGCGGTTGATTCCTGCGCAGTGGCGGTATGGTAGGCCTCGAAGTCCTGTAAACGCGTCTGCGCGATCCACGCCAGCATGCCAGCCACGAGGCAGACGACGACCAGAATGAAAGCGGTATAGTTTTTCACAGCTCCTTTATTGGCCTAGCCGGCAGGAGTTTAAGCGCCTGCCGACAATGCAATCCAGGCGCAGACCGGCTTCGACCAGGTCTCGCCGGGGCCGAAAGCGATCATTGCCGGATGGAACCCAATGAAAATCCGACTGGGTTCTGATAACGTGTTCCAATTGGCCGCAAGGTCTTAAATTCGTTCATTTTATTTGGCGTGAAGACCCCCTGGCCAATTTGAGTATCAAATGCAAACTGCTCGCCATGCTCCTCACAGCAAAGAAAGTGCAGCACCGTGGTTGCCACTCAAAGTCCGCTCTTGGCTGCCAGCTCAACCGGTCGACGCAACGTGGCGAATGGCAACAGGTGGCCGTTCTCAGACCTCTGGATCGGCCAACAACAGCCCTGTGACAATCCGAAATCTGTTTAATCAAAAGTGGGATCTAGGGGCTGCGTCGGATGTCCATCGGGGTGCCCGACCGGGGCCGATACTTCATAGAGTCAGAAAATCACTTCACGATGATTCATAACCCAGCAAGGGCAGATGCCCTGGCCGAGGACCGGTCGGGCCGAACGCCCCCATTTTTCCCGGCTGCGGCGTCTACCACGGGGCCTGGGAATCGGCGCGGAAGTCGCCACCCACAGGTCTGAATCAGGCTTGAATCAACCTCATACCTTCCAACAACATCCGAATAACCCCGCTTACCAGTAGCGCCACACCCACGGACAGGGCTATGGAGAAAAATGCTTCCTTGCGTCCAATGGTTTTGAGCATCACTGCGAAGGTAGATACACAGGGGATGTAAAAGGTCAGGAAGATCAGGAAGGTCATGATCTGTACCCAATCGAGATAAGCTCCGATCTCGAAACTGCCAAGGGCCTGATAGATCATTAAAAGAGATAGTTCTTTTCGCAACACGCCAAACAGAATGGGCACGCCTAACACCACCGGCAGGCCCAACCACCAACTGCTGACCGGTGTAAGTACCACGTTAATAAAGTTGTCAGCGCCAACATGACTGAGCAGCGCCAGCACTATGCTGCCGCCAACAAGTAATGGTGTAACGATAGTGAGGATATCGCTGGTCCGCATCCAGGTTTTGCTGATGAGAGCATTAGCCGTGGGCATTGCATAGGGGGGGATCTCTATGACCTGTCCGGGGCCCGTTTCCGGATAACGGCGAGTGAGCAGGCGCCCCAGTACCGCGATCACGATCATGGTGAGCATGAACACTGCGAATACACCAATACCTCCGAGATATTTTCCGCCGATGGCAAGAATGATGGCAGAGCGCGCAGAGCAGGGCACGAAAGTAATGAGCAACGATGCGACGATGCGATCACGGCCGCCGGCCACCGCAGCAGCTCCGGATATGGCCGGCACATTACAGCCAAGTCCAAGCAGAAATGGCAGGGCAACGCCACCATGCAAGCCGATTTTGTGAAAACCGCGATCCACTACAAACGCGATGCGCTGCATGATGCCTGCTTCCTCCAGCCACACCAGCAACAACACTAACGGGATCATATAGGGAACAACAATCCCCACCAGACCGATAAGGCCGTCTGCTACTGCGCGGCTCACTACACCGCTGGTGGTTTCCGGCTGCCAGGCGGAAATCCAGTCGATCAGTTTTGCAGCAGTAATGCTATCCAGGTATGCGCTGCCCTCGAAGACTATAAACAGCACCAGCGCAAAAACACCTAAACTACCCAACAAGCCCCAATGAGGGTGCAGAAACAATTCGTCCAGCCAGTAGCGCCAGCCGCGCCCTTCCTGAGGTGGGCCTAAGCGGGTGGCTGCCTCAAATAAGGTGGCCGCCCGATGATGGCGATCTGCATGGAGCTCTTCTTCCAGTGGGCGCGGTAGTGTTTGTTCACACTCGGCACGTATTTTCAATAGCTCCGGCAGCAGATCTGGAAAGTGTTGCCCCAGTTCATCCATAAAGTAGCTGTCATTCTCGGCAACTTGCATGATTAAGAAGGAGTAAGGAACACAGAAGGCTTTTTGTAACTCAGGATCGTGCAAAGCCTTGCTCAGTGGCTGCAGAGATTTAACAATATGTTCACTGGGCCGCTGGGGATGCGGGTACTCACCCTCCCGCACAGCATTGGCCGCTGCGGTGAACAGTTCCAATATGCCATACCCCATCAGCGCAACGGTTGGTACTACCGGTATTCCAAGTTGCTTACTCAAGCTCCTGCTATTAATGTGCAATCCCTTGTTCCTGGCCTCGTCCATCATATTCAGCGCCAGCACCATAGGCTTGCCGATTTGACTGAGTTCGATGGTGAGTTCCAGGTGTCGGTCAAGCGCCGTGGCATCCACTACTTGAATGATGACGTCGGGTGGCGCAAAGGGTGCCGGCGGTGCACTCTGTTCGTGCGCCGACACCAGTGGCAAGCGGTCGCCCCACAGAAGGTACTGCAAGGCAACCAGATCTTCATGGGGCAAGTTGTTCAGGGACTGGATACTGGGAAGGACCACCAGCCGGGCTTCGTCGAAACCTATTTGAACCGAGCATTCACCGTATGTACGGTGGGTACCTGTCAGCTCACCGGTATGAATCGACGTTGCAGACACCGCCTCAAATAGAGTTTTCTTCCCACTGCTGGGCATGCCGACCAGGGCGATGCGCAAACACTTCTGGCCTCGGAACAACGGGGTCGAGAGTGGGACATCGAATTGCTGGCTAGCCTGCTGCTTCTTCATTCAGTCTACTATTTCCGAAAACGCTGTATTTGGAAGGTCAATGATATCAGGCTCGTTGGCAATAGCCCTACCACGCCGGCTTCGGCGGCATCCAACGCCTGTTTGGAAGCAGCCTGTTGGCACGCCGGCACCGAGTCATGTGGAAATGGCGAATTTCCCGTCGACACTTTTGAAATTACAGGATGACAGTATTACGACCATACTTGACGATGAGGCCGGCCCTGTTTCTGGTGATGTGACCTGGGCGTGGCAGTGGGATTTTCTCATCGCGCCAGGTGATTCGGTCATTGTCAGTAAAGACCTAAGAATGCAGGTCGTGCCCGTACCAGCGGCGGCTTCGGTCGCCATTTTTGTTCGGCGCTGAAGGTCCGGAGATGGCGTGCGCCGTGCTAAGGCGGCGTTTCTCAGTGGGTGCGAATCCCACCCGGCGATTTTGCTCCAGCCGGAAGTAATCGGAGCAGTCATGGAGGTAACGAAGTGGCTGAAGCCTCTGATGTAACGGGTCATTTTAGATGATCCAGCGAGTGTGCAGGCCGTAACGCGAGTGAACGCTGAGCAAGCCTCGAAAAGGACGTTGCACAGGCCGACCTGCCCGCCATTGCGGGGAAGGCTGACAGGACTGGGGGAATGAGCAAAGCAGTGTCCCCAGTCACTGTGCCGGGGTAGTGGCGACAGCATGTACACAAGAGGGAAACGCACGCAACACGGGAAGCCCCCTGGCGTGGTGAAGGATGACCAACCGGACGCCCGTGAGGGACAGGCCGGGCGCCTTGGGGTGACG
>Ga0316193_10000063_pt1 | contig 50672 bp, 67 predicted proteins | sample MerIslsedime2_MG_FD_207735 | JGI IMG/M metagenome (GOLD analysis project Ga0316193, IMG submission 207735) | Coastal sediment microbial communities from Maine, United States - Merrow Island sediment 2 | ecosystem: Environmental > Aquatic > Marine > Coastal > Sediment | place: USA: Maine... | reverse complement strand
GCTTCGATGCGTGCGTCTTTCTTCGCGCCGCGCTCTTCCGCAATTCGCTTCACCTCTTGGGCGAAGCTCTTCCATTCTGCTTCGTCCGCATCGTGTCCGGGTGGCTCTGGATAATCCTCTAGCGCGAGCGGATCGAGCGGCTTGATCTTCACCAGCACGGGATACGGCTTCGGCACCTCTTTCGTTTTGATGGTCGGCTCAATCTCAGGGCAGACGGTCGCGGTCGAGCTACACCCGGAGAGAGCGAGCAGCACCGCGCCGAGAGCGAGCAGCAAGATGGCGACCCAGATCATCCGGCGTTCGCTGTTGTCGTAGCTCATGGGCCACCTCCCGCTAGCTCGATGATCACCGCTTCGTACGTCTGACAAAGATCGAAGTCGCTCGTGCGCTCGATGAACGCATCGTGTTCGGCCGCGAGCTGCGCCAGCTCTTCGCGTGCAGCATCTCGCTCGGCTGCTCGACGGCGAGCTTCCCAAGCAGATCCCTCGAGGCGGCTAGCATCGTCAGCCACCCGCTGGAAGAACGTGCCGAGATCATCGAGCTTCGTTTCGAGTAGCGCTCGATTCTCTTGGCAGCGCGTCAGCCCTGCCATCCAACCCTCTGCGTTCGCTCGCTCGATCCGTAGCTCAGCTTCGATGCGTTCGATCTTCCCGCTCGTCTTCCATGCGTGGATCTTCCATCCAGCGCCGAAGGTCGCAGCTAACACACCAACGACGATAGCGAGCTGCACCCACGGAGGTATCAGCTTCATCTCACCCTCCTCTCTTCTCGATCACATTGACGGCTCCGTATAAGCCGAGAATCGTCGTGTCGCTTCCGGCCCACACCCCGACGATCAGGGCGAAGTCTTTCGCGTCTTCCGCGAGATTGAGCAAGCCGAAGAACGTGAACAGAGTCACGATGGTCAAGCTCGATAGAGCTAGCACCCATTTCCGCGAGCGCTTCTTTCCGTTCTCTACCACGGGCGTTTTGACTTGAGCCATGAGCGCACCTTCTCTCCCATCGCCGCGGCGTCTTCGAGGAAGTAGGAAATGTAGAGAACCCAAAGCAGCGAACACCCACCGCTCCCGGCAGCTACGCCAAGACAAAACCACGGGACGTTCATGGGCCATACCTCCCTACCGATCTGCGCATCGGAAACGCTTTCGCGGTTCGTGGGCTGACGAGAAATTTCCAGCGCGTGTAGCTATCATCCTCGACCCACCAAAGCGGGGTGATGAAATGGAAGACGCCGGTGACGAATACCATGTCGCGACCCGTTGCTGCCGTCAACGATTCGTAGCTCCATTCCCAATTTCCGAAATGAACGGACGCGAGATAGAAACCCCAGTCAATGGGGAACGCGGGATCCCACGCCATCACATGCCGATCAGGGGTCGAGATCTCGATTGTGTATCCGGCGAAACATTCGATGAATCCCCACGGGTTCTCATAGCAGCGACGAGAGCCGAGCCGGTCGAATTCGAGAACGGCTATCCCTGATTCAACGCAGAGGGTCCCGAACCAAAATATGTTCTCTTCCGGCGACGGCATCGACCACGGGTTTCGATCATGGAACCACCCATCCGGCACGAACGCTTCAACGTCCATACAACCGTTCGGAAGGGGTGGACCATAATAATCCTCGGGGTATCCAGCGAGCGCAGCTAGAGGCACCATGAGAGCTGCGACAAGCACGATTATCATTCGACGCATGATTGCTCCTTTCTGGCGTTAGACCGCCGACACGATAGACCCCGCCATTCGCATGAGCCACCCGACATCACGGAGCCATCGTTCTTCAAGCGCGTTCGAGATGAACGCGCACTCGACCAGCACGGCAGGATCGCGGGTGCCGGCCAGCACAGCGAACCCAGCTTCCTTATCTGAATCGCCGTCGCTCTTATCGAATCGCGGCGCGAGATTCGGAAACCCTACACCGATGGATTGAAAGATCCTCTCGGCTATCGGATCCGCTGCCGTCTGCCCTACGCTCGTCCACACTTCGTAGCCGTGAGCGAGCGGGTTCGAGAATGCGTTCGCGTGAATCGAGAGGAAGAGATCCGGGCGCCAATCGTTCGACATATCGCAGCGAGCCGGAAGCGATACGAACTCATCTTTCGATCTGATACACAGCACCTCGATCTCTCGATCCAGCAAACCTCGACGAACGTATTTCCCGATCTGCAATACGGCAGCCGCTTCCGTCAATCCAGTCGGCCCCTCCGCGCCGGGATCGCTGCCGCCGTGACCGCAATCGAGAACCACTTTCTCGATGCTCATCACCCACCTCCGGCTCTTTGAATCTCGCGGATCAGATCAGCCTTATCCTCGACCATCTTTTTCTCCATCGCGATCTGCCGTTCCTCAAGCCGGATACTGAGATCGTGCTGTTCGCTTCGCTCGATGCTCGCCTCTGCGATATTGTCCTCGACGATCTCTTGGAATTCATCGACCAGCTCGGTCGCTACCCTCTTCACATGTAGATCGATCATTCCTTGCGGCTCGCACTCGTGCTTGATCTGCCCCTCAACTTCGGTGTGAACCTCAGAGCTGATCCCGTAGCGCACCCCACCGAGCACCGCGCCCCCCACGGTGAGCAATAGCACGACAACGGCGGTGGCGAACCCGACGAGCGCCCGCGCTCTCTTCACGTTGAATTGATATGTGTCTTCCTTCTCGCCGTTGCCGCCTGTCGTGATCACCCTCTGCACCCCCGTTGCACGCCGATCCATGTTCCCGTCCATCGACCGCCTCCCCTTTATGTCGGCACGTAATAGTTGTGAGTCAAGACGTTGCCATCGGAAGCGCCGTCAACATCGTAATGACTGATGACGACTTGCCCAACGGCACACGGCGCAGTCGTCCCGCCACCCGCGTAGGCGTACATTCTGGTCATCTCGATATCCTGATCGAAACTTGGGCTGCTCACCGTACCAATCAGAACCCAGCCGCTGTCGGTTTCGGGCGACGATGCCGTCAGCGGAATCACCCTCGCGTAACACTGGTTGGTCGCGAAGTTGTACCGGATGCCCCAGTACCACCAGTAATTACTCGTGGTGGAGCGCCCGAGTCCATACGGCCCGATCTTCCATGAGGCGTCATACACCCCGCCGGTTTTGGTCTTCACGTAGTTGTAGCTGTTCCCGTACATCTCCCAGACAAGACCCTCTTCCTCGTCCTCGCTCATGAGTTGCATCCCGAAGCGGTTGTTCGTGCCGTTGACGATTCCGATCATGCCCATGTAAAAGTAGCCGTCATCCGAAGGTACGAAACCCTCGCCAGCAGCCCATCTGATCCTGCCGCCATTGTTCGTGTCGCCCGGTCCACCCCAACACTTCTCGATGTTCGGGCTTCCCACGTCTTGTGCTTTCCAGAGCGCTGCGTCGTCGAGTTGGATCGATGACCCTGCGCTGAAATGTTCGAAGTGTGTGGGTCTGGCGTCGATGTCGGCAATCACATCGCCCAGGGTATCGCCCGCGTAGTTGTGCGCGATTGGCCACTGTTGGGTCGTGTCGGTCCCGACGAAATCTGCCGTCTCATCATCGCCGCTCACCGTCTCGTCGCTGTCGACTGGATCAAAGATGTAACCTGACTTTGTCGGGGTGACGGTATAGCTGCCATCTGCGAGTCCGGTGAAAGCATAATCACCATTCACGTCCGTGGTGTCGGTGTCCGAAGCGTCGCCGCTCAACGTGACCAGAACGCCGGGGAGATCGGCTGTGAAGCTATCAACGATGTTGCCGGTGATCTGCCATACCTGAGCCATCGTCCCAGCCACCTCGTCGTCTTCGATGATCTGCACTATGTCGCTAGCCGGAAGGAATGTGCTGCCGCTCAAGGTCGGCGTTATAGTGTAGAACCCAATTCCCAACCCGGTGAACTCATACGCGCCTCCGTCAGCCGTGACGGTGGAATCTGAGGCAGCACCAGTGAGGTTGATGGTAACGCCGTCGAGTCCAGCCCCGGAAGAGTCGTTGATCGTCCCCGAGATCGTGCGGAAGATCACAAGCGGCTCGACGCCATAACCGAGATTCAGTTCAAGCTCTTCACGCCGTGTATCAGCCCCGGCTGGAATCTCGACCTCGATCGTCCCTTGCTTCACTTCTCCGATATTGAAGTTCCCGAGATTGGCTGCGGTAGCACGGGTCGCTCCCACTACCGAATACGCACCAGCTCCGAGCTTCACCCGCACCCGGTCAGCGATGGAGGTCCACAAGAGCAGACCAGCCACCGCGATCGGCGAGTAGAAGTCCACCAAGATCTCGGTCGCCGCATCCCGAACCTGCTGGTCGAGACGATGACCTCGCATCGGGACGGCGGCATTACGTTGTCGAACTTCCGGCATTGGCCACCTCCCTTCGCTCGTCTTCGAGCTTGCCGAGCGTGCGCTTCGACTTCTCGATCACCCCGCCGAGCTCTACGCCGACGCGCTGCTGTGCGAGCGCTATCGTTTTCCGCATCCCCTTGACCTCGACGCTCATCTTTCGAGTGGCGTCAGCGTCTTCCGCAATCACGGCTTCGATCTTGCCGAGCGCTTCGGTGTTGCGTTCGAGCGCTTGGGTGACGATTCGAAATAGCTCCAGAACCTGCGTGTCTTCCATTGCTCTCTCCTATCCACCTAGAACTGAGAATTCCGGCACGGCGTAGCTACCTATCACCGTGCGTGGGTAAACGTCCGTGAGATCTTCTTTCTGGATGAGCCATACGATCTGCTCTGCTCCGCTGACGTTATCGACCTCACCGATTCCTAGCACGATGTCACCCGGTTCGGGTGGCCACATCCACATCGCGATTGATGCTTGTTCGTTGCCGGTGAAGATGAACGCCTCGGATTGCGTCCACCATTGCGAGTCGATGATCTCGTGCCGTAGCTGAGCTGCGCCGCGAGAATGATCGAACGCCCAAGAGATCCCGGCGTCAACCGAGTAGAGATTGTGGAGGTATTCCCACCACGGGTTCTGCGTCGTGTGAATGAGATCGTGACGGCGCGGATAGATCGGCGGCCGGTCGAAATAAGCCGTCGTGTAGATCTGTCGAGTGGGGAACATCTCGAAAAACGAGACGTACAAAAAATTCGCCCAGCACGTTACCGTCCAGCGCCAATTCGCCGGTCGCAGATAGAGTCGGTATCGCCCGTCTTGACGCATCGACATTCGGCGCAGCGCTCGGTGAACCGGGTCGCCGTCTTCATTCACGACGTTGTACCATTCGGGGTGCGTGAGATCTACGGGAGCGAAGAGCGGCGAGTAATTGATGACCGTTCGGAACTCATCTCCGATGTGATGATTCTGGACGAGCGACGCGGGTTGCTCCAGACCGCAGTAGCCATACGCCTGTCCACCCTTCTCGTTGTAGACCGGTTTGCGTAGCCACTCGGTCGGATGATCGTGTTCATCTGCGATCTCGTCTACCGTCTTCGAGTCAGCCACCCTCGTATCGTTGATCTCGGTGAACGGCGAGTAAGCGGCATCGGTCGGGATCTGCGTGAGCTTGCCGCTGACGAATGAGTATTGATTGAACATCGTCTCGTAGCGAACCGTTTCGATCTTCAACCCGCCATCTTCACCTTCGTAGCGCGGCGTCCAATCGATCCAGCAGCGAGCGGGGAACGGGCGCGGCCACGGCAAGAAATCGGCGCGCGTCTCTTCCGTTCTCAGCGCGTTGTTGATCTGCGCTTGAAGATCGCCGGGGAATTGGTATTCCATATCGAGCGCTCGGTAATAACCGTCGTTCATCCCGGGCGTATCCATCCACGGAACGATCATCAGTTTTGACCCGGCGTCGAATAGCTCAGCCCTCATTGTGGGCGCGGCCTTTCTTGCAGAGTGAGAACCGTATCCGGCGTGCGCCACGAGCCGTCTTTCTCGCGACGAATCGACTTCGAGAACCCGACGAGCATCCACGTGTCGTCGTCCGTTTCCGTCTCGAGGTGCAGCGCGTTCGCGTAGGTGTTCCACGTCACGTTCGGCAGCCTGATCTTCTGTCCCCATTCGAGCGAGAGAACCGGATGAAGCAAGGTCAATCGGATCGTGTAATCGGGTGCGCGGTTCATCGCGAACTGCCGGTCAGCTACTTCCTCTGCTACCTCCTCCGCATCCTCAGCCGGAAGATCGAATTCAACGACCTCGCCAAAATCATCTTCACCAAGCAGCGGATCATCTGGAGCGATAGCATCGACGACTTCCGGCTTGCTGATAATCCGATACGAGCGATGACCCGCCCCGCTGAATGTCACCGATTCGTGATTCGAATCCGTCGACTCCTGCGAGTGATAGACCGCCGTCGCGTAATACTCATATTCGCCGGTGTCCTCGACATCCGTATCGATGTGACTGCCCTTGCCGACATCATCTTTCCCCATCGTGTTTTCGACCTCAGCGATGCGCGTGAACTCCGTATCGCGCGGCTCGGGTTCGGGGTCGGCGTCATGCGGCTCGTCGTAGCTCGTCGCACCCGGCAACGGCGAAGCGGGAGCGCCATCGAAATCCGTCACATCGGTGTCGGTGAGAATCAATCGATTCGTCGGCGCAGCGGGCGGGGTGTCGTACCAATCATAGAGATTGTCGTCGGGTGTGCGCTCCGGCTCTTGCGTGATCTTTCGATAGACGTTGTATCCGGTGGGAGCGACCGAGTATTTCCCCGATGGTCCGAAATAGGAATTGTTGATCGTCGCGCCGCCACCCTCGATCTCGATCTTGACTCCACCCTCTTGCTGCGCTGCTTCGATCTTTGGTGGTTCGAGCGGCACGGGTAGCTTATAGCTGTAGCTCTCTTTCCGAATGTATTCCGGTCCGCTGACCTCCACGCCACCCGCTCGCAACGCATCCTTCTTCGTATTCCAGACCGTCCACTTATCGAACTCTTCCTCGACCTCATTGTGTTCGACGATCACGCCGTTGATCCACTTGCTAGCTTGCGTCGCTTGCTCATCTTCAACGACCGCGCTGGTCGCGTTGGCATTGCTCCAGAGCTTACCGGTAGCGATGATTCGATCCTGTAGCGTGCCGGGTTTGTAACCGGCGAGTGCGACCTTGATGTATTCGTCTGACCAGAACTCAAGATCCTTCGTCGGATCTTCCGGCAGATCGTAAACGACGTAGGCGTTGACCACTCGCGTTCGCCCGAGATTGTCGCCATCGTTGAGCGGCGAGAAGCACCAAAAATAATGCGTCTCCTCTTGCACCTTGCGGAACGCTCGCCCGAGTCCCGGCAGATAGGTCGTCGCGTAGATAATGTGATCGTATCGGAGGGGTGGCGCACCGGGGAGATCGTATTGCCAGCGCTCCTCATCCCTGCGGATCTTGTCACCGTTCTGATTGAGAACCGTCTTCGTGCGCTCGATCAAGATCTCTTCGTCGGGGCGCGTCGGGTTTTTATAGTAGCCGCTGTAGATCGTCGTCGCTCCCAATCCCTCCGTCATATCGTCAGGAGACGGGCCGGGATCGAACGATGCTTTCTGGATGACGTTTGGAACTAGAGCCATTGTGTCTTCCTCATCATCACGCGCCGAATTCGCCGCAAGCGCTGCGGCTGAACGTCGAGAACCCGCACGGCGTTCTCGGGTAGATTCAAGATCGAACCGCTATTCATCCACGTTTGAGTTGGGTCAGCGATCACCAGCGTATTCGTCGAGCGAATGTAATACCTCACCGGAGCAAACGGATCGGTCAGCATCTCGACGGCTTTCCAATAGCTGAACGTCGGATCCACGACGTATGCGTTCATCGTGTAATTCGGAATCCGGATCTGCACCCGCACCCTCGCGGCAGCCATCAAACGACGGATCGCTGTGTGAAGATCTCGCACTCCTGCCCACACTCGATACACGCCGATCTCGGTATTCCCTTTGTGGTTCGCTATCGCCAATCCGACATCTTGCTCGACGTTGCGGGTGGATGGAACGAAGATGATCGTCTCGGGTGGCGCCCGTCGCTTTGCGAGCCACACATATTCGTATCCCTCAGCGATGATCGTCGGCACCTCACCAGCGACGACATGCACCATCCGTTTGCGATCCTCGGGGATGACGCCGTTGCGGATCACGATCTCTGCTCGCGGGTTGCTCGGGTCGTAGGTTTCGTAGATGTCCCATCGGTTGCTCTCATCGAATGTGTGCCACCCGGCAAACGTCAGCCGGAACTTTCGATGGATCGAATTGTCTTGCGAGATCTCAACCGACGTGATCCATTTCGTCACGTCCCTTTTATCCATATAAACGGTGAGCATGTACTGCACGATCAGCTCCTCGTGTAGCCGAGCGCAACCAGCTCAGCCCAAGTGTCGTCGTCGATGATGTTCACCTCAATCATCCCCTCTCGGCTGACGCCGTAGACGACAATCGAGAGCGGGTGATCGTCGAGGTATTCGATAGCGGCGAGCATCGACACCGGCTGGTCGTTGATCGTCCAGACGCCGACCTGAACGGAGAGCGGGAAGTCGTCGCGTTGCCACCCCTGCACCAGCATCGACATGAGGTGATCGTCGCGCTGGTATCCGCGCACCTGAACAGAGAGCGGGTGATCGGTCAGATTCACCTCCGAGATCAGGAAGCTCAGCGGGTGATCATTCGTCTTCGCGTGACCGACGAGCCACCGAGCGTCGGCATGAATCGCGAACCCTTTATCGGTCAGCACCCATGAGTAGATCTTGCCGCCTGGATCCCACGGTTTCAGAGCGGTCCATTCGTAGAGGTTCACGCCCGTGTAGAACGGCGTGATCGGCATTGTGAAGTAGCTCCTGAGATATCCCTGCCGATAGCGCGGCTCCGGCGCTGCTTCGAAGGTGATCCCCTCGATGGTGATGCTCGCGTATTTCAGCGTCGCCGCAATCACCTCTCGATTCGCCCCGATCCAATTGAGCGCTGCTCGCGCCGATATGTTGCTCCAATCCGCTTCTATCGTCGGCGGGTTGCCGCTCGATCCGATCCACCCTCGACCCCACACAAACATCAAACCGTTCGCGATCGTGCACGGCACCGCATCGACGATCAGCTCGAGTTCTGCTTCGTTGATCGGCTCGTGATATACGCGAAGATTCTCAATCGTCGGCGTCGCGTTAATGTCGGTCGTCGCCAGCTCGATCTTCAACTCAAGCTCATCGTGACCCGAGCCAGCGACCATCTTCTCCGAGTAATCGATACCGGGTAGCTCGCCGTCATTCGTACACGCAAGCCAACTGCCGTTCGGCCACCTCGCTTTCACCGCGACCGTCGTGTCGGTCGGCGTCACCTCATCCCACGTGACGAGCGCGTGCGAATACCCCTCGGCTGCCGTGACATCGATGATGTCGCTCTGCCAATCGCCGTCTGTGTAATAGGTCGCCGGTGACGGCACGAATGAGAAGTCATCCATCCGGTTGTAATACCAACCGCTCGGGTAGATCACGCCGTGACCGACGTACCCTTCGCGGGTGTAGGTGCCATCGCCACCGCCCCAATTCCATGAGCCGGGTTCGGCGTCACCGTCTACCCAAACTTTGTACTGGCAGTAGGTTTCGGTCTCTTCGACATTCGACCAAAATTGAAGTTTGAACCAGTACCAAAGATGATCTTGGAGATCGATGCCGTGCGAGCTGTTGTAGATCGTTGACCACGAATCCCAATCGTGACACTTGTGAAACGAGAAGTTGGTGCTGTTCGCGATCAGCTGTCCGGCGAACCCGCGCTGCCCTGTGCCGCCTCCGGTCGTCTGGAAAAAGATGACGTGTTTCATGTCACCCTCGGAGTCGAACTTGATCTTGCACTTGACCGTGCCGCCCCAATGTTGACCGCCCTCATCGAACCGCCGAGACAAAAAAGCGGAGCCACCTTCGTAGCGAACGCATTGCCCGTCCTCGTCGGGGTTGTCGTAGATCTTTACGTAGTCGTCCGACTGATCCATCTTGTACCAATCGTCGGGCTGACCGCTATCGACGAGGAGCGTGGCGTACAGATAATCATCGAAGTCGATATCGGGCGAATCGGTTTTGAGCTGGATGAGATCACCAACGATCTCGACCTGATCTACCGTGCCGCCGTCCGTGAAATCCTGCCCTTCGTCGTACAAGATCTCAAGCTCTTCTGAGTTATTCGCTTCGAGGTTGACGATCACCGATTGACCATGCTCGACCCCTGCTTCATCGTCTATCGGATCCCAGGTCTTGACGACGATGATCTCGTCGAACTCCGACCCGACCCGCAGCTCATCCGGCACCGAGCTGCCAGCAGACGGGACGTTCACTTCGGTCCATTGATTACCGCTGACCTGAGTGCGCGGCGTGTAGCCACCCGATGATGGGACGTTGACGGAAACGACACCCATCGATCAGATCATCCGAGCGTTGAGCCGCAGCCGTTTCAACTCCTCTACGGTGACGACGGTCGCGACGGGTCGCAGCCAGAACGCGGCTTCACCTGCGCCGACTTTCGTGACGAAATCTCCGGTGGCATAATCTAGCGTCATCGATGCCGTAAGGTCGAGGTAATCCGCGCCGACGCTATCGACCACCATCGTCTCGGAGTTGTTGGGATCAGCGGGTGATTGGATGAACACTTGATCGCTCGAAGAGAATCCCGTCACATCTGCGACATAGAGCCGAGCCGGTTGCCCTTCGCTCACCCCGCTCGCTTGATCAACGCTCGTGAAGACCGCCGCCGTGACGCCGCGGATCGGCAAGGTCGTGCCGATGCTCGCGCCGGAGCCGTAGACGTTCGAGTTCGCCGTGAGCGCTTTCAATTCGACACCCCAACACTCAACGGCCATGTCCCAATAATCACCGAGCGTATGGCTTCCAGAATCTCCGAACGTGATGTAGATCCCATCCATGAGGAGAATCGGTGAGGTGCTGCAATCTACGTCTTGAGCTTCCCATGTCGAGCCGCCGTCGATGCTCCACTCAAACGTGTCTGGAGTTCCCGTTCCGTCAATGCGGACCCGCAGCGTATTCGACCAGACGCCGTTGAAGTTGCCGCTGACTGACAGATCGTCGTTCCCCGTTCCACTGAACGCTGGCGTGCCGATGCTCGCTTCTTGCGTATCGCTGACCTCACCCTCATTGATGTTGGTCAGATCTTGCACGAACGCTTTCGTATCGACCGGCCATTGCGCCGGAACGATCATGCGAGTCGGGAAGAACTTCGTGGTGCTATCTACCGTCACCTGATCTTTGGTCTTCTCGCGATGACCGATGATCGGTCGCCACCCTGTCGCGTCAGCGCTTCCGGCGTTGTCGTTGGTCATCTCGACCTGATCGTTTGAATCGGCCGGCCAGCTCGTGTCGGTCGTGTTTCCGGTGACGGCGATCTCGACCTCATCGCTGGTCACAAAGTTCTCGCCCTGCCATGCTTCGGCGGGGATCGTCAACCCACCCTCGACCGCCGTGAAGAGCGTCGAGGTGTCGCCGCGCCAATCGGCGTCCGCGTTGATCGTCGGGTGCAAGCTCACAGCGTTGTCGCGATACGCCTCGGCCTTGATCTCGTACTGAGTCGCGCTGTAGAAAACGCATGTGTATTTCTGGCTGACCGCTGCTTCCGTCAGCGCAACGTAATCGAGCTGACCGCTACCGATTCGCGTGATCGGATCGCTGTACTCCGGATGATCGTCGAAGATCTCGACCTGCTGGATCTCGTCGGAGTAATTCCTGATATGAGCTTTCACCGGCGTGCCGGTCTGACCCGGCTCAACCGCGCCGAGATAATATTCCTCGCCGGGGTTATCACCGACCGCCGATGACAGATCGAGATCGCCGCTCCCATCATCTTTGTAGAACTCAATCGGATAGACGTATGCGAACGCGATGTACGGGCGGAATGAGTAATTCACAGGCGGCTTGAATTGAACCTGCGTTCGCCCCGCTGGACCCGCGCCGGGAACGTGATAGCAGCTCATGTGGATCCAGAGGTCGGTGTTATCACGAAGCGACCGCTCAACGATGTTCTGAATCGGGAATCGCGAGATGTCCCAATTGCCATAGACGTGATCCCACGTGCCGGAATTCGACACCGCTTCCTCAACATCTTGTCCTCGAACGATGTGCTGCCGATCTTGATACCAATCAATGTCACCGCTCTTATCTCGACGCCATGTCGATGCGTCGCCGTGATCCAATGCGACGATCATCCGTCGAGCTTCCCACACGCCCGAACCCGCCGTGCCGAGATCGGTATGCGTCCAGACGATGTCGGCTTGAATGAGGATCGGAACCTGTCCGAGCTTCGCTTTGATCTGCGCTATGAGGATCTGGATTACGGCTTCGTTCACCGACCCGGACAGCGCACCAATATCCAAATCATCTTCATCCGCAGTCATATCGAATTCGGCGTTGTTTACCGTATGACCCCACGGCCCAAAGGTCGTCCGGAAATTGCCGCGATCAGATATCCAATCGGCGGCTTCCGCATCGGCTTGGCCCCATTCCCAAAAACGCATAGCTTCCTCCTACACCGTCAAGCCGCGAGAGCGGAGCATGGCGAAGCGCATGTCACCCGGTTCAGCGGACCCAGGAATATTCAGCCGGATCCAGAACAGCGCGTGTCCACCAGCCGTGATCGTGCCGCTCGTCTCGCCGCTCTCGGTCAGCGTTAGCGGTCCGCTCTGCCACGTGCCGGGAGAGCCGGTCACATCGGGTGCGAACTCAATCCAATCGTCACCCTCTCGAACGCGGATCGTGAAGACCTTCGAAGATGGGTCGCCGTTGTCGTAGAACGCTATCGACATACCCGGCAAATAGTCGCCGCCGTCGATGTAGCCGGTGACGCCATATTGGTACATCGTCTCGTCGAGATCTCCGTCCTCAATTGCTTTGTTCGCACCGCCGCCGTCTTTCTCGACATAGAGATCAGCGGTGTCGGGTGTGCCGCTCTGATAATCCGCGAACGTCAGCTCGTAATCTCCGGGTGTCGCGAGAGCATGTCGCGCCGGATCGGAATGGTTCTTGACGAACTTGATCCAATCCGCGACGTTAGAACCTGAGATGAAGAACCCGGGCAGCGCGTAGACCTCCGTCTCGGATGAAGATTCGGTGCCGACATTGCGAGCTGCGATCTGTCGCTGCGGCGAGAGATCACCCGCCTCGATGGTGCCGACGTTGAACCGTCTCGAAGTAGCACCAGCCCCGTCCATCAGAGCGCCGACAGATACCTTCGCCGTCCAGCCGGACGCCATCGAGTTCGAGAAGACGATCCCCACTCCCGGCAGGGTCATCTTGTTGACGGTCGCTCCGTCAGCCGTGACGCTCACGCCGGTCGCGGTGTGCTCGTTCTTCGGATCTTCGCCGGTCACGTTCACCGTCGATGCCCCGGTCGCGGCGATGGTGTAATCCCCTGCGATTGCTTCACCGTTATCCAGCCACGAGATCGAAACGATCGGCGCGTTGATCGTATTCTCGAATCGAGCGAGCAGCGACGAATCTGGATCTGTCGGTGCCGCCGCATCTCGGAATTGAATTTCTGAACTCATGGTCGCCTCCTATAGCCGAAGCAATAACAGATCACACTTGTACTGAACGAAGATCGGGTCGACGGGAGAGCCGTCTGTTTGACCCGTAGCGTAGTCGTCGTTGTAGGGGATCAGCGCTTGATCTTCTCGCGGACCGAACATGCATTGGATCACCGCGGCGTCACCCGGCGTCAGCTTCACATCGACGGGCCCTTCACCTTCCATGAGCGTGATCAGCGTACCGAGATCAGATCCGGCGATGAGTCGCAGCCGAATGCGTAGAAAGCTCTTGGCTTGGGTTCGCACGAATTGCGTGGTAATGGGTTCGCCACCTATCGCAATCGCGTACGCGGCATCCTGAGCATCCTCAGCGTGCCTCTGGAGCATGATCGGCGCTGTGTCAAACAAGAGCTGCGTAGCCCCTCGCTCGAATCCCGTCTGGTTGATCGTGAACGCCATCGTTTCACCTCATCCCGTCGTGTCCGGTATGCGTCCGTCAATCGCGTCCTGTACCGCTTCGTTCCATCCCTCGAGGTCGAGCTGCGGTTTGATATAAATCGTCGTGTCTTCGATTCGCTTCACCCACGCATCGATAGCTACCTGCCCGTGATCAATCCCCTTCTGGACACCCTTCGAGAAACCCTCACCGAGCGCGTTGCCGACCTTCTCGCCGGAACCCATCGTGATGCCCTCGATCACCTTGCCGGTCGCGTTGATGTTGTTGTGCAGCACGACCCAATTCTCGGTCAGCTTATTGACCTCCGGGTTGATCCGTCCCTTGAGGTTTTCGGCCATCTCTTTCGTACCCTTCGGCAGCTCGACGTTGTTATCTTTCGCGAGCTTCAACCATTGGTGGAGCTTGTCGCCAAATTCTCCGGCGAGCTGATTCTTGTCGATGCCTTTCTCTACCATCTTCTCGTATTGGAACAGCATGTCTTCGAGACCCTTTTGGATATCGCCAGCGGTGTATAGACCTAGCTCTTCCTTCAATAGCTCGATGCTCTCTTTGTGAGCTTCGTTCGCTTTGTCGACCGCGCCGTGCATCACCTTTTCCCCGACCGTTTTGAACGCGCCGAAGATCTCTTCGTAGACGCTCAGCTCTTCCGTAACGACCTCGACGACCTCGCGCCGTTTCTTCGCGAGATCAACAGCGAGCTTCGTGAGCTGCTGGATCCGACCGGCGTTCACCCGCGTTTGCTCGTTGTTGTATTCCCATTCCTTGCCGGTGAGGTTGAGTTCTTTCTTGAAGAACTCCAACTGGTGAACGGCGTCATCCCACACCTCGTTGTGTTCCATCATCGCGTCGGTGAGATCGCTAGCTTTGTGCGCGTTGAGATCGAACAGCGTTTGCATCCATTCGAACTCATTCAGCATCGGACGAATGTAATCCCCAATGGCAGCACCTATCAGCAATGCCGTCGCGATCAGCGCCGCGCCGAACGCAGAGGTCGCGAACGCTGCGGCACCCGCCCAAGTTGTATACGCTTTCATGTAGACACCGATGGAAGCTATCGCCGCCGCGCCCCCTCCGGTTGTCGCCGTCGTGATCGTCATCCCGAGCGCGGCTGCCATCTGATTGACGGAGAGCGCAGCACCTTCGGCAACGATGGCGGTCGTCGTCGCCGTCGCGTTCCACTTCGCTACCGCGCCGGTCGCAGCACCAGCTACCAGCGCCATCTTTCCGAATGCCCAATTGAGCGGACCGATAGCGACGAGCAGCAACCCGGTGTTAACGACCATCAGCCGTAGAGCCGGACTCGTCTTGTCGAGGAATCCCGTCACGGCTGAGAACGCTTTCCCGAGTTTCTGAATCGCGGGGATGATCGTCGGGATGAGTAGATCACCGAGAGTGAGGAAAGTGTTTTGCATCTCAGCAAGCACCGCGTTGAGTTTGAACTTCGCGGTGCCAGCTGCTGTCGAAAACGCCTTGTCGAGATCTGCCGTCGTCGTCTGTGCGAGGGACGCGAAGATCTTCTTGTTATTCTCGGCGCTCTTCCCGACAATCGAGAGGACGCCGTTCAGCGCTCGCACATTACGGAAGACCTTTTGCATCGACTCTTCGTTATCACCGAAGGTATCCTTGAGCTTCGTGAGCAACGCGATCAACCCCTGCTCTTTGAGGATGAGCTTGAGATCTTGCATCGACATGCCGTACTTCGCCATCTCGGTTGCTGCTTGCTTCGTCGGCTTCAAGATCGTAGCTAGAGTAGAACGCAGAGCCGTCGCCGAAATCGCGGCGTTCAAACCGAGTCGGGTCATCACCGATAGCGCCGCGCCGACCTCATGGAACTCAACTCCAAGTTCGGCAGCGACGGGAATGATTTGTCCGATCACGGGCGCGATCTCTGACGCCTCGGCTTTACCCTCTCGAACGGTAGCGACCAGAACGCTCGTCGCCATTTCTGCGGAGAGGTTCGCAGCTCCGTATGCGTTCATCGCTGACGTTGCGGCATCGGCTACAACTGCCGTTTCACCTAGCCCTGCGGCTGCACCTTTCGCTGACGCTTTCAGCGCGTCGAGCGCTGCCTCTCCTCTCAATCCAGCGGAGGTGATGAAGAACATCGCGTTCGCGAGTTCGGTGGAGGTTTTCCCGAGCGCTGGTGCTAGCTCGCGGATCTGCTCTCCCCAGGCGTTTACCTGCTGTTGAGCGACACCAACCAGCCCGACGATATGTTGCATGGACGTTTCGAAGTCCATCGACATTTTGATCGCAGCCCCGCCGATAGCAGCGAGCGGTAGCGACATCGACATCATCATCGTGCGGCCCGTCGCTACCATCTGCTTCCCGAGCGCCGTGAGCTTCGCCGAAGCCGTAGCCATCCCCTTATCGAACGCGACTGTGTTCGATCTCAGATAGACAATCAGATCACCTACGGCTGTAGCCATCACCTACCCCCGAACATCTTGCTGACCTTGTCCCAAATTGCTTCCGGCGTCTTCTGTTCTTCCGCTAGCTTTTCGGCTCGCTTCGCTGCTTTGAACATGCCGGTCAATGTGAATTCGTTGAGCGTGTAGGGTTGCTTCCGTTTCTCTTGGTCGCGATGAGCTTCCGCATAGAGCGATGGCTGGACGGCAGCCATCGTTTCCATCCACTGAACCTCGAGCATGTGCCGATCCATCAAGAGCTGAAATTCGTATGGCGTCAGCTCCCAAAATTCGGCGTCGCTCAATCGAAGATCGTAACGACCTACGGCCCATAGCTCGGGCCACCCTATTCGTTCTCCGTCTCCATCGGAGGGTCCGTCTCATCTTCATCCTCCGGTTTCGTTTTCGGCATCGCCGCAGCGAACGCGTCAATGATCACCCGAGCGACCTTATCGGCACCCGCTGTTTCGATCAGATCCCCGACCTCGGGGAGCGTCAGACTCGGATCTTCGTGAATCAATCCAGCCCACACGAGCGCTCGCATCACCCTCACCGAAGAGAAGGTGAACTCGCCCATCAGGAAATTGATTCCCGTCACCTCCTCCGCTTGGCATAGGGCATTGAAGGAGATCACCAAGGTTCTCTCCCGATCCAGACGCAGTGGGATCTGTACTCGTGGCAAGCTCATCGCGTTCCTCCTTTACGATCCTTTGATGAAGTCGGGTTGTCCGTTGATCTTGATCACGACAGCGCTCTTGAGAATTCCGTCAACCGGAATGTCTTCACCGAAGGTGACGAGATAGCCGGAGAAAACCCACTGGCTTTCCGTGCCGCCACCCGCGTCGTTGTAGAGCAGTTGCCATGCCGTTGTGTATTGCAAACCGAGCAGCGACACCAAGCCGGTCGTGCCGTCATGCGTGGCGTCTTTCGGGATGAAATTGACATCAAAAGAATAGTCGCCAGCGGAGGTGATCCCCGCTACGCGCTTCATCCAATCTGTCGTCTGCGATGGCGCGTCGTGGGTAGCTTGCTCGATACCCGGACCCGCGCTATCGACCAGCTCGGCAATCGTGGTGAAGACCGGGTTCACGGCGATGGTCCAGTAATCCCCGAGGGTGTGACCGGTGACGGCTCCGAACTCGATCAGCAACCCGAGTTCGAGTTCCATTGCTTGCGCTGCGCCAGCGATGGGAACGTCTTCGGCTTCCCATGTCACGCCGCCGTCTCGTGACCAGCGGAAGGTGTCAATCGTATCGGCCAGATCGATCTCGACCCAATACGCTGCGGTTCGATGACCTTGATAGACGGATGCGGCATCCATCGTCAGATCATCCAGCCCTGATCCAACGAGCGTCGGTGAGCCGGTCACGCCGGTGCCGTCGCCCATCTTGAGCAGAGTTCCGTGAGATGAAAGTGGTTGTGTCATGACCTAGCTCCCCTTCGTGAATATGGGTTGACCGTTGATCTTCAAGACGACCGCCGACTTGAGAATTCCATCCACGGGGATATCTTCACCGAACGTCACCAAGAATGCGTCGAACGTCCAGAACGATGCCGTGCCAGCTCCCGCGTCGTTGTACAAGAGCTTCCAGCCCGTGACCTGTTGTAGACCGAGCAGCGAGAGCAACCCCGTGTCGCCATCGTGGGTGGCGTTTTTCGGGATGAAATTCACGTCGAAAGAATAATCCCCTGCCGACGTGATTCCGGCTACCCGCTTCATCCATGCCGTGTCTTGAGCGGGTGCATCGTGCGTCGCCTGTTCGATGCCGGGACCGGCCGAGTCGACCAGCTCAGCGACGGTGGTGTATGGACCTCCCCCGCCGAGCGCTCCCATCTGCAACAGCGTGCCGTGTGAACTGAGTGGTTGAGTCATCTCAATCCTCCTTGGGCTGACGTGCCCTGGTTATCGGAGCGCCGCTCGTATCGACGAACCCCGTGTCAACGATCTCCCTCTCGGGAGGGGCGTGCATCTCGGCAGCGTGTTCGAGCGCTGACCGATGATTGATGGTGGCGAATCCGCAGAACATGCATTCGTAATTCGGCATCCCCTTCCACGAACTTATCGTGTAGATCTTGCCGACGTACGCATCGATGTTCCGTCGCTCCCCTGATACCGCTGGGGCTTCTGAGGATCGCGCGTCGCTGCTCTTGACCTTCGGCGCGGGTGCTTGCTTGCTTTTCTGCTTCGATCCCTTAGACGGGCTTTTCGCGGCTCGTTTCTTTTCGCTCATCGTGACCTCCTCAGACGACTTTCGATGCTTGGAAATTCGCGACGAAGATCCAGCGGTCGTTATCATCTCGCTCCAGCATGAACGGCGATTGAAGCGCAGCCACCCTTTGGTAGAATGTGCCGTTCACATCGCGATTGACAATCGCGTCGAGCAGATCCCAAAGCGATTGAATAAATGTGCGCCCCGCTTCGTAGTCGGAAGATCGAACGATGAGCTGAAATCTGGGCATCTCCGCGCCCTGCGCCGACGAGGGGATAGCACCTTCGTTCTGCGTTCTCATCGGCGGCATCCCGCCGTACTCCACAAGGGCGCAACACTCAGATGGGTTAGGCGGCAAGCCGCCAGAAAACAGATCGACACCGAACGACGCAAGCGCAGCTGTTTCGATAACGGAGACGATGTCAGGTAGCAGCAATTTCCTTCAACCTTTTCCGCAGCCGTGCTGCGATCTTCTTGTCCATGACCTTGGCGCGAGCGAGTGCCGGTCGCTCCAGATATTTCGCTTGACCAACGCGGTGCTTGTAGCTCAGCCGCTCGTGCTGCACGACGGCGTATTTCACGGCGGGACCTCCGTAGCCCATGATCACCACCGTTCCCCCGGCGTCAGCTTGCGGCGGCATTACGTGTCCGGATGCGCGGAGCGGTCCGCGATCAACGGGCACGAACTTCGCTTTGCTCTCTCCCATGATGTGCTGCCCCTCGAGGTAGAGCGCACGACCCATCTCGAAATCAAAGTTCGCGCCGAGCTTCACGAACTTATCTTTCAACTTCGGGATGCCGGAAACGAACGTCAAGCTCATACGTACACCACCGAATGATGCGGCCCCGTCTCGTCGGGGTAATTGATGATCTGTAGAATCTTGGGAGTGGTGCCGTCAGCGAGCGTGACCTCATCGCGAAGATCCCACCCGATATCAGCGTGCGTGTAGATCTGCGCTTTGGAGATCACCTCGCGGATCGTATCTTGAACCTCACCCGTTCCACCCTGCCGAACGACTTGCGGCTTGTGGACGACGCGACACATGTGTTTCTTCGCGCCGCTGTGCGACGGCTGACCGTAGCCGTCTTGACCGGAGTAAGCCGAGCGGATCACCTCGTCGGTGTAGAACTCTTCGAACTCCGTTTCCCAACTCATCGCAATCTCCGAGAGAGCAACGCACGGGCGCCGGCGGGTAGCCGATCTTCCAGCGTCAGCTCTTGTGCACCCTTGTAGCTGATCGCGAGATCCCCGACCTTCTTGCTCTTCACAGCGCTGTCTCGCTTGCTGCTCCGATACCAATCGACGACCGTTTCGATGCACGCCTGTTCGATGTGCTTCGGGAGATCCGGATTCGGCAGCCCCGGCGTGATGTATCCCGCTTCGTATGTCACGGCGTAGATCCGTTCGCCGGTCCCTTGCACCCGATAGGAATCTGATGTTCCCCACCCGACCCATGCTGATTCGAGCCACCCTGCGGAGCGGTAGAGAATTCCAGCTGCGGCATCGTGGATCGAGTAATCCTCGATGGGCGATGAATCGCACACGATCCCCGTCACGGAAGTGATCGGAACGTTCGTCAACATCAGCATCGGATGAGCTGATCCATTGACGCGCTCGACATACGTTTGCTTTGCGAATACGTGCTGTACGTACTCTTCGATTGCAGACGTAGCGGCACCGATCAATCGCTCCAGCTCAGCATCGAACTTTGTGGAGCTGACGCCGAGGACACCTTTGATCGTGGCGGTCGTCGTCAGGTCCGTTGAGGACGCAGCGACCGAGACCGTGACTCCCATCTCACTCTCCTTTCGTTACCGTGTGCTTCGGACCGATCGGCTTCGTATTCGAGTGTGGTGGCCGCACCCGGATCGCAACACCCAGCGCTTCCCATATCGCTGCTTGACCTCGCGTCACAGCTTCAACATCTCCCGGCTTGTGCTTCTCGAAGTACGCGATGAATTTCATCTCGATCAATCGCTGTGCCATGCGCTCTCCAAAATGAGTGGCGGGGCCACCGAGGGGCAGCCCCACCACGGTTGATAATTAGGGTTTGGGTTTCCCCTTGCCCTTCGGCTTCGCCTTCGCTTTCGGCTTACCTTTCGGTTTCGCTTTCGGCTTGGGCGTCGTCGCCTTTTTCGCTGCCGCCTTTTCCTCGACCGGCTGACCGAACTCATCGAGTCCGGGTGGCGGGTCGAGGAACTTCGCGACACCAGACAGCACGAGCTTCATCGCTGCCGCTGGTTCGCGCCGCGCTCCTTCATTGGCGTTATACGGCGGCTGGTTCTTCGTGAAGACAATCTTCACGAGATCCGGTTGATGAGTTCTCATTGCTCCTCCTCTCGGCTCTAGTCTTCGCCGTCAGCGATGGGCGAGTTGTCACCAATCGCAGCGAAGCCGAAGCCGCACTCGAAGGTGTCGGTAGCTCCGGTCGAAATGTCCGGAGTGACCGTCACTCTCCAATAGCGCTTCACGCCGGTGAGATCAACGCTCACCTTTGCAGCGAAACCCTCGGCACCGCCGCCGTCGCTCGTGACCAGAGCGGTGAACGCTTCGGCAACGTAATCGACGGCATCGGACAGGTTCGCAGCGTCGCCATGCTCCAGCTTGATCTCGACAAGCGAGAGCGTTTCGGTATCGGTCAGCGTCACGTTGCCAGCACAGAAGATGAACCCGCTCATCGGGCCGTCTTGAGCTTGCATGTCAACGATCGTACCGAGAGCTTCGGTGTTGTCGCCCGTTCCACCGGCAACACCACGAGCGCCACCCGCACCCATCAGTGCGAACGGTGCGCCAGCGTCAAAGTTATTGATGTCCATGTGCTACTCCTTTCCTTCTACCAGTGCCATTTGACGGCGACGATCATCGCGATGGATGCGTCGTGCCGGACGCCGAGATCGTGCTCGGAGATCACTCGCATGAGAGTGAGGTCTTTCGAGTACGCCGACTGATATGCGGAGCCATCCCAATAGCTCGCTTCGGTGCTGGTATCGATCATCATGTTCATCGACTCACCGAGAATGACATCTGCGAAATCACAGAGGTAGATCTCAGATTCGGTCGACGCATTCAGATCATCTGGAATGTTGGTCGTGTCGTTGAAGGGATAGCCGAAGAACGTTCCACCATCCAGCTCCGTCTTGAAGACGAAGTTACCGTTGGTGTCACGCAAGCTCTTGAGGTAGAGCGTGGTGCGCGGCGACCAGAGCCACCCGACATTGATCATGCGAACGTTCGCGTTGCGGAGGAGGAGGATCGCTTCGAGCGCTTCCTCGGTGATGGTGGTGATCGTCACCGTTCCGTTGGCGGTGATCTTGTTCGCGGCGGGGCAGAAATTCAGCAAGCCCTTCGGAGTGAATTCGGTGCCATCGCCACGGATGAACGCAACGTCTTCACGCTGCGCCATCGCAGCCACGAGATCGTTGCGGACCATCGAGTCAGCGCCGTAGCTCTCGAACCGCAGGAAGTCGTTCGAGATCGGCACGACCGCTGCGAGTTTCTTCCATGACAGATTGACCATGCCGGTCGTCTGCTCGGTCTTCACAATGTTCTGTGACTCACCGATATAGGTCGCGGTCGCGCCGCCGGTGATCTTCGGAATCTGCAACGAGCCAGTCGGCATCGGCACAGTCGTCGGACCCATCGAACGGAATACCGCTCGCTCACGAAGCAGCTCGATCACCTCGGTCGAGTGCTGTGTGGGGATGAGAACGCCACCAGCGGAATCCTCACTCGCTTCGAGGATCTTGGTCATGGGATCTTCATCACCCCATTGTTTCTTCGCCCACTTCGCGGCTCGCTCGGGATCCGCTTTCCCTGCCGCCATTGCTCGAATGAATCGAGCAGCACCGATACCGCGCTCCATCGGCGCGGGGGGTGTTGCTTGCGGCTTCCCGATTGCGCTCATAGCTTTCACCATGTCGTCATAGGTAACAGCAACGGATGACGGCTCTTCGTCTTTCAACTTGAGCGCCACCTGCTCGGCTACCAGAACAGCAATTTCTTCTCTCGTCATGATCTACTCCCTTCTCGATCAATCCGGCAACGCGCCGGTCTTCGCGGTGAGCGCTTCCGCTACCGCCTTGGCGATGGTTTCCTTGATGTCGTCGTCACTCAGCTCTTCCGGCTCTGGCGTCTTCGTGACCGCTGCCGCGAGCTTTTCCTCGACGGCCGTAGCTACCTGCTCGGGTATCTTCTCGACCGCTTCACGAAGCTCTTTGATGACATCAGAGAGTGCTTGGATTGCCTCTTCCATGATTGCCTCCGATGGTTCCGTTTTGATATTGCCGTCGACCGATTCGGCCGGCGGGTCGATGGTGGACCCACCCTCGGTGATCGTCTTCCATGACGCATCATCTGCGGAAGTGCTGGTGTCCGTCAGACTCACAGCGACATTCGTCAGAGCAGCGTGCACGATCTCGACCGTATCCTTGGGCAGCCACAAAGCGACGCGATCCGCATCCGGATCATCGTCGAGAATTTTTTCGGCCCATCGTTTCATCGGGAGCAGATCGATCCCCACCGCGCTCGCTGCTTCGAGCGCTTCGGGATTCGACGGCACCGGAACGATGCTGTGTTCGAGCAATTCTTGTTCGCTGAAATCGTAGCCCTTGTGTTCGTCATTCCAGACGTATTGCTTCGGCTTGAAGCCGACGCTGGTAGCTCGTAGAAATTTCGCAGCCACCATCTGGTAGACCATGTGTCCGAACGGTGAGATCTCTTTCGGCGTGAAGCGATCCACCGCGACGAGCTTATCGTCTTCCAGCCCGACCTCCGTTGCTCTCGCTACGGGCGGCGACCAATAGTCGTGCGCCCAAAGAACGACCGGGTTCTGCTTGTAGTTGTCGATGTCCCAACCGTTGACATCGATGATGTCGGAGTCGCGATCTTGAGAGCCGGTCGAGATCACGAACTTGATATCTCGCATCCCCGTGCCGGGGTCTACATCTTTCAACGAGATATCTGGATTGAAGAACTTCACGAGGTTCGGCACCTCCGGCAGAACCTCACCGGGCGGTAGCTTCCCAACTCGTTTCACCCAATCGTCGCGGGTTAGCAATTCGTTCGGACGTTTCATCATCTTCCTCCGATCATGTCACACCAAGATTCGTTCGCTACATCGACAACGGATATGGATCTCGGATGGGATATAAACCGCACCCGCTGGCGTCTGGTAGAACTCATTGATCCCGACAATCGAAACGCCCGGCTGCGGATCACCCATCGGTCCGCAGAGCTGACACAATTTCTCGTCCGGTGTGACGATCCATTGCTTCTTCGTATCTTTCGGAATCAGCCCATCGTTCTGCGCTTGATCCCATAGCCGTCGCTGCCCTTGATTACCGGCATCGACCAGCTCGTTATCTGCGATCACCTGCGCTCGATACTTGATCTTTCCCTTCGTCCATTTCTTCGACCATTCTTCGATCTCTACTTCGGATAGACCCGACTCTCTCATCCCCTCGATCAGCCGTCGCCGCTGCTCGATATCTCGCGCCGTCAGCCCGACGCCTGGATCTTCTCCGATGAGCTTCGCCGTTTCCGCAGCCGTCAGCCCTTCATCGTATGCTTGGGTGAGCAGCCGTTTCAGAGCGGCGTAGGTTTCATCGCTCACGTCCGTCACCATCTCGCCGCCGAATTCTGAGAGGAACGCGATGCTCTCCGGGTTGCTGAGATCGAACGCAATCGATTCACCGAGATACGCACCCAGCTCTTCCGCGCTCGCTTCACCCACCACGACGATTGCTTCGCGTAGCGTCTGCCGCGCGATCTCAAGTTCTGCCGCGAGATCTGCTTCGTAAAGCACTTGCATCGCTGCGTCGAGATCTCCCTTCTTGAACGCATCCATCATCGCTCGATAATCGATCTTGTTCGCGAGAGCTTCCCACGCCTCGACGAGCTCCTTTTGCATCTGCCCCGAGAGATTCAGAGCGAGCCGCGTGGTGTCCGGTCCACCTACCTGCTTCGTGAAGCCGTCCGGTAGCGCTTTGCTCGATTCGCCGGAAGAGATCAACCCTCTGACGGTATCGACCGCCGCTATCGCTCTCCCGTATATGTCAGGCGGCTGGTACGTGCACTCAGGCGTGCCGCAGCCGCAGGGCAATGTATCTCGATCATCGCTACCTTCCGTGAGCTTAGACGCGATCCTCGCGGCTCGGCTAGCGAGCAGCGCAGGGTCGGGTGTGGGTTCGAGAGAATCAACGATCTTGAGGTTGAAGGGGTGCAGATAAACCTCATCCGCATCGGTCGTCTCGATCCCCGCCTGTCGCTTCCAATCTGCGACGGTGAACGCGGGTGGGTTTTCTTTCATCACGGAGAGCTGATACTCGCGATCTTCTTGCACCGGAGATTCGTATCCGAGAATCAATCGATCATCGTAGATCGGCAGCAACAGAAATTGCATGAACGTCCGTTGCAATTCGAGTCGCGGCACCAGCACATATTTCGCCATCAGGTAATCGGCTGCCTCGATGGTGGCTCGATTCGAGTTCTCGATGATCCCGAGAATTTCTGGCGGCATCCCCGTGCCGTGCACCAAAATATCTCGCTCCCAAGAACGCAGCGGCCGCATCTCCATATCGCTGAATTTCGGTGAGAGCGTCGTGATGTCTACCTTCTTCGGAAGGAAGAAAGGTTTGTGCGCTCGCCGGAAGCTCTGCGTCTGTTGCAACCAGCTCAGCTCCAAGCGCTCGGTGTCCGGCTTGCTCAGCCCCTCGCTCGTGATCAAGAGATCTGGACGAGCGTTATTCAGAAACCAATTCTTCGTATATTGAGCGGCGTACTCATCCGTATCGATCTCATCCCCGAACGCTCGCATGTGAGCTGATCCTCTGCCATAGGGATTCACCGGGTCAGGCGTAGCGAATCGGAAGACGGCAGGGGTTGGTAGCTTCCCTTCCCACGACGGCGTTTTGATATCCCAATACGGCTCACCCTCGTAGGGCATCGCTCGCACCCATGTCGATGGGATCAACCAGAAGCGCTCCGGCACAGCGCGGCCCCCCGCCCACTCTGGATCGAGGATCCAATGAGCTTCGCCGGTCAGCTCCATTGAGATGTTCGTCTGTGATCTTCCGACCGAGCCGGGGAAGAGCGGGTTCGCCGTATTCAGCAAGCGAAGGAATGGATGATCGAGAACCGGCGTGACCTCATATCCATCCGGCAGATCAACGTTCCCGAGCGAATAATCTTTGAGCTTGATCCCCTTGCTCTGTAGCTCGGGCATCTTGACGTGCTTGCCGCTCGGGTTCTTCACAGAGAACAGCGCCCACTTCGTCGAGCCGATAGCATCGGAGATCTTCCCGACGACCGCTCGCACCCACGGCGACTTCGAATACGCAGCGAGCATCTGTTGCGTCCCTCGAGCCGGAGCCGTTTTATAGCCACCCGGAACGATCCGCGCCAGCATCCCCGCTTCCTCTTCACTCATCTGCCCGAGCAGCTTCGATGCCGTCGCCATTCGGAAGCGGCTGATCAATCCCAGTCGACCGCTCATGACAACCTCCGCCACTCATATTTCCAGAGGTCGATGACCCAAGCGGGATCAGCCGGGTCGTCAGGTCGCCCACCGAACTGGACCGAGAACGGCACCGCTGGGTTCCATGTCCACCCATCGGGCATGATCTTCATCCAGTCTCGGGTGCCGTAATCTCCCACCTCCGTCTCCGGATGTAGAATCCCCCACACCACGCCGTCCGCATCGACTCGCAAGCCGAACACATACCAGTCCGGGTTCACCCAACTCGCGTCATCGGTCGGGCCGTTGTTGTCTTCGGAAGCACCCTCGACGAATGCACCCCACCCGGCGCTCATCCCGCCGATATTGTTCACGACGTTGTCCACGTAGTCCGAATAACCGAGCGTCACCAGAAGGAGTCCGACCCGCGATTCGGCGACGTATGCGGTGGCCTTGAACTCCCACCCGACCGGATACCAAAGGTTCGACGGTCGCGGCGACTCGGGACCAAGCGCCATGATGTCGCGACCGGCCCACGCGTTCTCGTTCACGTCCATGTCCCACCGGATCACCCGCCTCGTGTCTCTCGTCTCGTAGGTCAAAGCGTCGCCCGCGTTAAAGGTTGTTAATCTCCAGAACTCGGTTGCATCCACCACCACCGGGTCGCCGTCATTCGGGGTCAAGCTCGGCGTCCAGATGAACTCCTCGTCTGACTTCGTGATGTCTTGCGTGTTGACCCATCGCCCCTTATCGAGAGTCGAGACGCCGCCGTCCGCATCGATAGCTTCGATGTCGTAGAAATAGGTGCCGACCCAATCTACGTCCGTCAACGTCGGCGTGAACTTCACCGTGCCGTCACCAGCGACGACGATCACGCCGATGAGCTGCGCCACCTCTTCACTCGCATCGCTCGGATCCTCTTCTCGATTGATCGTCAGCGTGAACGTCCAGCCGCTGATATCGATGGCGACGCCGTTCTCCCTCACCGTCTTTTGGATACGGCGGGTATCGCCTCGCTTGCGGATAATGTCACTCACAACCCACCTCCAAATTGTCATCACCTTCGATGATCAGATCATCGCCGTTCTCGCTCTCAAGATCATCGTCACCTTCGATGGTTAGCTCTCCGTCATCGCTGATCAGATCAAGCTCGTCATGTTCGAAATCTAGGTAGCCGAAATCTACCAGCACCGTTCCACCCGGACCTCCCCCGCCGCTGGTATCGATAGCGAGGTAATGAACCATCGCCGTCTCTACCGTTAGCAGCTCCGAGAGAATCACGAGACGTTCGCCTGTCGTGGTCATGGCAGCGTCTTATCCCACACGGCGTCAGCGGCGCCCGTAGCCGTCGCTCTGGTCGATACGGCAACGTCTACCCTGCCATCGATCTGAGCAAGCGCAGCGGATTCCTCAGGCGTCAATCCGGAGGTGCCTGTCTCGACCACCTCGACCAGCGTCGAGAGATTGCGGGTAGCGGTCACCGTGTACGCGCCAACGGTCGGCAGCACGAGACGGGTCAGCGCAGATTCGGTGAATAGATTCCCATCGATGACAAGCTCGTGATCAGCTTCGTATGGCGCGATCTGCCACGGTTCGAGCAGCACGTAGGTCGTGCCGAGCTTCCCCGCTGAGATCGTCTGTCCACCGATAGCTATCAACGGGAACGTGAAGCGCCGCAGAGCTAGGGTCGCTTCCCAATCCTCAATCAGATCTGACCAGATATCGATCTGCGCGTTGACCCGCACCTCATCGTTCCCGTCCGGAGCGAGCGTGACGACCAACTGCTTCGCTGTCGTATCAGCGTAGAGCTTGACACCCATGCTGCCCGCTTACTCGGTCGGCAGCTCAGGGAATTCGTCCGTGACCTCTGCCCATTCAGCGTCAACCGATTTGCGTCTGAGAACGGGAGTGAACGGATGCTCTGGATGAAGATCCCACAGCACGCCGAAATCGTTCCAGCTCATCCCTCGCGGGATCTCGACTTCATCGAGCAACTTCTTGTCCGCTTTCTTTTCCGCTGCTTGCTTCGATGCTGGATGCTGTTTCCCCTCTCGCTCCTTGTACGCAAGACGATACGCAGCTCGACGATTGACCCGCCATTGCAAGCGGACCTCACGATCAACCGAACCACCGTGCGGATCGAACACGCTAACCTCTGGCATCATTTCCACCTTTCACTCCTTAGGGATTGCTGTAATTACGGTCGTCCGAAGCGTTGATCCGGATGGCGACGTTATCGACTCGCGTCACGAGAGCATCGACCACAATCGGCTCAGCTCCACCGGCGTAGATCGCCACCACCTTCAACGGGGCATCTTCCCCATCCGATCCGGTGCCGCGCTGCACGTTCACGTCGAAGTCGAATGTCTTGTCCATGTCGGCTGAGCTGATCACGAAATCCATATCGGTCGGCACATCATCTTCAACGACGATTGCGTTGTCGGTGTCGAAGTCGTAGCCGTTGTTGTCACCGGCGTCATCGTTCTCAAAGAAGACCGTACATTGGCCACCAACGAGGTTCGAAGTGAAGAGGAAATTCAGATTCACGGTGAAGGGGTATTGGACCCCGTTGCCGCTATTCGGATAGGTGCCGTCGAGCGAGTGCGGGAAGAACAGAATGTTGTTCGCTTCGGATGCTGACGGATCGTAGAGGAACACACCCTCCGCGAGCTTCAAGACGGTGCCGTCGAATCCCGCGCCCTTATCTGCGTAGAGGTGAACGGCGAGCTGTCCGTAGACCGTGCCGAAGGCGTCGCCATTGATGTCGTCGTTGATATCTCCGACCTGCCGCTCTTGCCGTGCGCCCCAGTGATAGCCCTCAGACAGAGTGCAAGATGCGCCGTCGATGATTCGAGAGAACAGATAGTAGGTCGAGCCGATCAGATACTCGCCGGGATGCACCTCGTAGCTCACGCCGGTATCCGATCCACCAGCGAGATCAGAATCGTTACCCGCGCTCGTGCCGCCGACCGTCACCCGGAAGTAGCGGCCCGTCGAATCAGCGATGGCATCACCAGCGACGTAGACCTGTGAGATGGCCCACGTCTCCGCTCCACCCGCCGCACCCTGATAGCCATACTCGCCCGTCAGATAGTCGAGCGTCATCGACTGCCACGGCTCGGTAGCGCCGTCGATGGTCGCATCCGATACGGTGATGTTCGGGTCAGCCGTTGACGAGAGAGGAATCGAATACGCTTTCGGTTCGAGCGATGCGATCTGGAGACCCGCCACCACCTCGTAATAATCGTAGAAATTCGGGCGCGTTCGATAGAAGACGCTGAGGTGTCCAGTGTCGTCTGGCGTGCCACCCGTGCCCTTGATCTGCACCGCTTCGTTCAGCTCACCCGTGTAAACGAAATCGACGACGGTGCCGTCTGGATCTCCGGTGTTCTCGTTGTAGAGCTGATCCGCATCGGCAGGGACATCACCGAGCTGAAAGACGCCCATCCACCACGAGCCATCGACCTCGATCCAGCCGAAGTCGCGGAGCAACTCGCGGGTCGTCGCGTCGTCCCAGATCCAAGTGTTGATCATCTCCCCCTCGCCGGGGGTATACATTTTGATCGGGAATGAGTGGCGACGGAAGTTCAGCGTCGATTCCCATAGCTCGACGCACTTGCTGTAGACCGCCTGTCCGGTCACGCCAGATGTTGCACCCGGCGATGCGTCCGATAGGTTTCCAGCCGCCACCAATTGAACCGTCTTCGGTCCCGCCGTGTCGATGTAGATCTCTGTGTTTAGGTTTAGCTGATCTGGGTCTGTGATCTTTGCCATGATGCCTCCTACGTCGGGTTCGAATAGTTCCGGTCTACGCCTTGGGTTATCGGGACGGTGCCCTCGGCAATCACCCACGCGAAATCAATGGGTTCCTTGCCAACGATGATGATGTGAACGGTCGTCGCTGTCCCGTCCAGCGCACCGTCGTATGAGTAGACGACCTCGCCACCCGTCGTCGATGGAACATCTAGCAGAATCGAGTTGTCGCTATCTTTTGTGATGGTGAAAGCTGAGCCGTTCTCAATCGGCGTGAACGTCGCACTCTTCGAAGCGGTCAGGGTGACGGTGGCCCCGAGCGATTTGTACTTGATCGTGCCGGTGCAGCCGACGAGCGCGATGTCTACCGTGCCGGTCGTTCTTCGAATCAGCAATGCCGAATCCGTCTGTCCGTCCGCTGCGTTGTATCCGCTGAACGCGATGCCGGTCAGCGTCATCGTCGTGGGTGAAGCTATCCCGAACTCGATAGCATGGGTGGCTGCCGATCCCTTCGTGAAGCTCATGTCGTCAAGCTCACCATTTGGATCGGTCGCTGGTGTCCAGCTCAGCGCTCCCGTGTCCGTGGTTCCCTCATAGCCCGCCACCTTCGAGCCGCTGAGATCTGCACCATTGGCGAAGATCTGCCCGCAGTCGTTGAAGGTGTTGCCGGTCACAATCTGCCCCGACTTGAATCGACACTCACCGCTCCGCTTGAGGAACGACCCGGTCATCGAGAACGACACCAGATCAGCGTCATCCATGTCGAGGATGAAGCGAGTCGTGTCTGTCGTGCCAGCAGCTTGAATCACCGAGTCAGCGATCACAACCCGGCACCCGCTTCCCTGACCTCGCAGGGTATACAACCCCGTCGCGATCGGCTGATCAGTGAAGACCAACACCTCACCAAGCATCTCCCACCATGTGGTGGTGCTGCCGTTGCCGATCTGTAGCTCGCCGTATCCGAAGTAGACACCCTCGACCAGATCGAGAATGCCGTAGCCTCCAGCGAAGTCCAGAGCGAACATCGAAGACAGCGTGATCTCGTCTCCGCTGGTCCCACCAGTCGCGTAGTAGCCGTCGCCAAATCTTATGTAATCGACCCAAGTGTTGATCTTGTTCGCGGGTGCTGCCGTGCGGTTGAATCGAAACCCCCAACGTTGGATCGCGGACAGGGTGAGTGTGGTGAACAGATCAGCATCGACGACGAAGTTCTTCCAGCCACCAGAGTAGGTGTCGCTACCGAACGCTACGAAATACTCAGTGGTCGAACCGTCGTACATGTAGAATTCCATGCCGCCGTTGGCCTCGATGTCGAGAAACGCAACGGTCGAGAAATTGATCCAGACCCGCACGTGCTGGCTGGCAAGGTTGAGCGCCGACCCACCGTCCGTGATGATGTCGTAGTAGCCCATCGCCAAGGCGGTACGCATGGTGCCAGACACTGAGTTGGCGTTCTCTTTGACCAGATCGGTGTCGAGCGTCGTGAGCAGCGTCCAGCCGGTTGCCGACTCTGCATCGTCAATCGTCGTCGGGGTGTTACCGAGTACCGTGGTCGCCATCTTATGTCACCGGGGTCGCCCACGTCAGAGCGTTGGCCGGAAGCTGGAAGACGACACCCGCTGTGAACTCAACGGTCACGTCACCCGCTTGCTCGTTCTCCGGTCCACCGAGATCGATTGCGTACAGCGCTTCATCGCTCGTCGCGTCGTCGTCGTAGACGATAGCCCAATAGCCGTCTGTGAATCCGCTCGCGTGTTCGAGTACCACCACATCGTCAGCGGTGATCTTGGCAATACCTCCGATCATCGAAGCAACGATGGTCGTGAGCGCTTCACCTCCCGCTGTGTAATTACCGGTGGTGGCTACCTCGTTCGCTGAGAAGTCACCCCACGTAGGGCTTGCGAGGTTAGCTACCGGGGTGATGGTGTCGTCGACGATGCCACATTTGAGAGCTGCGCTCGATAGGTCGCCGTGCACGCCGGTCAAGATGTTGAGCATCGCTTCTTGGAAGATTACTACGTCACCCTTGGCCATTGGTGTTCCCCCTCAAAATAGCGAGAGCGCCCCTGTCCGCGCAGACGGGACGCTCAGATACGAGCGAGCTTTCATCCCTCCATTGATAACACTCCGCGAACAGATCCGCAAGTAAAGACGACGACCCCGACAACCGGGGCCGCGCCCCCCACGCTCCGCATGGGATGGAAGGAGGAGCGATTCAAGGTTACCAGAATTCTAGAGTCGCGTTTCGATCAGCGTAATGTGCAAGCACGACGGCGTCGGCGTTATCCGGCGAGCGCCCGAGCCGAGCTTTCACTTCTTCTTTCGCTTCGATCTGAATCTTGCCGCCGCGGAGTTTCCACTTCGCCGCTAGCATCTCGCGCCGCAGAGCTTTGTCGGGTGGCAACATGATCCGCGAATACTCAGGGTCGAGCGCTTCACGGAATCCCCAATACGCTGCGGCTCGAACGTTGAGCATCTTGTACTTCCCGCTGCGATCTGTCGTATCCCCTGCACCCGCACCGAAATTGATTCCATCGACGGTCGCACCCGCATCGACGAGCAGATCATACGGCGAGCTTCCTACGCCGATGACATCGATCCCGATGCGTACCTCGCCCTGCACTCTACTCGTCCTCTCAACCACCGCTCCGGCCACCTCACGGCCCGTCTTCGTCTGCTTCCCCGGTATCTCTTCGATCTCAGCGAACCAATCGCCGTGCTTCGGCGCGAGCGTCGTCGCATCACCGCCGCCCCGAGCGACATCAACACCGAGCGCTGTCATCTTCCCGATCGCTTCCGCATTCATCTCCCATCGATAGACGGCTGCGTCGAACCAATCGCTCGGCACGACTTGCCATTGGCTATCATCCGTGACCGCATCGAATTTCCCGTAGAGCAGTTGCGATCTCATCGGCTCCGCTGTCGCTTGAATCACCTTGAGGTAATCGGTGTCCGCTGATAGATATGGGTTATCGCTGAGCAGAGCTGGAATGAACGTCCGCGATCTCGGATAGACCATCTCCCCTTCCATCAAGATCGGCTCACCATCCGGCACCTCGGTGTCCGTCTTCCCGTCTTTCGTTGTGACGAACCAGCGCAGCTCTCCCGGCTCGGCAGGGTTCTCGTGATTCGGATCGATCCACGGTGCCCAATAATCGATTACCCATGCTCCCTCGAGATCGGTCGGCGGGTTGCCCGTACACACCGTTCGCTTCCGTTGACCCGGCATCGCGGAGCGCTCCCACGTCTTGAGATACACGAAGATCTCTCGCGTGAATTGCGTCACCTCATCAAAGCACTTGAGATCATGCGGCCGACCCTGCCAGCGCTTCTTGTTCTGATTGTGTGGACACGATCCGAAGGTGATCTGCCGTCCGCTCTGCAAAGAGAGCCGACCGGGGCTGCCGCGCTTCAATCTCCCATAGCCCCCTGCCATCTCTTCGGCTCGCTCCATCAGCTCCGTCAGCTCAGGGAACTCGCGACGGAAGATGACGGATCGGTGATGAGCTTCCGCGCCCAAGCCGAGCAACAGATCGCTCTTCCCTCCACCTGCCGCGCCGCCGTAGAAGAGATCGTCCGCGAGCGATTCATACGCCGCCGTCTGTGGACCCGGGTTCGGCGTCCAGAGCTTCACCCCGTTCTCAGGGGTGACACCCTCAGCTAGCCGAAGGATTGCGCTCGACCAGCAATCGGATCTCGTCCGAGACTGCGGCACGTTCATCCTTACTCGCGACGTTGCGTCGGATGATGTCAACAAGCGCAGCCACCAACACCATGAGCCGGTCAACGGTGATCACCTGATCTTCGTCAAGCAATCGCTTCCGTTCCGTCTCCACCATCTTGCGTCGCGTCTCCATCAGCTCGTTGATCTCCGTCCACGCGAGCGTAGCGTCTGCCCCTTGATCGAGCAGCGCACCCAGCTCGCGGATTGCTCGAATAGCTAACCCGTGTTTCCCTGAGTTCGTGTGCATCTGAAAGCGCTCGTACAACAATTTCAATCTACCGAACATCGCTTCGTTGATCCCCACCTTTGCCAAGAGATCGAGCTGCCGTTTGATCCGTGCATCGATCAACGCAATCTCGTCTTCCAAGCAGATCAGATTGGCATCGTTCAGCGCTTCTTGGTAGCGCACCGAGAGCGAGTCGGGAAGGTGCTTCGAATAGCGTCCGTGCTTGAACGTCGGTGAATCCACACCCACCAAGCTCTTGCCGCCATGATTGGCACAGACGGTGCGACCCTTCATCGCGTGACGGCGGCATCGAACCCCGCTCCGTTTTGATTGAGCCGTACACTGAGCCACTGAGCTACGCCCCCCTTCCATGAGGTGTCGGCTGATTCAAGAGGGTCATGATGGCAGCAACGCTCGTAACGCTGCGTAGCTATCGTCCGGACAGCTCGCGATCTCTCGCCATAGCGTTTCGTTCGATTCCAGATATCCAGATTCGGTCACGATGTTGTTCCACACGTTGCTCTGCCGAACGTGTTGCACGAGCGGACCCGCGAGATTGAAGCAGTAGCCGAGATCGTATGCGTGTCGCTGCCAGAGCCACCCCATCCAGATATCGTCGAAGCGCGGGATGTCGATGAAGCGACACCACGGGTCCCAATAGCAAGCGCGGAACGCGAGATTCATTCCACAGAGCGGGAAGTAACGCCCGTGAATTGCTTTGCGTACGAAACTCATCTGCGCGTTCTTCGTAGCGAGCTGCCGCACGGCGCAGTGATCTCCATTCCCCATCCAGAATCCCATCGACGCTGCGACCTCCATCGTGATCTCCCGAACGTCGTATGGTGTGCCGCGCGATGGCGGCGACGTGACCTCTTCGAACATCGTCACGGGTTGCGGTTGAAGCGCTTTGATGTGAGCTTCCGCAAGCTCGGGTAGCGACTGCTCTCCCCCCGCGTATGGATAGCAATCGCCGTCGAGAATTACGACGACATCTGCTTCGAACTCATTCACGGCGCGAGCAACCCCTTTGTTCTTCGTAGTTCCGCAACCCTCGTGGAGCTCGTCATGCTGTAACACGAGCCACGGTTCACCATCCTCTGCTCCCCACGCTTCGAGGAACGCATCGATCTCTTCCATCGTCACCCACGGCACCACGATTGCGTACGGTTGCATGATCAGATCCTCCTTGGTTTCATCTCAATGTGATGAGCTGCCGCTAGCCCTTGAGCGAACACCTGATCGTAGATCCTCACCCATAGCGAGTGCATCGTTTCTAGCGTCGGGATCAGCGTTGACTTCTTTCCCTGCGTCAAGCTCTGCGTGATGATTCCGTCCAGCTCGATTCGCGGTCGAAGAAATACCGGCGTCACCTCATCGGCAGCTCGACATGGCGTGAAGCTAAACATCTGTCCGATCTGCTCGCTATATGTCGCCCCCTGATACAGGCGGTAGCTATCCACAGTCGGCTCGCTCAATTTCTGCGGATGCAAACCGAGGTTGAAATATTCGGCCGGCACCTTTCCCTCGAGCGCAGCGTAATCGCCGTTCGGGTAATCGATGAAGCTACCCACGACGAGCAGCGTATCGAGAATGAAGTAGCCACCCTGCGATGAGCCGAAGAGGATCACGCTGCCGGGAGCGAGTCGGCGTAGCAACGTCTCGGTCGGCGGCTCTCGATTGAAAGCCGTATGTTGCTGGCACCCGTTGTAGAGGAAGCGATCACCGAAGACGAACGGGTCCGTATCCCATAGCCCTTCGAGCGATGCCGGTTCGTGATACGCAATCGTGTGAACCGTATGCGGCCACCACGGACCTCGCACCCTTTCGAGATCTCGAACGAACGTGGGCCCTTCGTATTCTCCCCAGAAGCAGAGCATCCCTTTCTCGTTCGATCCGTTGCGAACGAAGCCCCCTTCGTTGAGCATGAACTTCCGTCCGTGCGGCGTCGAGGTTCTACCCCACGGTGAGACGCCATTCCGATGCTTCGTCTGCTCTTTCCCAGGGTGGATGAATTGCACGATGCGCAGCTCGTCAGCTCTGACCATCGGCTAGCTCCAAGCGTGTTCTGAATTTCCTCCACACGGGACCCGACGTTGCTCTCGGCAATCCACCGCGGCGTTGAATGTCGAAGAGATACGGCCAGTTCTGTTGCAACCCTCTGACTTTCTTCAATCGGTTCTCATCGTTCTGGTAATCGATCTCCGTGCAGCCACCCGCCATGCTCTCCGTCGATGGCGTAGCGGCGCGGTAGAGCTTCACCGCTATCGTGCACCAGCCACCAGCCAGCAGCTGGATCGAGAAGTCAATGTCGTCTACGCAATTCGAGCGCCAATAAAACGGCGTGCCGTTCCGGATGATCTTGTGCGAGTAGATCATCTGGTTGATCGCGAAGTCTTTCGTCGTCGGGTAATTGATTGCGCTCAAACAAACACCCGCAAGGTTCGAGAACCGCACGGTCAGCGCTTCCGCATAGGTCATCGCTTCAAGAGCTGGTACGCGCCGACTCTTCTCACCCGCTGCTCTCATCGCGAAATACATTACGTCATCGTCTAGCTGCCAATGCCACGACTCGCCCCGCCCCTCGCTGTGTCGCTTGATCCACGAGCGCGTCATAGCTAACCCCTGTCGCGAGTGATCGATCACGGCGAGCTTGTCCTCACCGAATCGAGCGGCGTACGCATCTGCTTCATCGGCTTCAACGCAGATGGTGAAGCTCTCAACTCCACCATCGAGCAGCGTCTGTGGCGTCGTGCAGAGTTCAGCTCTCCCGAGCGATGGAATGTAGATGGGATAGGTCATCACTCGCGGCTCTCATCCATGAGCTTTTGGATCTGCTTCGATTCGATGGGCTGCTTCGTTTTGAGTTCCATGCCGTAGTTGTCGACACCCGGTGCAACGCTGACGCCTTTCTTCTTGATGAGCTTGTTGTCGAACTTCCTCCAAGCCGAAGCGACAACGTGCTGCGGTCTGCCCCATCGTCTGCTCGTCTTCACCACTCCCGGCCACACCCGCTCAAGCTCTCGCGCCATCTTCAAGCGACCATCGGCTACGTAGATATCCGTCTGTCCACCCTCATCGGTCATCGTCTCCGGCGTGTGGATCAGGAAGTGATTGATCAGCATCGTGCACCAGCCGTCAGCGAGAACCTGCAAGCTCATGTCTGTGTCTTCGTTGTAGCGGAAGCGCCAGCGATTCGGTATCGAGTTCATCATCAGGAAGCATGTGTAGCACCGGCTGTTCAGATAGAAGGGTGGCCACTGAGAATTCGTCGTCTCATTCGACACGATGAAGAACGAGCTGTTCGGAGATGCAATGGCTACGTTCTCGTATCGGTCGACGAAATCCTCGATGATCGAGACGGCGATGTTCGAAGCGCATGGGATCCGATGCCCTCGATACAGCCGGTCGAAATACTTGATGTCATCATCGAACTGCCAATGGCGCTCATCACCCTGCGCTACGGAATAATCCTTGATCCAATTGCGAGCGTAGACCAGACCCTTCCCATCTTCCGGCAGCACGAGAATGTTCTCGATTCCATAGCGCTCCGCATACGCCTTCACCTGATCGGGTTGCACGACCAGCTTGAATGGGATCTCGTCTTTGATGAACATATCTGCACTCACGCATTTCTGCGCTCGCCCTAGCGACGGGATGAAGATCGGATATCTAGGACGGAGTTTCTTCGGCATCCGTTTCCCCATCTTCGAATCGCACCGACGCGAGATCGTTGCGCTCTTTCGGCGGCCACCACGTAGACCAATGCTGACCTCCCCGCGTGTATGCTTTCAGGTTGTCCGAATCGATGTTGGCGTGCTTCATAAACGAGAGCCGGTCATCTTCATTCCTGAACTGAATAATCAATCGATACGCCTTGTTGCCGGGGTCATGCTCCGGCATCCCCGTCCACTCCGCAGCCGCATCGAAATCCTCGATCTCGTCTGACGTTCGCGTGACCATGACGAGAGCAGCGAGCATCTGTTCGTCGAACCCTGTACCCATGAGATCAACCCCTTCGGATTCCTTGATCTTCTTGAGTAGATTCGTCAGCGCTCGATCATCGACACCAGCGAGTCGCGAGATCTCGTTGTCACCCGTCAGCACCTTGAGCGAGCGCGGATCGGTTGACTTCCAAGGTAGCCGGATGACCTGGATCTTTCGGAGCTTCATCTGTCGAGCTGCTTGCACGACGCCGTGACCGCCGAGGATCACATTGTCTTTCGCGATGATCACGTTTCGGTAGACGCCGTTCGCTCGGATGCTCGACTTGATGTGGTCGAGCTGATCCTGAGAGTGGCCGCGATAATTATCAGGGTGGTCGGTGAGCTTGGAGATCTCGATCACCTCCGTAGCTCTCTTCGGCACGGCGGGTTGCCGCTTCCGCTTCGCTCGATCACTCATCTTGGTCATGGGTTTCCTCCTTCGCTTTGAAGTGATGAGAGCCGCAGCTCGGACAGGTGCAGCGCTCGATAGATCCGTTGAGTGAAATGTTCATGTGATCGATTCGAGCGAGCGCCGAGATGGGATCGATCAGGTTCAGCGCTTGCCGCTCCTCGTCTGCGCTGAGATCAACGTAAACGACGGGGATCTTCTCGCTCTGTGCATGACCCAACGCGACGATGGTTCTGAGATGCCCATCGATGAGCCGTCCGGTGCGATCATTCAGAACAACGGGGGATAGCCATCCTAGCTCACTGATGGCCGCTAGAACGGCTTCGTGTTGGTAGGGTGGATGGATTCGATAGGCGTAGGGGTTAGCAGCGAGAGAGGACGGCTGAGCTTCACCGCTGCCGATGATTCGATTGCGCCACATTCTGGTGTCCTCCCGCTTCACGATACCAGATCGTCAGCTCGCTATCTCGACCTCCCAATACGACCCGCACAAGCAGCGGCATACGCCGACGCTCTCATCGTCAGTCGGATGGACGGTCACCAGCGCTCCGCAATCGGGGCAATGGAATTCAGATTCCTCACCCGTGCGAGCTGCTTCCGCTCGCGCTTCACGCGCCAGCCGTTCGTCTTCCAGATAGACCATGTTCGTGATGTTCATCCTGTAATAAGTATGGCACCCGGTGTGACGATACGCAAACGAGGTGAACAAAAAAGTGGCCCCCGGTAGCGCCGAAGCTAACCACCGAGAGCCGGAGAACACGCCGTCAGCGTATTCGACCTAGATCATTCACGCAAGAGCTTGAGCAACCGATACGCGCAGAGGAAGAGGCAAACCGAGAGGATGAAGATGATCGTCGATGTGATCAACCCCCCCACGTCTACCCATCCAGCAGCGATCAAGATCAGCGCTCCGATCAGACCGACGCAAGCGATAACGACCGCGCTGATCACCATCACCAGAATGACAATCGATGCATCTACATTCGTGTCGAAGTCACCCATCGATCTTCCCCTTGTAATGAAGGCGGCGCCCGTACTCAGCGATGAGCAGCGCGTCGCACGTTTGAAGCGTGACGTTCACCTCGGGGAAGAACTGCTGTGCTTTCTCTTTGTGCTTTCGTTTCTTCGCTGCCGACTCCGTCCCCTTCGGCATGAGTAGCTTGAACGTTTTCTGCCATGCATGAGGAGAGATATCTTCGTAGCCGACTTCGAGCGTGAGCAAGCAGCCGTGAAGGATTCCGAATTGATGGTGCAGCGTTGCGATGTTCTTCGGCCGATCCGTCAATGGACGGACCCCTTGCTTCTCGATCAAGACGCAAAGTGATTCCGCTTCCGTTGACCCCCTGATCATCTTCCGAAGACCTCGCGTGATCTCTCGCTCCGTCATGGTGGCGAAGCCGTGCGCTGAGTAGCTCACGATGCCCAGGTTTTCATCACAGCGGATCGATGCCATGCCTCCGCTCTTGCCGGGATCGATGCCGATGAACTTCATGCGGCTATCTCCTTTCGTATTTGTTTCGCCGCCGCCCTGAGGATGATCTTCGAGACGGGCAGCGGCACCCCGCCCCATGCTTTCCAACATTCAGGGCAGAGCGGATTCGGAACGAGCCACGGCACGTTTCTCCGTCCGCGGAGTAGACTCATTGGGACCCACGCTCCGTGGAGGTAATCGAAGCCGAGCCATTCCACTGCTCGACGCCTCTCGGTGAGCGCATCGTCGCCGCGCTGGATCTTCCCGCAGAGGACGCACGATGTTCCGAGCCGGAATGGAATTCGATTCCGATACGACGAGCAGAGTGGCGACTCTTCCCATGATGTTATCGGAATGAATCTCCATTCGATTGCTCGCCGCCGATAATTGAACAGCCCCTCGCGACGGAGCATCTGGTGATAACGGTGGATCCATTGCGCTTCACTCAGATCGAGTGAGTTGTCGAGCTGATCACGATAGTGTTTCCCGAACGCCCAATGTCGACTGCTATCAGCGAGCAAGAAAGATCGGATGCCGTTATAGGTCAGGTGCCGGAAGCACCGCCATCCCGCATACGCCTTCGCTAGCTCGTGCGGCGAGTAGATCCATTTAGCGGTCGCGTGCTGAGATCTAATCACCTTCACCCCCTTCTAGCAGCGGGTGGCTCGCTCCGGATTGCAGCCGCTCCAGCTCCACGTGCGTCGCGACTTGAATCCGCTCCGTTCTCGCCACCGCTTCGTCTGCTTGCGCTAGGGTGTAGAACACTTCCGCGATCTCGCGATAGCACTTGAGTTCTTTCAGCGTGACCTCTCCTCGATTGGCTCGATCCCAAAGTTCAAAGATCCGAGATTGCATGTCACGGTCGGCTGCGTGCTGCGCTCTCATCAGAGAACCCGCACGGCTTTGTCCGCTAGCCCTTCCGAGATCTTCATCTCAACCTTGAGTTCGTCATCGTTGATCCGCAGCCCGACCTCTTCATCATCGGTTTTGAGTCTCCCGGCGATGCGCCGATAGAGGATCGCTCGACTCAGTATTCCGCTGGCGACCCGCTCCAGAGATTCGGCTGCTTCGATCAGCTGTCTTCGGTTCGCTGCTCGTAACAGCGTCCCGTCTTCGAGCCGCCATGTTTTGAGAGGCGTCAGATCCAGATCACGCTTCATCGAACCGAGCCTGTCGCCACCAAGCTTCGACAGCCGAGTAAGCCGCATGGCATCGACGAGTGCCGTCCGCGATCCTTCGTGGATCGCCCATCTGAGGAGTACGTCGTTCTTTCTGATCCGGCTCTCCAGCGCTGGCAAGATCTTGTCACGATCTCCATCGAACTTTTCGATCAGCGACAAAGCACATTCGACAGCTTGCCGAAATGGATTGACGCTCTCCTTTTTCTTCGCTGTGTTCCCCATGTGTTCTCCTCTCTTTCATTTCTCTTGGTAGATCAGCGAGCGATAGATCGGGATGTCCATGCGATGAGCCACGGGTCGCTTGGTCGTGGTGAACCGGCCCGTCTTCTCGACGACCCCTGCACGTTTCGCTCTCACCCATATCGATCCCCAAGCTCGGTTGTCCGGTGGCTCCGGCAGCCCCCAACGCTTCGCTCCCTTCCATACATCATCGGCATTGAGGAATTCGTTTTGCTGAGCTATTCCGTAGATCACCGAGTACGCTTCTTTCTTCCACCCGGGATCTACCTTCTCCGCATGTTCGGTCGCTCGCTCTGCTCCTTCCTTCGCGAGCTGCCGACCCTCATCGGGTGGACCCTTGCTGCTTCGCTCCATGTCGGGGAGCGTCGGTTGTTTGAGGTTGAAGATCTCGCGTTTAAGTTTCTCGATCAAGCAATACGGACACCAGCGATCTTGCGACCAATTGTGGCGAAGACATGCCATCACTCGTCATCCAAGCAGCACTCGAAATACCAGCACCATGAGGTAGCGCAGACGTATCGTCCGAATGCCCAAGCGGTTTCCGTTCGACCCTCGCACGGAGTCGGCGTAGCGGTCGGGGTGTCGGTCGGCGTGTGGGTGTGCGTGTGGGTGCGAGTTGCAGTCGGGGTATCGGTCGGGGTGTTCGTCGGCGGCGGGGTTCCCGTTGCCGTCTTCGTTGCCGTGTAGGTTGCTGACCTCGTGGGAGTTGAGGTTCGCGTTGGCGTTTTCGTTTTCGTGTTCGTTGCCGTCGCGGTTGGTGTCGCCGTCGGGCAATCGGTCACGCCGTATTTGTACGAGAAGATCGGTTGAAGATCATTCGTGCAAACGACCGCATCGTCTACTCGATAGCAGCGCTTCGGCTGGATGACGAAAGTCGCGTCACGTTCCCAACACCGACGTACGAGGTTCTTCGCTGAGATCGCGGCGAGTGCTTCATCGACCAGCGCACCAGCCATACACCCAACTCCGCGACCATGCGCCAGATTCCAGATAGCGTTCTGGACATGTTGCCGTGTGATGATCTGCCCACATCGTATCGTTGTTCCGACATACCCGCGTGTCGCAAGCCATTCGATTGCGTCCATATTCTCAGGACGATCAATGATCCCTGAGAGTTCTTCCCATTCATAGATCACCTCCGCGTCATACCAGTGGCCGCGCTCAATCGGTTTCCTCGAATCCAAACACCAGCCGTTGAACACATCACCGCGGAGCGGCCGATCCCCATCGAGCCACACATTGAAGTAGCTCGACCGACCTTGCTCGTGGATCTTCACGCGAGCATGATCCGGCCATGAATAGCTATCGTCGTAGATCGTCTTCGCTCTCGCGTCTGGACATTCATCTTTGAAGACGACGGCGTGAGCTGCGAACACGCACGCGCAATCCTCGCCGTCACAGAAATTCTCTTTCGGTATGTTGAAATTGAAGTGATCCGTATCGAGATCCTCGAAGCCGTAGGGCATCGACCCAGGTGCCGGATGAGCCGGGAGGTTATCCGGATCGAACCAGCCGAAATGAACCTCGCGAATTCGCCACCCATCTTCCGTTTGATAATCCACACGGAGATGATCTGACTCCCATCGAGTGCGCACCCATCCGACATCGATATCTTGCGCCGCGTAGAGAGTTCGTACGCATTCCTTTTCGCACTTCCATTCGGCCGGCACCTCGTTGCCCGTATCACCGAAGACGATCTGTGCGCCGCCGATGATCAGCAAGCCGAAGACCATCATCGATACGCCGAGCCAGAACAGCCCGTCGCGTTTCAATTCAGTTCGGTTCATTGTGTTCTCCTTCTCCCTTATCGGTTGTCCGTTGCGCGGCTCTTGCTTTCTCCGCGAGCTGCCCGAAGATTCGTTCCTCCTCTCCATTCTTGATCTCTTCGGTGATCAGTGGTTCGAGCGCCGGTCGGTTCGCGTTCTTCAATCGCTCGCGGTCGTCACGCCATTTCTGATACCAGCGCTTCCAAAACGGCTGCGCGTTGAACAGCACTTGCTCCTGTACGACGTGAAGATCTTCCGTGATCTCTTCGTAGACCTCAGCGATTGAAGTCGCGAGCTTCCCCAATGACGCATCGATCTCCTCATGGGTGAGTAGCTGCTGGTTGGGGTCTTTCGTTTTGATGTGACCGCCCCATGCGGTGAGGAGCTTTCCGATCACTTCGTTCTGATCGTTCACCATCTGGTGACGCGAGCGCTTGGTTGCTTTCCCACCCATCAGAAAGCACCCCCGTCTCCTTCTTCTTCGTCATCCCCGGGCGGCAGCTCGATTGCGTTGGGATCCTCGATCCCCGGCTCGTCATCGAGTCCGAGCTCTACGAAGAGAGCGTCGAGCTTTTGGAGGAATCTGATCGTGCCGTTCGGATCGATCACCTCCGGCTGAGCTTCGACCAGCTTCGTGAACCAATCGCTGTTGATGGTGAGTCGGAGCGTGTCGGGTTCGGGGTGCGTGTCGATGATCACCTCTCGTGCTTCCGCGATCATCTTGAGGATCTTGATCGCTCGCGGTCGGGTGATCTTCTTCACCATCTCCGGAGAGAATTCGATGGTTGTCTGTTCGTCGAGATCGATCATGGTGTGTTCTCCTTTTCGTGTTGCGCTCCGTCAATAGATCTCGCGTCGATGACGCCAGTGTTTTCGTTTCTGAATCCGTGCCGGTCTTCGAACCTCAGTAATCTCGCGAGCTGACCCGCTTCGGTCAGCGTCAACCCGACCGCGACTCCTTTCCCATTCGGATTGATGGTTGAGATCGTCCAGTTGTTACCGAGCATCCGCGCTCGGATCTCACCGCCGCCCTCTAGTTGCTTGACGAACATTGTCTCTCCTTCCATATCATCGAATTCCTTTGAGCTTCGACCAATCTGTGTCGTTGCATTTGTGCCGGGTGAAGATCTCGACCGGCTCGGCTTCGGTGAGTTTCATCGCGGGAATCCCGTGAACATCAGCGTGAAGATCTTCGACGAGCAGAGCTGGCTTCGTTCCCGCATTGATCGCGATCACCTCGCCTGTCACCCAGAGCGTGAGCAGATAGATGTATTGGCCGCATCGACCGCAGCGATCTACATCACTCGCCATCTCGTCTCACCTCCTCTCCGAAGACATCGATCCCTATCTCAGCCCACATGCGGCGCTCGTCTTCGACCCTCGCCATGCACGCGGGGCAATCGCACTCGCGAGTTTGAGCTGCGAGTTTGTTTCGGAGCTGCTCGTTTGACTTCGCCCAGTTGCCACGCACAACCGATTCTGTTAGTTCGGTCATCGGTTCATCTTCCTCTGTCCACACCGCCTTGAGTTGGCCGAGTGGAATCAGGAATCCACCGCTGTGCTTCGAGAGATCTCCCATGATGTCGCGGTCGATCTGCTTCGCTATCGCTCGTCGCATCTGGTCGAGGAATTCGCGGTGCGGATCTCTGTGTGTCACGATGACTCTCCCTTCTTGAATTCATCGAACGTCGGCGCGGTGCACGGATCGTGGATCGTAGCCCAATCCGCATAGCAAGCCCAATCGGGATCGTCTTTGTGCTTCTGGAAATCAGCGAGCCGAACCGTGCCGTACATCCATTCGTCCTCATCGATCTGAGGTGCGCTCTCGATCTCGTCCACCCATCTGCGCTGGTAGATCCACGTCCGCAGATGAGGGATCTTGTCTTTCGGTGTCGCTTCCTTTTTCCACATCGCTACATGGAATGGGTAGCGCTCCATGATCAGGTGCTGATCTTCGGCGCTGAGCTTTTCGCCGGTCGTGGTTCTGTCTTTCCCTTCCCATAGCTCTTGAGCTTTCACCTTGGCGAGCTTGCGACCTGTCGGCACGAGCTTCCAGATCTCAGCGAATGGGATCTGCACATGCTCTTCCTGCGATGATGAAGATGAAGTAGAAGAGGAAGAGGAAGAGGAAGAGGAAGAGTTGTTTTCTTGCGGAAGCTGTTGCTTGTCGATAGCTTCGACAATTGTTGAAGCTGTAGCTTGGCGAGAGCTTCGACCACCGCGACGGCCGGAGCTTGAGCGTTCGAGATAGACCTCATAGTCAGCCACCATGCGGCGCGAGAAGATCACGCCCTGAGCTGTCATCGAGAAGACGCGAGCGTCGGCTAGCTCATCGAGCAGCTCGTCAACCTGTTCCCACGTCAGCCGTGCGAGTTTCGCTAGCTGCTTCGACGGCATCGCTTCACCACCTCGCGTGACGAGATGTCCATACGGATCTGAATAGTGCATCACGCACAGCATGTAGATCCAAAGACCCTGCGCGGCTGCCGAGCAAGACATCAGAGCGTCGTCCGCTTTCCAATCGGCAGGGTAGAACTGAAACGCCGGTCGTTTACCCACCATCGCCCGTCCCTTCAAGAGCGACGATCCGCTCAACCTTGAACGTTCCCTTTCCCTTCGCTGACATGATCACCTTGAATGAGAATTGATTGCCGATGATCGAGCGCTCGGATCCCGGCTCGGCATCGTACAGACCATAGTGCCGGCCGATCTCTTTCATCTCATCCCAAGCAGAGGCGACGGCTTTCTTCGTCTCGTTTCCAGCTTCCCAAGTCAGCGCCAGATCTTCGATCACGCTCGGATCTTCGAGCGCTGCAATCGGGTTGCCGAATGCGTGGTGTTGCATCGTCGGGCAGATGTGTGCGGCGTCGCACTTCTTGCACCACACGGGCGAGTAGGTGATCGAGTCGGGTTCTTCCTCATCGCGAAGACAGCGGTTCACTTCACCAATCACCTCACCCATATCGACCAGCCGCTGGAAATGCGTTTCGGTTCTCTCGATGATCGCTCTCGGTCGAGCGTTCGTTTTATTGCGGAGCAAGAGGCAAACGTAGGGGTGTTCGTCGGGCATGAGATATGCGTAGGTCAGCGGCTGGATCGGCCACATGCGTACCCACTTCATCGATGACTCAAAGCAGTCGTCGAACGACCAGAGCTTGCCCCAATAATTATCGCTCACCCCTTTGAACTCAGTGGGGATCGGTTGCGACCAGAACGGATGCGTCTTGTGGCTGAGTTCCCAATCGAGCCGACCCCTGATGTCGAGGTCCTTGTCTTCAAATGTCACCTCCGTTTTGTGGAGCTTCCAGCCCTCTTGCAACAGCGCGATCTTCGCCGCGTTCTCAGCTTCACGACCGAGCGTCCAGATTCCCGGCAACCCATCGTCGGGTGACGGCATGTCTTCGTGTCGAGCGCGGATCGCCCACAGATAATACGCGCATGGATGACCGACCAGCGAGGCGTTGTTGCTCGCTGGCTGTCGCTTCATCGCGGGGCCGTAGCTTTCCATGATGCTGTTCTCCAAGAAGCGCTCGGCATCTCGGAGATCGTCGTCTGTGAAATCGTTGGGTGTTGTCATGACGGCATCTCGTTTTTCGGAATGTTGTAGAGCTTGAATTTCACCGTCGCGTTTGCGGCGTGCATGTCCATGATGGTGCCGAAGTTTTTCTTCGACCACTTCACCACCCAATAGAAACAGCCGGGGGATTTGTTCCAGAGCCGTTCAGCTTGAGGGATGCTCTTGATCGTGTTCCTCGATTCCAGATCTTCCCTATCGATCTTGACCTTGATGTGCGCACCCTTCTCGATATCGCTGAGTTCGCCGGGTGCTGGCGGCGGTGCGCCACCCTTCGAGCGCGTTCCATAGGTGATCTTCTTCACCGTCTGTCGCAGATTCTCAAGACCCGGTAGCTGCTCCAGCTCTTCCCACGTGATCGTCTTCAATCCGCAGACGGTTTTGATTCCCCGGTTCATAAAGTTCGTCCATGCTGCTTTGCGTACGTCGCCGGGATCTGCGGTCTTCGTTCCACCGCGAGTGAAGAACCCGTCGTCGCTCCATCTGCTACCGATCACTGGATACCAAAGCTCCGAGAAGACAAGCGCTCTCATCTGCCCCTGATAAACGAATTCGTAGCCACCCTCATCGACCGTGTGCTTCTCACCTCCGTCGTGTCGCACCTCGATCTGGAATGCGTTGATTATCTTCTCGGACCCGCTCTCTCCGAGATAGGGGATGCCGACCTCTTCACCCTCTGCTTCGTGCGCGTACCAATCGCGCCGATTCGTGAGCGAGAGCATGGCAGCCTTGAACCGCTTGATCGCTCCCGTCCTCGCGATGATTCGACGGATCGCTCGCTCGATCTGCTCTTCGGTCGCGAGATCTGCGAGTGCTGTCGGCTCGACCTCGACGATCGCTCGATTGATTATCGCGTCAAGCTCGCTCGTGCCGCTCTCTTCGATGATCTCTCCGTCAACATCTTCCGGCTGCTCAGGATCGTCTGAGGCTGCGCCGTCCGCTTGCTGATCTATTTCTATGGGTGCCGCTGCTTGCGGCGCTGAGACGTTCTCCTGTGCGCTGTCACGCTTATCCTCTGCCATTGTGTTCTCCTTCATTGCTCAGCTCGCGTAGCCGCGAACCTTGAGGTTCTTTTTCCCGATGAGCTTGATCACGTCCTCGGGTTGAATCGAAACCCTACCGCCGCTGTTGAGAGCTGCGGCGATCTTCCCGCACTCATCGATGAAGATCGAGCGCGTTCCCTTGAATTTCAGATGGGTCATCGTCACCGACAATCCCAGGTGCGCCGCGATCTCTTTCATCTGCACACCTGAGACGTCAGCGACATCACGTATCGTTTCGACCTTGACTTGAATCCGCATCGCTTCTCCTCTCTTCGCCGGTCATTAAAAGAAGGGGCGAGAGCTGCCCCATCCACGCTGTAGTTGGATCGAACATCATTGCTCTCCCCAGGAACTAGCTCTCGCCCCATGCTCACTCCCTCCACTCCTTTCTGTCGCTACGCAGCGACGGCGGTTTTCGCAGTCGCCTCGATCAGCGGCTGCCAATTACTGCGATTGTTCAGAAGTTTTCCGGCTTCGGTTTCGAGCTGAGATCTGCGGTCGAAGTTCGGGACCTCGCGAGCCGTCGCGGTGAGAGCTTGCACCAATCCCCAAAGGGTCGGATCCCCACCAATCACCAGCTCGCGTTCCACACCCTCGCGCTCGTTTTGAGAGAGGCCGGTCTGCCGTGCGAGAACTCGCACCGCTTCCATCGGGTGTTCGATCTCTTCGCGGGTCGTGTCTCTCATCACGGAGAGAACCTTGTCGAACTGAGTCCGGTCGTTCATCATGTCGAGCGTGTCACCGATCTGCGATTGAAGCAGCTCGTTCTCAAGTGCGAGCGTCGAGGGGGAGAGCCACCCCGCCGCTTGCCGCCCGGTGATGTGGCGCTTCGAGAATCCCGCAAACTTCTCAGTGAAGGTCATCCCATTGAGGCACGTCAGAACCTTGACGAAGAACTCTGACTTCCACATCGAGAACCCCACCTCGGAGTTCGTGAATGCGGCTCCGGCTTGAACCTCTTCACCTACCTTGATCTCAGCTTTCATGTTCGGGAATCCGACCCGGATGTGCATGCGGCGATCTGTCAGAGCGCAATGGAGAACTTCCCACCCCCGGTCGTGGATCCTCTCCAGCACCGGCATCATCAGGTGAAGATCTTCGTAGCGTCCGAATTGATCTGAGAGGAAAGCGCGGAGCTTGAGTTGCGGACCGCCGTTGCCGGGGATCTGCTCAGCTCTCAACATGCGGGGCTTCTCCCCTTCATCGAGCCACGTGTTCACGTTCTCAGCCCAAAGCTCCGGTTGCTCGTCTCTCATGTGGTGGTAGTAGCGCTTGCCGATGGGTGTCCAGTTGGCGATCTGATCGTGCGCCAGATCCGTGATCTTCATCGGCTCAAGCAGCGGCGCGTTGATCACGCCGCTACCTACGAGTCGTTCGGAATGATCTTCGGTCGCGGGTGTCACTCGCAGCCGATCAGGTTGAACGATGAGATCTCGCTTGTTCGCTTCGCGGTCTTCGATTGCATGAGCGAGATCGGATAGCGTCATCGTGTTAGCCATTGTGTTCTCCTTTGACTTTCGGTTCTGCCCTTTACAGGCGTTGTCGATAGATCAACATCATCGTAGCAGTTCGCACAACAGAAAGCGAGTGCGCCGTAACCGATGATGCGTCCAGAATCACTGACGATCGCGATCTCCTTTCTGAGCTTCCTGCTCCCATCCCTTGTACAGAGTTTTGACTCGACCCTGCCATTGCAGATCCGAGTTACGAGCGCCGAGCGACCAGCCCCAATTAAAAGCTGACCAGAGCAGCACGGCGAACGATCCGAGAACGATGAACCAGAACCAGAATGAAGTGCAGAGTTCCATGTCACACCTTCCTCGATGCGACCACGGTCTGCTCGTGGATCTTCACCCCGGGGATCGTGACGTCTCCCTTCTTTCGCTGCACCGCGGCGTCGAGCTTCGATTGCTTGAGATCGAAATATTCGGAGAACGCCAGCGTGTCGAGTGACCACTGAATGAACGCGGGGAGATCCACCACCTCGGCGGTGTAAGCCGTGCGCGTCTGGATGCCCTTCACCTTCGGCGGGGGTGGGGTCGTGATCAGCGGTTTCGAGAGAACGGGCGCCGGAGCTTCGATGATCCGCTCAGCGGTTTTGTCTTGACCGCGCTTCTCAGCCGCGAGAGCCGCTTCTAGGCGACGATCTTCCTCTTGCTTGCGTAAACGATCAGCTTCGAGTTTCCTCGCAGCCTCAGCGGCTTTTCGAATCGCGTTGTGATAGGTAGCGACGGCTGCTTTCACATCGACCTCTGCCGTCTTGAGAGGCGTTTCAACTCGGCGGCGAGCATCGAGGATCGATCTGTGTGCTGCGTGAGCTGCTTGCGTCGGCGGCTTGAACACATCGTCCACCTCACCGAGTAGAACCTTGATCGATTGCAGCATCAAGGAAGCGACCTCGAGCGACGCCTTGTCTTCGACGACGAGCGCTGCCGCTCGGATCGTGATGTCGTTCGATTGAACGTCGAGATGTTCGACTGCTTTTTCGTTCACTTTCAATTCACTCATCGTCAACCTCCAGCGCTCGGTAATAAGCGAACGGCGTTCCACGATTCCATTCGCCGGGTGTCTGTTCCATGTAAGAGATCGAGAGATTGGGATCCAGCACCCAGTCGGTGAGCGAGTCCACCACCTCGTCGCGGGTCATGGTGATCGTCTTGCCGGGTCCGTCTTGCTCGATGAGCTGCCGCTCGTAGGTGTAGCGCTTGGGATTCTCGCGCCGCTTCGTTTCGCGGTCAGCGGCTGCCGTGATCGCAGATGTCAATCCGAAAGGGTCACTCATATTTCGTTCCTATTCTCGCCGTCTTCCTCGGCGGGTCGTCGAATGATGATGTTATCGATCACGCCGGTGTCGCCCTCATCGGCGGCGTACATGATCGCGTCGAATTCAGCTAGTGGAATCTGGATACCTAGAACCTGCTGGAAGCTCTGGTGGATCTGCGCGTAGTTGTAACCGTGTTCGAGCCGCATCCCATCAGCTACGCCAGCGATGACCTCGATGCGTTTCGACTTCCATGCGTAGCGGATCGCGTCAGCGATTGAGCGACGCGCCATCATTCGACCTCGATCTTCACAGCGACGTGATAGGTATCGGGTCGAGCGAAGTCGCCACCAATGACCTCGCTCGCGTGCTGCCCCTGAGTGTCGATGCGGCTATCGGTGAAGCGACCGCGCCGATGCCCCGCTTCGGATTCGTCGAACCCATCGCTGCGGAAGCAATTGATGTGCGCCCAATAGCAGCCGTCGCTCGTTCGAGCTAACGTGATCTCGCCGCCGGGGAATTCGATTGATGCGTAGGTCGGCTCGGGCTTCTCGGGATTACCTTCGAGGGTGAAGCCGATGCGGTCCGTGCCGAATTGCTTGAGCTTGATGTGCTTCC
>Ga0316193_10000060_pt1 | contig 51177 bp, 45 predicted proteins | sample MerIslsedime2_MG_FD_207735 | JGI IMG/M metagenome (GOLD analysis project Ga0316193, IMG submission 207735) | Coastal sediment microbial communities from Maine, United States - Merrow Island sediment 2 | ecosystem: Environmental > Aquatic > Marine > Coastal > Sediment | place: USA: Maine... | reverse complement strand
TGACCGAGAGGACTATGACCGCATGGTCACCGAACTGCACCGCATCGGTTACGATCTGATCTTCGGCTACCTCTCCGGGGGCATCATGGCCTGGCTGATGAGTGGACGGGCCGTGGAACAACTGGAACAAACCTCCCCTCAGCAGTTGAAATCGCAGCTGGAAAAGAGCAAAATTCGCATCATCGATGTGCGAACACCGGCCGAATGGAGTGGCGGTCGGATCAAGTGGGCCGAGCATTTCCCCTTGTCCGACATCCTCGACGATAATTTCCCCAAGGCAGAAAAGGGTGAAGAACTTGTGCTGCAGTGCGGCAGCGGCTATCGGTCGAACATCGCGGCAAGCATTATGAAGCAGGCGGGGTATGCCAAAGCGAAATCTCTGGCAGGCGGCATCTTTGCTTGGTCCAATGCAGGCTTTCCGGTTGTATCGAACTGAAGGGCTCATTCACGGCGGTGTGTTGCAGGCACGATGCACAACAGCACCAAAACCCGGGCTAAAATAAAAAACTGTCAAACTCCGGTAAAAAGAATTTGATCTGAATCATTGATTCATACATGAGAAATTGCCAGTTCCGCTTACGTGCATTCATTGGGGCTGGCTTTTCTAATATAGGGGCTGTAAATAGATCGTTGGTTAGAGCGTAACCTGTATTTTTCTGTAAGCTACAATTGCTGTGTTACCTGCTATTACAATTGTCATCACGAAAGGTGCCTTAATGAATTCCAGCATATATCATTATGCTGACGAGGATAGCGAACTACGACCATTAGTCCTCATATTATGAATAACAGAAAGCACAAGGAATCTCAAAAATATTCATCGGTCGCCCTTTATAAGCTTCAAAATCTTCAATAGAGGTAACGAGCTGGTTAAGATTAGCCAACGCTATACACTAATTTTGAAAATTGCATCTTCCGGCTATTTATAATTCTGATTTAATTCAGCTTGTTATTGATTATGCTGACGAATATACAATAGATGACTCACGTGAATGAAAATCAGTGCAAAGTCTAGATTAGCCATCCCGACCCATAATTTTGAGCTCTCCCCAGAAGTGCATATAACAGCTAATTGCGATAAAAAATAAATGGCGAAACATCGTAGACACTGCCTAACGTGGTCCAAATCTTCTTGCAAACGATCTTATTGAATCTTTCTTGCCAGCGTTTAATTCTGAGATAGACAACCATATGGAATTACACCAGGCGTTGTCGCTCAGTCGAAGAGCTGCCTCCTATTTTTTTTGATGCAGTTTCCTACATAGAGGGCCAGCGCCTGTATCGTTGATGTCGGATTCACGGCCGCGGATGTGGCAAATATGCTCCCGTCCACAATGAAGAGGTTCTTCACATGATGGCATCGCCCCCATGAATCCACTACCGATCGGTCGGGATCGCTCCCCATCCGGGCTGTTCCCATCTGGTGCCACCCTGCACGACGCCAAACATCGCCGCCGGATGATACAATCGATCGGGCACCGGCAGCCAGGAGCGCTTCTTTCGCCCGTTCTTCGCCGTGGGAGATCATCCGCTTGGTATTCTCGTCCAGCCGGTAAGTGATCTTGGGTACCGGAATCCCGTCACTGTCGGTAAGGTCGGGATCCAGGGTCACCCGATTGGTTTGCCTTGGAAGATCCTCGGTAACGATGGTCAGTCCCGCCGAATAGGGGTATATCTCGTCCATCTTGACACGGTGCGCTTCGCCCCAGGGGATGGGCCGATCGATACCGTAGCCTCCCAGTGCGTAAGTCATGGGCGTCGTGTATCGCCCGCTGTGGAGACCGTAACCCCTGACGAAGTCCCGGGAAGGATCGGTTTCGTAGAACTCCTGGCTCAGGATGCTGCAGGCCATGGGTCCTTTGAAACCCTCCATCGGCTGATCGAAGAGACCTACGACGCCCGAAAGGGGATGGAACATGAGGTTCTTCCCCACCTGGCCGCTTCGGTTGGCAATCCCGTCGGGAAATTGCTTTGACTTCGAGTTCAGCATGATCCGCGGGGTGCCAATGCCGTTGCAGGCCAGCACGACGATGACAGCTTTCTGTCTGTGTATTTGCCCGTCTTCGTCGTGGTACAGGACGCCGTCGGCCCTGCCTTTGCCGTCCACAGTGACTTCCCGGACCCGGCATCTCGTTTTGAGCTTCACACCGCGTCGTTCCGCCAGCGGCCAATAGGTTATGTCGACGCTGGCTTTCGCGCCCACCGCACAACCGAGGTCGCAGACGCCGGCGTTGCGGCACTTTTTGCGGCCCTCATAATCCAGGCTGAGGATGGCGGCGTCCGAAGGCCACCAGTGCCAGCCGAGTTTGTTGAACCCTCCGGCCAGAGTACGGCCGAGTTTGCCCATCTTAATGGGGGGCAAAGGAGGCGTGTAAGGAGGGTACGAGGGATTCCCAGCCAGGCCGGAAACGCCCATGTTGCGATCATTCAAAGCATAAAACGGTTCTAGGGTTCGGTAGTCTATAGGCCAATCGTCGGCCACGCCGTCGAGGGTTTTGGTGCGGAAGTTGGATGGATGAAATCGCACCCAATGTGCCAGATAGTTGATCGTCCCGCCGCCAACCGCGTTGAAGTTGACGGGGGTGATCGGGGATTCCTCGGCATTGATCGGATAATCCTCCGGAAGCCCGCGCACGTTGGGGTCGCAACTGAACTTATCGTATCGATGGAGTTCGTAATCCGATCGTTTGCTCGGAAATTTCCTCCGATCCACCCTGGAGCCCTGTTCCAAGCAGAGGATTTTCAGATTGGTTTCACTGAGGGACCAGGCAACCGCCGCTCCGGATGCGCCTGCGCCTATGATTAATACATCGACTGCTTCGTTGCTCATGTTATTAATTTCCGGTCAGCACTTCTGGTAGCATCGGCCGCGTTTCTTCACCGGTTCCACCAGTGCAGTGAGTTCTTCAGGGCTTTCATCGGGGACCTCGTAGCCATAGGGATGCGGAGGTTTTGCCGATAAACCGAAATGGGGAGGAATCGTCGGGTCAGTGTAGTAGCCCATGTAGGTGTATCTGGTCAGTGCGGTAAAGAAATCCGGCTCCCGACGCTCGAGACTTTCCGCCAGCGCGAGCCTGTCCGCCGGAGACAGGGCTTCGAAGGTGTCGCCTTTGGGTTCGAGAAGGGCTTGGGCAGTACGCAAGCCACGTTCCAATAGAGCCCCTAAACCAGGTACTTCACGAGCTTTATTCGCGATGAAATCCTCTACGCCAAGGGACCCCGCTGAGGGGATGCGGCCATCGTCGCTGGCCGGTATAATTTCGTCAAGTAGCCCGTTAAGGAGGGCTTTTCCGTCTGCGCTCCACGCAATGCTTTCGATAAGGTTCGACATTGTGGAATCTCTCACGATTTGGCGACTCGGACCTTCATCTTAAGGCCTGGCTCTTCTCCATTCCCTTAATCGTCGTCTTAAGATCGTGGGCCTCTGCAATATTGGCTAATTTTAAGAGCTTGTCCGGTTGAGGGGGGGCGGGTTGCAACAAACTGTATTTTAGTCCCAAGCTTTCATATTTTTGCTCGCCGTACTTATGGTAAGGCAATAAATGAAGGACAAGGCCCGGCTGAAGGGCTCTGAGCCATTTTGCCAGCGACACCATTTCATCTTCCTGATCATTGAGGCTATCGACCAGCGGCATACGAAGGATAACATCCGCGCCGCAGCGCAGCAGGTTCTCCAGGTTAGCCTTGATGAGCCGGTTGTTGACACCGGTCAATTGCTTGTGCAGGTCTGGATCATGACACTTGATATCATACAGGAAAAGGTCCGTGTCACCGATGATGCTTTCCAGGACGGACCAATCCCCCAGACCGCTGGTATCGACGACGGTGTGTAGACCTTCCTTTTTCGCCTGCGCCAGCAGGACACGGGTAAAATCCGGCTGCGCCAAGGGTTCGCCGCCTGAGATTGTCACACCGCCACCGGTCTTTTCATAGAATATGCGATCTTCGGCGACTTCCCCGATGACTTCTTGAGCGGAAGCCGCTCGCCCCTTGAGTTCTAATGCTTCAGCCCAGCAGCGTTCCAGGCATAAAAGCGTCAACTGGCAACAATTTCGATTGAAGGCCTTATGGCCGTTGTCAAGGGTATGGCAGTCATGGGGGCAGGCATCGACACAGGCGCCGCATCTGATGCAGAATTCATCGTGGTAGAGAACTTCCGGTTTAAAACTGATGCATTCCGGGTTGTGACACCACTGGCATTTCAAAGGACATCCTTTCAGAAAGACCGTGGTCCGAATGCCGGGACCGTCATGAATCGAGAAATGCTGAATATCGGTGACAAGACCGCTGACTGTTTCCGTCATTGTAGTTGCGCCTGCTGCCGTTTATAGGAATTGCCCAATGGGGTTTTGAGACCACTTCTAATAGCTGGTGCGTGCGATGAGTTCTTCCTGATACTCTTTTTTGAGCGTCACAAAATAGGCGTTGAACCCCCAAACCCTGACCACCAGGTCTCGATATTGATCCGGGTTCTCCTGGGCTGCCTTCAAAACCTCGGCACTCACCGTATTGGTTTGTAATTCCATGCCACCCAGATCAAAATAGGTGGTCGCCAGTGCCATGACCTTTTCCCGCTCCTCGGGGTCGTATACGGACCCGGAATGAAACATCAGGTCCAGGGAAGTGCCCAACGGGCACAACGTCTGGTCGATTTTGGCCGCAGACAAGACAGCGGCGGTGGGCCCCTTCTTGTCGGTGCCGTGACTCGGGCTAAAACTAACCGCCAGCGGCTCACCCCGTTTGCGCCCGTCGGGAGTGGATCGAACCACTTTTCCCAAACGGGCCTGGTGGTGGGTGAAAAATCCCGGTACAAAGCTCCCCCCGCGGGGATTTTCCTGTTCCAAGACCACCTTGCAGAAGTGCTTGGCGGTGTCACGGCACAATAAATCAACATAGTCATCATTGTTTCCGAATTTAGGTGCCTTGTTTCTCAAGAGTTTTTGCAGGGACGTGTCTTCGGCAAAATCTCTCTTAAGGGCTTCAACCAGGTGAACCGGGTCGACCACCTTTTCTTCATAAACCAGCTTTTTAATGGCCGCCAGGGAATTGGCCACATTGGTGATGCCCCCTCCCACGAAGCCGGTGTAGTTGTAGATGGTGCCGCCTTCGGTTTTATCTTTTCCTGATTCAATGCAGCCGTCGAGCGTCGCAGATAAAAACGGTGTCGGAGAAATGCTCGGTATGAATTCGTCGATGGCGTTGGCTTTATTTGTGAATTCACGAATATCCGTATCGATTTCGTCCTTGAAAGCCTGGTAGAATGCCTCGAAACTGTCAAAATCAGGCAAGCGGTCGACCACACGCTCCATGATCGTCAACAGATGGATGCCATAATGACCGGCAAAGATGGCATAAAAATCAGATTTCCCTTCAATCATCAAATCCTGACATGCATCTATACAATAGTTACGGGCATCTTCGGTGCTGACGCCGACGCGTTCCATGGCCTTGATGATCGTTTCATCGTTGTAAAGCATGGGCCGCGGGCCTAATTTTTCGATGCGATTGGTGCGTTCAATGACACTCCGGGGTGTATTCTTATGAAACCTGACATTAATTTGCGGATCCGTCAGCTTGACCTTTTCAAATGCGTCGAAACAAAGCCAGGTGAAGTCGTTGGTCCCGTCGGTACCGTCCGGTTTCAGACCGGAAAGGATGATGTTCAGGCCATTGTCGGTATGCAGGTCCGAGGTGTCGTTGAGTTTTATAAAAAAGCACGCCAGCAGTTCAAGTGCTTGTTCCCGGGTTAGGTTGCCTGAATCGATATCTTTCCGGTAGTACGGCCACAGATGCTGGTCCAGTCGACCAAGGGCCATTAAATTGTAGCTTTCGATCAGTATCATGGTGTGGGCCATCCAAAGCAGCTGAAGGGCCTCATGGAAAGTGGTGGCTGGTTCGGTCTTAATCCTTCCCAGGATTTGAGCAATTTTTTTCAGTTCAAGTTTACGGTCTGGATTCGATGCCGACGCTGCTTTTTTATTTGCCTCTTTCTCGTAACGCTCTACCAGATGCGTCGCAGCATCCATGCTGATCACGACAGATTCCAGAAATGCTGCCTGATTGGAATCCAGGTCGACTTCTTTCAATCGACTCTCAGCTTGGGCCTTGATGCCCCCAAAACCCATGGAAAGGACCTTGGCATACCCGGCCGTGCAATGGGATGTCACATATCCCTCACCGATACCGAATTTCCGTGCGGCTTCTATTTCATCTTCGGTGGCATAGTGGGGAAAGAACTCGAGGCCGGGAGCTTCAACGGCCAGCGTTTCGGCATCGGGCGCAAAGTCCAGGTTGCGCTTGACATTGGGGTCCCAGAACTGGGCGTCTTTCTCTCTGGGCAAGAACAGCGTACGACCGCCCACGATGAGCTCTTCGTCTTCAATAAATACCGGCATGCGACGAAGAAGGAGGTCGAATGCCATGGCTTTTCGAACCACAAGAGGCTTGTCAATCGGTTGGCCGTTGAAAATGCTTAGATACTCCCGCTGTCTGAACCGATCGTGGCTGACATTGAGCATCTTTTCCCTCAAAGACTCGATTCGTTTGTAATTGCGCCCCATGAGAACCTCCCGTATTACCGGTCATTGCCTGGCCGATCGTCGTCGAAGGTGTCAGTTCTCCACCTCAAATCAGCCGTTGGAATTAAATGTTGCATCTGTCTAAACACACTAAAATAAGCATTTCAATGACAATTTCAAGGATCAAATCTAACACATTGTGCTATGACGATAGGGATGGCCGTACTTTCAAAATGAGCCACCGTTATTTTGCTCTTATTCAGTCAGTGTATACACCACATCCAACTCAGCACAACACCCGGAATCGATATTGGCATTCCCTTGAATCACGTCCTGTGCTTCTTTCGGATCGATCGTGTTAAAGTCAAACATTCCGAAATGGTGGCCGATCATGTTCGGTATCACTGCCTGTTCACACAAATTCAACGCTTCCTGAACGGTAAAATTTCCCGGTATGTTTCTTTCCCGCCGATAGGCATCGCGCCCGTTGATAGGCAGCAGGGCCAAATCGATGTTCCGGGCGGCAAGGATGTTGTCCAAACCCCTATATGGCACACAGTCCCCGGAATGATAAACGGATAATCCACCGAATCGCATGACATAACCCAGATATAAATGCTTTCCATCCGCATCGGTGGCCAAGGTTTCGTGGGCCGAAGGAAGCGCATCGATGCGAATGCCACTGTCGATCGTTACTGTTTGACCCGCATCGATAAGGATTATTTTATCTGCCGGCACACCCATATCCTTTGCATGTCCTGCCGTAGCTTCCGGCACGATGACTTTCAGATTCAGATTCGCCGCCACCATGCCCGAAACCGTCCAAGGATCTAAATGATCGGAGTGCTTGTGGGTGGCAAGCAGCCAGTCGGCAACGGCCGCCTCTTCAGGCAAGATCGGCGGCGGTATCATTCGACGGTGTTTGAATTCGGCATTTTGGTACTTATCAGCCAAATAATCCGAAAGATAAGGATCGACGACCATCAGTTTATCACGGTATCTGATGGCAAAACCAGCCTGACCTAACCAGAAAAGGCGGACATGGCCCATGTTACCCAGCGGGGCTTTGATTGCCACCATCAATGAAGATGTAATTTTTTCTGAAAACAAGATGCCCAATTTTAGCTGTCACTTTCAAAAATTCAGAACTAATGACGTGTCGTAAAATCTGATGCAACACAAATGTCTGCGGTTGCACCAACAATAGTGTATTTTGGGCGAATCGTTCTGAATTTTTATTTCTTATTTTTTCGCGGTTTGCAAGGCAATATCCACCGGCGTCGATATTAGCTTTTTGGGGTTATAATTCCGTTTTCTCCCCCAAGAGCGTCAGCTTCGTTTACGAGGGTTGTCGGCAATAACCGGTTTCCCGTTGCGCTCGACGACGATTTTATGAAACCCTTCTTTTTCAATTGATCCGTAATCATGCCCGGCATGGCCGGGAAAAGCGAAAAATGTTACCAGGGGCTCATCCGGGGAGGTGTTGATGCTGCGGTGGGCGTACCGGGCCGGAACATATACGGCTGAACCCGGATTCAGTTCTCTTGCCTCCCAGTCTCCTTCCGGATTTTCCATCATCATATAACCGCAGCCCCTGAGACAGTAGTAGACTTCGGCGGTATCCAGAACATGGTGAAAATGTCCTTTGGTCATAAAGTATTCGTCACCGATTTTTCCGGGGTAAGTCATACTGGTCCCATAGGCGATTTCATTTTCTCTCTCCGGAACTCCCATATCGAAAAACTCGTAGACCAGCACGTCTTCCTTTTGCAGTTGGGCCTCAAAAGCGTCATTGTCATAGTAGATGTTCTTCATTTGCGATAGAAACCGCTGCAGCGGTTTGCGGGTTTTAGATAAACCCGTGACAAGATCAAAGTCCGTTCGCGTGGAAACCAAATTTTTCATACTCACAATTCACTCCTTAACTCGCATCGCCGGCAATCCGACTCAATCGATCGAATTCCGGGCCGCTGGTCGGGATATCGATCTGAAACACTTCGGCCATGACCCTTGTCCATCCATGTATGAAATATATCCAGCCATTTTCGATGCTCAGGTTCTGCCCCGCCTTTTGATCATTTGCCTGGTCCAAGAAAACCAAGTCGCCTCGATAGTTGAAATCCCAGGCAATCCCGTTTTCAGGAAAAACGACCCCATCCGTCAGCGGCGATCCCGGCCGGTCCTTGCCCAACCCCGTGGCGTTGACGACCATAGAACCGGTTGTTAGTGTCCCGACGATGTTATCATTGTCCCGTGGTCCAGGAGCCAAGTGATATGCCACTGGAATTTGCAGGTCAATTTTCCGGTGGAGGGCCTGCATCTCCTCGAGGCGTTTGGCACTTCTGTTGTTGACAATTATTTTTGACGGTACATCACCACCCTTCAAAGCCTTTTCGTGTAAATACAGGGTCAAGGCCAGGGAGGATCCGCCGGCGCCAAGCAGCAAGAGCTGACCTCCCGATCGTTGCCAGTATTGATCATCAACGATGGACTCCAAAGATTGCCCGCTGGTAATTGGGTCTTTGGCATGTCCGATCAACGTGCAGCCACTTTTGGAAATACTGCTGACCTCATCGAGAATTTCAGTATACGGATCGATTTGATCGAACAGATCCCGACAGGATTTGAAGAGGTTTATTTTGTGGGTGGTCACCAAGGCGCCCAATGAGTTGGGGTCGTTTTTGATGAAACCCACAACCTCCCGGTAATTTTCCGGCCTGTCGTTGGGAGGAAAATCAAAACCTTTGATACCGGCTTTAATTCCTAATGCGTCAGCCCACTTCGGAAAGACCTTCATGATGGAAGAACTGCCCGTCGTTACGCCGATAAAATAAAACATCGGATTTTGAGCAGGTTGATAAGTATTCATTGTCAGGTTGTTGTCTCCTTCCTTGTCTTTAAAATTCAAAACTACTGATCTTTTCGAGCATATCGCCCAATTCAGCCTGGTGGCTTGCGGCCTTTTGAAATACAGGCAGCAGCCGCTCATAGATGGCGTTGTTTTTCGAATCCGGAAGAATTTCACTCTCAACTTCGTGGATTGCGTCAATGATGGAAAAATCCTTCCACCAGTCAAGACCGACCGCAATGGTTGCTGCGGCGCCAAGTGCTGCTGCCTGCTGGTCGATATTGGTCTTGACCACCTTCATGTCGTAGACGTCGGAAAAAATCTGCCGCCAGAAGGCGCTGCGGCTGCCGCCGCCAACCATCACCATTTCATCACCAATACTCGTTAGCCGGCGTAATTCGTCCAATGCCACGCGAAGCCCCATGGCGATGCCCTCCATTGAAGAACGGATCAGGTCGGATCGTGTGTGCGCCAGGTCCAACCCCATGAAGGCCCCACGGATGTTGGGGCTGTCATCTTGGGACGTGCCGCCGCTCAAACTCGGATTGAACAGCAGCTTGTTGGCCCCTGCCGGAGATTGAGCAGCAGATTTGATCATTGTCTCGAACACATCGGTATCGGCTTTTTGAGCATCGGCGACCAGGTCCTGGCAGATGTGATCGCGGACCCAATTGAAACTGGCACCGGCGGCAAAGATGGAAGTGGCGGAGGTAAAAAAACCCGGCATGACGTGGGCAAACACAAAGGGGCGAACCTTGGCGTCCAGCAGAGGTTTCGCTGAGCAGGCGGCAATCCAGCTCGACGACCCCAAAGAATTGTAAACTCGGCCTTCTTCGATATTGCGGGCACCCAATGCCATGCACGAATTGTCGACACCGCCGGCGGCCACCTGCACGGATGGCGGCAGTCCCAGAGCCTCGGCAGCCTCCGGGGTCAGCGTCCCGATGATCTGGGTAGATGGAACGATTTCCGGAAAAAACCGGCTGGGAATACCGCTGGCATCAACAAGGTCGGGACAGTAGTTCCAGGCATTGAGGTCATACACGCCGCAGCCCGAAGCATATGAATAGTCGGTGACCAACTCTCCGGTTAGTTTGAAATTGATGTAGTCTTTGGTCCCCAAAAATTTGTCGATGGCCGTAAATAAATTCGGCTCGTGATCCCGGTACCACATCAGTTTGAAAACTGAATATAGGTGGGCCGGAAAACCGTTGCCGGTTGTCAGATACCATTTTTCCTCATCAGTGGAGTCAAAAAACCGTCGCGCCTGGTCCACTGCGCGGGAATCCGACCAGATCGGGGTCCGGTCTCTGAGCAACTGTCCTTTGGCATCTACAGGGACGACACCCAGCGAGTGTCCGGAGATACCGATGCCTGCAATGTCAGAGCCGTGCGCGCCGCTCTCGCTGATCAGGATCCGTGTGCTGCAAACGACCGCGTTCCACCAGTCTTGCGGGTTCTGTTCATGCCAGCCGGGTTTGGGATAGTGCGTGGTGTAGGGAATGAAGCTTTCCGCACAGCATTTACCGTCCATATCGTACAAGGAGGATTTGTTTCCGCCTGTGCCAAGGTCATAAGCAATGATATATGGTCCCATAAGACACCACTGGGGTGATGAAATTCACCTGTAAATTGATTGACATAGACTTAACTTTAACTATTTACACTATTTTGTTCCGGGAATCTGGTTTCCCCGCTTAGGCTTCGCTTCAGACGGAATCGTTGACAAGTGTCTGGTTTCAGGTTTCAGGTGTCAGGAAAGGTAGATGCAATTGCATATCCTCATATGAAATTCATTCAATTAGACAGGATCTACGGGATTAACAGGATATTTTCGGTTTAGTATCGTTATTTATATCCTGACCATCCTGTTGATCCTGTCAGAAAATAAAACGTATATGCTGTTAAGTTTTTTATTCGATCTAACTGGCCGCTTTCCAGACCAGCGGCAGCGCTGAACACTGACACCCGAAACCTGATACCCAAAAATGGGAATAAAAATAGGATAAAAGTAACAGCCCCCCAATTATGAGTATTTTGAAAACATTAGTCTTCCTTTAGGATAGCGCCCGGCATTCCTCGATGATATCGATGGCCGAATTCTGATTGATGCCAAAGCGGGCCACTCCCATAGCGAGCATCTTCAAAAGGGTGCCCAAATCACGGATTCCTCCCGCGGCCTTGATTTTGATGGCATCCCCGACAAAGTCAGTGATTAATCCGATCACTTCCAATGTTGCCCCGCTCGGACTCCAGCCAGTGCCGGTCTTAACAAAAGCGGCACCGGCATTGATGCACAGTTCGCACGCCTTTTTAATCTGATCGGCGTTCAGGAAATGCACTTCCATGATCACCTTAAGGGGGACATTGCCCGCCGTATCAACCAGCCGAGCGATTTCTGATTCGACATAGGCATAATCACCGGATAGGAATTTTCCCAGGTTCATCATCAGATCCATTTCCTGTGCGCCGTCTGAAAGAAGCTCCCTTGCCTCTGCGACTTTGGTGTTCGTCTTGTGTCCGCCGGACGGAAACCCGATGGGACCGCCGACGAGGATGCCGCTGGTTTCCGGAATCAGACGTCGAACGTCGCCGACCCAGCATGGCAGGGTGTGAATGGAAATAAAGCCGTAGCGTTTGGCGTTTTCGACCATCTCCATGATTTCGGCGATGCCATGAAAGGCCTGAACAGCGCTGATGTCAATCATTCCGGCAATGCGTAGGGGGGTCGGTTCCATGGTCACCTTTATCTTTTTGTCTTTAAACGATGAAGTTGCTCAATTCCGATTTGTCTATCACTATCCCCAGGCCGGGCTTTTGGGGCAGGATGGCATATCCATCGCCAATTTCTATCTTCTCCGTGAACGCTCTGTCTTTAACCGGGTTTTCAGAGTTGTCGCATTCCAGAAAATAGAGATGATTTTCATGCCGCCCCGGATTCGGCGGCGCGGTTGCGTGAAAATGGAGGGCGGCCGCGAAGCCGATCCAGGTTCCCCAGGCATGGGGCGTGACGGAAATGCCGAATGAATCCGCCAAAGCCCTTATCTTCAATCCTTCGCTGATTCCGCCGCAAAATGCCAAATCCGGTTGAAGGATGTCGACGCCTCCGGATTCCACCAGGGGTCTAAAACCATAGCGCGTTTGTTCACACTCGCCGGTTGCAATGGCAAGATCTAGTTTGGCGTGCAGTTTTGCAAAATCACTGTAATGATGGGGTGCGATCGGCTCCTCAAAAAAGGCGTAATTATTTTCATCAAGAACACGGCCGATGCCAATGGCTTCATTCAGGTTGTAGGCATGGTTGGCATCAGCCATCAGAATCACGTCCGGAAATTGATTGCGAACATCGATGATTGCCTTGTGATCAAAAGCCGGGTTCTTGCCGATTTTAAGCTTTAAGGCCTTGAAACCGCGGGCAACATGATGGGAAGCTTCCGCGATAATCGTCTTTAAAACGACATCTTCGGATGCTTTGCGGAAATAGTGTCCGGTGGCATAACAGGGGACTTGATCGACCGTTGTCCCACCTAGAAGACGGTAAAGAGGCTGCTCCGTCAATTGTCCTTTCAAGTCCCACAGCGCAATGTCAATGCCCGAAATCGCCGCCATAAACGTCCCATGTCGGGCGTGGTCCAAATAGCGCTGCCAGAGTGAATGCCAGATGGATTCGCTATCGAAAGGATTGCGGCCGATTACCATGGGCGCGATATGGTTATGTATCGCTTCCTGGATCGGGCGGGCGGGACCGTAGCATTCCCCCCAGCCGGACATCCCGGAGTCACTGACGACTTCAAGCAACAGGTTTTCCCGCTGGGTATAATAAAATTGAGAAAAGCCGAAGGGCTCTGCAAGATCCGACCGGACGTGGTAGGTATTCACCTTCTTTATCTGCATCCCATTACCTCCAATTTAGGGGAGATTTTCCGGACAAACGTTTTCCGTAAAGGCAACTCCGCTAAAAGCGACTGTTCCGGGCCTAAACCGGCCATTTACAGGCTGGTGGCTAATTTAAACAACTTAGAAATCCTGGTCCTATGGGCCAAGTCAGAGATATTCGGTTCTGCCTGTAACAGTTTCAAGGCGTAATGGAGTATTGGAATACTGGAGTGATGGTCTGTCGATCGTGAACTCTATGCATCAGAGAATATCGATGGTCTCCGTATAAAGTTATAGAATATCGGTGTTGGATTTTCGTTTTTCCAATACTCCATTACTCCAACACTCCATAAGTATGTTGAGCAGAGCAGCGTCCCGCAGAGCCCCTTCCAGGGGACAAACCAATGCCAGGTTCTTCCCCGCAAACTAACGCGGGATCTACGATGGGCATGGATTCTTTACTATTGAAGCAACCTGCCACAATTTAAAGTTTCGGACTTAGTAGGCATCTCCGGTCTCGGCATCAAAGAGGTGGATGTTTTCGGTATCCAACAGCAATTCCATCGATGTGCCGCTGCGGGCTTTGGTTTTTGAATCAACGCGGGCCGTGAGACGATCGGCACCGCAAAATACGACCAAAACGATTTCCGATCCGATGGGCTCCACAATTTCAGCCGTCACGGCAATGATTTCACTTCCCTTGAAATCGCTGGCTATCTGGCGGTCGAAGAGGTGCTCCGGGCGAATACCAAGAATCGCTTTTTTCCCATGGGCAGTCTCATAGCGTGACTGCAGGCTTTCAGGCACCGTAACGCGCAACGTATCTCCCTGCAAATACAGCCTTCCATCGGCCGACTGGACGTCGACGTTCAAAAAATTCATGGCCGGGCTGCCTATGAAACCGGCCACAAATTGGTTGGCGGGGTTATTGTAGACATTTAATGGCTCGCCCACCTGCATGATCAATCCTTTGTCCATGATGACGATGCGGGTAGCCAGCGTCATTGCTTCGATTTGATCATGGGTTACGTAGACGATGGTCGTTTCCAGCCGCTTGTGCAGCCGCGAAAGCTCTTCCCGCATTTGTACCCGCAGTTTGGCATCCAGATTGCTGAGCGGTTCATCGAACAAAAATACTTGGGGTTTGCGCACGATTGCTCGGCCCATCGCCACCCGCTGACGCTGTCCGCCGGATAATTCCTTGGGTTTGCGCTTGAGCAGTTCTCCAATGTCGAGTATTTCAGCCGTCTCATGAACCCGCTTTTTAATTTCGCTCTTGGCAAAACCACGCAATTCCAATCCGAATGACATATTCTGGAAAACATTCATGTGGGGGTAAAGCGCGTAGTTTTGAAAAACCATGGCGATGTCCCGGTCCATGGGCGCAATATTATTGACCAACCGGTCGCCGATATAGATTTCGCCCTCACTCACCTTTTCCAGTCCGGCAATCATCCGCAAGGTGGTGGTTTTGCCGCAGCCGGATGAACCGACCAATACGAGAAATTCCTTGTCCTCAGCGGTTAAGTTGGTGCGGTCCACGGCGACGACATCACCGTATCGCTTAACGACATTGACTATCTTGATTTCAGCCACGATTTGACCTCATTATCATTTTCTTAAAACGCTGCGTTGATATCCCTCAATCAAGACGATAATGCCGCCACCGGAAATTATTCTTCGCTCCGTGTTGCAATTTTCATCCGGTACAAAGGCGGCGAGTCTACTTTAAACCAAAAGTGAAGCCCCTGACCAAATAGCGCCGCGTGAGAAGAATCAGAAGGAACACCGGTCCCGTAATTATCATCGATGCGGCCGAGATTTTGCCCCAATTGATATATGCCCAGGAAGATAGGCTGACGGACGCCACCGGCAGAGTTTTCGCAGACCCCGGTGCCAAGACGAGGGCAAAAATAAAATCGTTCCATGAAAAAATGAAGCAGAAAATCGCCGTCGTTGCAATACCATTTGCAATTATTGGCAGCACCACCCGCCTAAGCCGGATGAACGTTTTAGCACCATCTACCAAAGCGGCTTCCTCGACCTCAATTGGGATATCGCGAATAAAACGCTGCAGCAGCCAGACCGAAAGAGGGAGCAAAAAGGTCAAATGGGCCAGAATGATCCCTGGAACAGTGTCCACCAATCGCAAATGTTTAAATAAAATGAGCATCGGCAGAATAGAAGCCAGGGGCGGAAACATGAAAATACTTAATATCCAGAATGCCAGATCCTTCTTGAATCGAAAATCCGCCCGCGCAAAAGCATAGGCGGCCGGAAAACCGATCAAAATGGCCAAAAACGTCGCGCCGCCGCTGATGAGGACGCTATTGATCAGATATTTTAGAAACGGCTCTTCGACAAAGATATCTATATAGTTTTTTATCTCCGGTTTGAAAATCCAAACGGGGGGCAGAACGACGGCATCGATCGGTTTGTTGAAAGATGCTTTGAACAGCCAAAAAATTGGAAAAATGAAGAATATAACGGCCGCGATACCGAGGGCGTACTTTATTACCAGCCAAGTGTGATCCGAAAAGCGTCCTGAAGATTTTACCATTTTCCCGTCCCCTGAATCTGCTCTTCATGCTTGCGAAGATAAGCAAACAAAATCTGGCAAACGACCGTGATAACCGCCAGCAGGATCAAGGCAGCCGCCGTGGCTGTTCCCAAATTGTTGAACCATAGAAACTGTTTGAATATATATGAGCTGGTAACCTCAGTCGCAATGCCCGGACCTCCGTCGGTGATAATAAACACCTTGTCGAATTCTTTTAGCGCAGGTATCGCCCGCAGCAATAATACCAAAATGATGGTCGGCTTCATCAGGGGCAATGTGATGCGTTTGAATTTTATCCAGCCGCGTGCGCCGTCGATTTCGGCGGCCTCATAAATTTCGGGCTCTATCGATTTGAGTCCGGCCATACAGATTAGGAAAACATAGGGCGTCCATTCCCAGATGTCGGCAATAACGAGTGAGAAAAGCGCCGCCACACCGCTGGAACTCCAGGCCGGCGGTGATATGCCGATACTGCGCAGCAAAAATCCGATGATCCCGACGTCGTTGGAATAAAACCAACGAAAAACAAGCCCGACGATCACCGGTGCAATGGCCATCGGCAGGATCATCAGCATGCTGAGCGGTTCCAACCTGAAGCCGCGCTCCGAAAATACCACCGCCAATCCCAACCCGATGGTCAATTCAAAAATCAGGCAAAGACCGGCGAACTTAAACGTCACCCACAGGCTGTGCCAAAATTCCGGATCGGTCAGCACCTTACTGAAGTTTTGAAAATCGTTGAATTGATGGACCTGTTTGCCGGCTGCCAGCGAATAGTCGCTTAAAGAGACATTCAAGGCATACATCAAGGGAAAGATGGTAATCAGCAGCAGCGTCAGGACGGTCGGCGACATCAGCCACAAGGTTTGTTTTTTCTCTATCAGCACGGACACGTCCTGATTCCTTTCAATCCCGGAGCTCTCCAACCGAGCCCCGGGGGTTGGTGCATCTTACCGGTTGTCCGGCGATACCGCCAACGACGTTACTTATAGGCGTCGGGGTAAGACGGCTTCAATATGTCGTTATTGGCTTTCTGAGCCGCTACCTTCATGATCTTTTCGATATCAGCGTCTTTTTGGGCCAAAGCTCTGTGAAAGGCGGTTGTAAAAATTTCGCTGACCGCCGGATACTCAGGAATGTTGGGGCGGCATTTACCCGTGGGGATATTGCCGGCGTAAGCCTTCAGGGATGGAAACTTTTCGAAGGCTTCAGGAAAGAAATGACTCTGACGGAAGGGTTTTCCGCCACGCAGGATGTATTCCTTGCCGATCGCCTTGCTTGTCAGAAATTGCAATACCATGAAGGCTTCCTTTTTATTGCGGGAATCCTTGTTAATGGCAAGACTGTGTGCGCCGATCATGGGCATCGGTGGTGTTACTGTGCCGTCCGCTCTCTTTTTACCGGGAAATGGGGTATAGTCCATTTTGCCGGCGACCTTGGATTTGTCCGGATTTTCCATGGGTTCACCCACGGCTTCCCCAATCATAAGGGCCATGGCGACCTTACCGACCTGGAAGGCCTCGGTAAAACGCACATGATCGTAATTCAGCGTGTCGACCGGTGTTAAACCTTCCTTGTAGAAACGGGCATAATACTTCAGCGCCGCAATGCCTTCTGGCGTATCCCAGGCCACGTGGTATTTTTTGACACCCGGCAGGTCGACATCAGACCCGTTGATGTAGCCGGCTCCCCATGACCACAGCAAGGGGGCCATATCGGCGGCCAGATACTCACCTTTATGGGCAAAAAGTGCCGTGCCATACAATTTGGGCGGGTCATTGACCTTTTTGGCGTATTCATAGAATTCGGCGAAGGTTTTGGGCGGTGTTATGCCATGTTTGGCAAACACATCCTTGCGGAAAGCAAAAAGCCCTCCGTAACTGCCCATAGGAACTGCATATAATTTATCTTCCCATACACCTGCCATGCTGAGCAAAGCCTGAATCAGATCAGCATCGTCGAGACTTGGCAGGGACTTGTCGGTCATAAATTCGGCCAGGGGCATGACCCAGCCAGATGTCACATACAGGCCCAATGACGGTTGATCGACCGCCACCAGGTCATAGTTGGCCGCGCCGGACATAAAGTCCATTTTATGGGCCTGGACCATGGGAGCGAACTCCAGCAAGTTCGACTGAACCGTAATTCCGGTGCGCTCCTCGAAATCAGATTCCTTGAGAATCTTCAACGCCACCTGCGTACTGATGTCCTGCAGCGCGCAGATATTGATCTTCGTTTTTGCCAGGGCTGGCTGGGTTATCCCGACCAGGGTGAATACCGACAGAACGGCCAGTAGAATTAGATGTTGGTTTCTTCCTCGCATAGCAATTCCTCCTCTTTTTGTTTTGCCTTAGGATTTATTCCTCAAAGGCTGCCATTGGTTCGTTTGGAACTCGAATCGGACCGCAGAGGGCCAACCAACAGTGAAGGACCCTCTGTTGCCCACCAGTCCCCAGGTTTGGTCCTGATTAGTCTTTTATAGGCTATCTGGCTTTTATAGCACTGTAATTTAGAAAATGTGTTTTCAATATGGTTGGAGTTTTGCTTCAGCACCTATCAATTGGTCTACCCGGCTGCCGTTTCTCCCGGGTTTAGGTTTTTTGCCATCTCTTTGAGGCTTGATTCTGCAGTTTGCAGGTGTTTCTGCATGCAAATGACGGCATTCTCTGGATCCCGGGCTTTGATGGCTTCCAATATGGCACGATGTTCTTTAATCGGTTTGTCGATACCGCTGATGCGCAAGGTTTCCAGCCGGGACTCCCTGGACAGCTCCGCCAGAGATTCTAGCATGATCCCGAATACGCGGTTGTTGGTGGCTTGAACCATGATGTCATGAAACTCGATATCCTTGTCCACGCAGTATTCGATATCGTGGCGATGATTATTTAAATCTTCTAAAGTCTGGGCCATGGCCTCGATTTGTTTATCGGTCGCCCGAATAGCCGCGAAGCGCACGATTTCGCACTCCAGGCTCTGTCTTGCCTCCGTCAATTCCAATAGCATGTGTTTCGAACGCCGCATGATAAGATTCATTAAACCAGCTGCCGGTTTGATCGAAACATCGGCCACTTTGGTCCGGCGTCCTTGTGATATCTCGATCAATCCTTGAGACTGGGCCACCCGAAGCGCTTCTCGCATACTAAACTTGCTCACGCCGATCTGTTTGGCCATCTCATTTTCCGGCGGTAGATCGGTTCCGGGCTCAATGTTACCTTCGACGATAAATTTATGAAGGGCCTCCACGGCAAACTCAACCTTGTCAATAGCCTGTACTTTGGGAAGCTTCAATTCCATTGTTTATACCGATTTACCACTCTCAATTCGGATTTATGACTCACCAGTTAAACATATCATGATATCTGAATATATATAACAATTAAACATGTCAACCATTTTTTTTGGATTTTTTTTGCCTAAAGTTCTATCTCATTTCATTTTGTTTTGTTTGGTTTTCAATGCTGGGCTCGGCGGTTGCCATCCGAAAAAAACTGCATTTCGAGATCGATTTTTTATCTTCACAAGTGAATTAAAAAAATCGAAATAAATTCATCTATAGCAGTACCTGATACGGAATACCAAATATCTACCCAATTGAGTTTGACTCAATAGGGGTAACATGATAACCGACTACTGTGATTTCGAGCCGCATTTCCAGGACCCCATCCCGCAAAGCTATCAAGGCTGGCGTTTATGGGAAAACGAACGCAAACTTGGGATGGGCATACTCGCCCGGCCGGCAAGGGTATAAAAGTGAATCGAGGATAGGTCTATCATGCCAAAACCCGTATTAATTTCCGCCGATTGGGGCACCACCAGCTTACGCGCCTTTCTATTGGACCGCCGGGGAGCGATCGTGGACCGCCGAAAGGCGCCAAAGGGCATCATGAAGGTGTCTGATGGGGACTTCAGCGGCACCTTTTCCGCGCTGATGGGCCGGTGGTTGAATGATTCCCCCGACATTCCTGTGCTGCTCTCCGGCATGATCGGCAGTGAACAGGGGTGGGCTGTAGCACCCCACATCCCTCTGCCCGCCCGCCTGGCAGATCTGGCGGCGGCCTTGCACGCCGTACCCATCACGGACAAAAAGTGCGCCTACATCGTACCCGGACTGACGACAGTCGGAGTCCACGGCGTCCATGATATCATCCGTGGCGAGGAAACCCAAATTGTGGGTGCCCTCGATGATTCAGCCACTGGGGAGTCGGTTTTATGTCTGCCCGGCACCCACAGCAAATGGGTGACCGTCGCCGATGGTGCAATTTCCGGATTTCAAACCTCCCTTACCGGCGAGACCCTGGCAATTTTATCAGATAACAGTATTTTAGGCCGACTGATGGAAAATTCCGCCACCGATAATGAAAAAGAAGAAACCGCATTTGTTCAAGGCCTGATCCGGGCCTCGGAACAAGGCGGGTTGCTCCACCACCTGTTCGGGGTCCGCAGCCAGGGTTATTGCCGCGTCATCCCCCGATCCGGCCTGCGCCTCTATTTGGCAGGGATTCTTATTGGTCACGAAATCCGGGGGATGCGCGAGATCTACCCGCAGCTTAAATCCATTACCATCATCGCCGGGCAAGAAATTGCTGAAAGATATGGTCGCGCCCTTGAGTTTTTTGGACTGCAGACGACACTGGTTGACGGCGCAGCGGCGGCTTTCGGCGGGCATCTGAAAATTGCCCGCGCAGCCGGGTTGATTCGCAAATGATTGTACATTTTGGCGTAGTTTCATATATGCGCAAACGTCCAGTCTGATCAGAAAAGAAACTTTGATTGTATTCCTCCAGCCACAAAGACACCAAGGCACCAAGATTACGGTGAGATTTATTAATGCCATAACCATAAGAGATCAAATGATAGACAATTCTCATATTTTAATGATTTAAAATATATAGATTCTCTTCGTGTCTTAGTGCCTTAGTGGCAAAGCGATTATTACGAATGTGGTTTTATAAGAGCGTTCTAACTATCCAATAAAAGGTTTTTCCATGCCCACATCTGCCCCAAAGAGCATAAAATCACTGCTGACCGAAATGCCCCTCATCGCCATTCTGCGGGGAATAAAACCCGAAGAAGCGCCCAAGGTAGCAAAAGTGTTGATTGATGCCGGTTTTCGCATCATCGAAGTCCCCCTCAATTCGCCCAACGCCATTGAAAGTATTCGACGCATGGTTCATGAACTGGGCGACCAAGCCCTTTTCGGCGCAGGTACGGTCACCGATCCTTTATCCATAGCTGAGATCAAGGCAGCTGGTGGACGGGTGATTATCTCGCCTCATCTAAATGTAGATATTGTTAATCTCACTAAGAAAAATGAGCTTTTTTCCATACCCGGGGTTGCTACACCCAGTGAGGCATTTACCGCCCTTGCCGCTGGGGCTGATGCTTTGAAGTTATTCCCCGGAGAGGCCTGCCCGCCCAAAGTATTAAAGGCCATTAAAGTCGTTCTGCCTCCCCAAACTCTCCTGCTGCCCGTAGGCGGCATAAACCAGGGGAACCTGGCCGACTATTGGCAGGCCGGGGCCGCCGGTTTCGGTATCGGTTCCAATCTTTACGCCCCCGGCCGCAATGTTGAAGAGATTGCCCTTAGGGCTAAAGAACTGGTAGTCGCGATGAATAGGATTCGAGGTGGATAGGAAACAAACGCAACGGCGGTGGACTCATTTTCTGACTCGAAAAACAAATTCTATCATCATTATAAAACTATTGATGAATAATAGAACTTAGTTTAGTATATTCAACCAAACTTTTAATCTATAAAAAAAACAATAGGTTAAATGTATCCATTATACCTATTTACCATGATGAAAGGAGGTGATTATAGCAGACGGCAGGTCATATTTCCATTAATCAGAAGGGTCTTTATACAAAAAGAGGAGGTAAGCTATGAAGAGAATCGATTCTACAAAACTATTGCTTGTTATATTGGCGGCGGTATTTTTTATAACCGGAATCGTTACGATGGCCGGCGCCGTTCAAGTAAATGTGCCCAAAGGTTTTAAATTCGGGGAATATAAGCAAAAACCGTGGGAAGGGACCGTCATCAATGTAGCCATGGTGGCTGAGCCTCGTTCGGATGCGATTGCCAAGCTAGTCCCCGAATTTGAAAAATTAACGGGGATCAAAGTAAATTTCCACATTCTGGCCTACCCGACCCTGCAAGAAAAGCAATTGGTGTCCCTGACCCAGGGAACCGGATCATATGATATTGTTCATGTTGATTGCGTATGGGTCGGCCAATATGCCGGCGAAGGCTGGACAATTCCGCTGGAAGAGTTCATTCTGCGAACCAATCATGAGACGTTGGCACTGGATGACTTTATCCCCGCCGTGGTGGCCGAACAGGGCATGTGGGAAAATAGGATCTATGGTTTGCCCTGTATACAAGCGGTATTTGGGCTGTACGTCCGCACCGACATTTTCGAGAAACACGGGGCTAAAGTTCCGCAAACCTGGGAAGAGCTTCTGGCGACAGCAAAAGAGCTCCATTTGAAAGAGCCGGGAGTTAGCGGGATTACATTTATGGGCCGGCGTGGGGTTCAGCTGCAATGCACCTATGACAATATCCTTTGGTCCTATGGTGGCGACTGGTATGATGAGAATTTTCAGCCAACCATAAACAGCAAAGAGGCAGTGGCGGCCCTGGAGTATTTTAAATCCCTTATTCCGTATGCTCCCAAAGGTGTGTTGAGTTATGACTGGGACGAAAACGCGCATGCATATGCCCAGGGAAATGCCGCCATGACGATCCAATGGCAGAATGCGGCACCTACATTCTATAATCCCGAAAAATCCAAGATCGTGGATAAATTCCAATTTACATTGATCCCGGGCACGAAACAAGCTGACGGAAGCATCAAACGGACACCAACCTTTGGCGGCTGGAGCCTGGAGATTCCGAAGGATGCAAAGAATAAGGAAGCCGCCTGGGAGTTTATGGTCTGGGCATCTTCGCCGGACTTGGATCCGCGTCTGGCCCATAGTCAGCCGGGATCGCGCTTTACCGGTTTAAACGATCCGGCGAATCAGAAAAAGTTTGTCGAGTACCAGGGAATGTTGGAATCACTTCCCATCGCCAAAGGCCGTCCCAGAATTGCGCCCTATTCGGAACTTGCGGATGCGCTGGAAGTGGCCCTGTCCGAGGCCATGACCGGCTCCAAATCCTCTCAGGATGCATTGGATGGTGCCAATAAAAAGTTCGAATTTATCATGAAAAAATGGGGTTACGGCAAATAATGCGCCACGGAACCGAAGGGGCCGGACGACATGTCCGGCCCTTTGAATTTCGCGTGGGAAACTTCATTTAGTTAGACAGGATTAACGGGATTAACAGGATTATTTTGTTTCGTGCAGTTAGATCCTGTCCATCCTGTTGATCCTGTCAGAAATATAGAATCGCATTTCGCTAAGTTTCTTTTTTGATCAGACTGGACGCTCGCGGCCGGAGGCGCCGCTTCTTGGGAACTTTAACCGTTGGATATCTTAAATACCAAAGACAGCAGCCGAATCGGTTCTTTGTGGCACCAAATAAGGCGCAAACATTCCTGGTTTTTCTTTCTTGCGCCGGCAGTAGCGATTTTGTTGAGTATTGTCATATTTCCCATGCTCTACTCGCTAATCCTCAGTTTTCACGACTGGAACATCATCAGATCGCAGGCCTGGAAATGGATTGGAATTGACAATTACCGAACGATTCTTTTTGAAGATCCTTACTTTTGGACCACCTTTAAAGTCACTGCCCTGTATTTAGCCGGCACCATTTCCCTGCAATTTTCTTTTGGGCTGATCATTGCGTTAATTTTGAATCAAATTACCGGGAAAATAATCGGCTTTTTAAGACCCGCATTAATTATTCCGACCATAATGACGCCGGTGGTCGTGGGCATCATCTGGCGACTCATGTATAATCCGGATATAGGGATGCTGAATTACTTTCTTGCCGTATTTGGATTCTCACCGATTAACTGGACGGGGATGCCAGGCACGGCCCTGCCTTCGGTGATGATGGCCGATATTTGGGAATGGACCCCTTTTATGGCCCTGGTGATGCTGGCCGGCCTAAAGGCGCTTCCCCAGGAGCCTTTTGAAGCCGCATTGGTTGACGGCGCCACCGCCTGGAAAACATTTCGTTATATCACGTTGCCGTTGTTGGCACCCACGATGCTGGTGGCACTGTTAATTAGACTGATGGATGCGTTTAAAACCTTTGATTTAATCTTTGTTCTCACCCAAGGCGGGCCGGGGATGAATACGGAAATCCTGAACTATTACACGTATCGATATGGTTTTAAGTTTTTTCATCTCGGATATGCGTCCGCGTTGTCCTGGTTGTTGGTGGTCATCGTTACGATTGTGTCCATTTTATTTATCAAAACAATCCGATCCAGGGACACTTAAGCGGAAGGGGCCTTGATAGCATAATGAATAAAATTTTTACGCTTAACGTCAAACGCGTTCTCTTGACCATTGCGACGGTTGCTATCTTCGGTGTGATTCTTTTTCCGCCTGTCGTACTCTTTGTTACATCCATTAAAACCGATATTGATGCGTTGAGCTTCCCACCGAAGTGGATTTTCGATCCAACCCTAAAAAATTATGTCGCTATTTTGAATACGTCGCCGTTGGTGGATTATGCTTTAAACAGCCTGATTGTAGCCTCTTTAAACACCTTATTATGTCTCATTGTCGGCTCCATGGCAGCCTACGGACTAGCCCGCTTTAAATTTAGAGGGGCCGATAACATTGCATTCTGGATACTTTCCATTCGTATGATGCCGCCGGTGGCTGCAATTATCCCGATCTATATCCTCATGAAGAATCTAAGGCTGCTAGACACACCGTGGTGCCTGGTAATCACTTATCTTACATTTAATCTGCCGTTTGTGGTTTGGATGATGAAAGGCTTTTTTGAAGAAATTCCTCGAGAAATTGAAGAGAGTGCATTGATCGACGGTTGTTCCGACTTTAGTGTCTTTTTTAGAATTGCGTTGCCGCTGGTAGCCCCGGGATTGGCGGCCACGGCCATCATGGTTTTTATTTTCTCATGGAATGAGTTTTTATTTGCGCTGATATTAACCGGGACAAAAGCGGTCACCTTGCCGGTGGGTATTATCGGGTACATGAAAGAAACCGGCATTAACTGGGGCTATATGACGGCCGGCGGGATACTGGCCCTCATTCCGGTGATCGTATTTATGGTCCTGGTTCAGAAGCACCTGGTGAAAGGCCTTACTCTAGGTGCTCTCAAGGGATGATTTTCAGGATATCTTATGCCAAATTGAAACAATGAACACTGCGACCATATCGCAATACTTGTATGGCAGGATTGAGTGAAAAAAGTCCTTAGGTTGTCAAATTCATTTTGAAATCCAAATTTTAATAATAAGCAGAACCATCTAAATTGCAGTGGTGAAAAAATATACACTAATTGTTGTAACGATGAAGATGAGTATGATGAAATAGTGGGAGATTATACCGACGAGATTTTGGAATTGCGAGACTCTGGCATGGGTTGGGGGAAATAGTGCATCATATAAATAAAGAGTATAGCTATGAAATACATCCTTCTGTGCTGGGATTGGGTCATACCCCAAAATCTTTTGAAGAAGCTGTTCATTCGTCAAGGCATTCACGTATGAAATCCGGTCAGGGCCAAGGTCTTGCTTTAGGACACAGCAAAGACAAAAGCAGCAATCGTGGTGGTGGTCGCGGAGGCGGCAAAGGCGGTGGTCACGGAGGCGGTAACGGCGGTGGTCACGGAGGCGGCAACGGCGGTGGGAAAAAATAGATTTATAATTTAGGTTTACAACTATCAAAGAAATACAAGATCATCTCAAATTGAAGGCAGGGCCCGAGCAGGGCGCTGCCTTTTTTTGAGTTACAGATTACTCCAACAAAGTTGTACCTATCAATTTTCATAAAAGGTAGTGATATCATTTTTCCCGGCTTTCTGGTCACGAGTGATGCTTTCTTCTTCCATGTGGGTACCCGCCAGAATTTAATAAAACCATAAAATTTTGCTGTAAACTGTGAAAAAAATTGAAAGCGAAGGGATTTTTTGGTGAAAATGTGCGGAACTATTGTGTGTTACCTGAACAAATACAGAATAATATCAATTAATTCAAGGCACGAAGTCCAAACTTTGTTGCACAACATTTTATTGTGTATTCGCATTACAAATCCTCGATAAAATTGGCTATATGCCACATTCGTGATCTATCGTGCAAATCAACAATCTGGATTCTCTGTTTGCTGATCATAATCAAAATAATCAAAAATATATTTGTTAAATTTTAGTAAAATACTCTCTCGCATGCGTTGACCTACTTTTCTTGCAATTCCACACGTCCTGTAATAAGTTGCAATCATTCTATTTCCAGATTAATTAACCGGTTGGTTAACATTACACTCAGGGCCTTTGAATCCTTTTGCTAGCTTTTTAACATCATAAATTTCAAAGAGAAAAAGAGATGCAAAGTAAGAGCAAAACTAAGACACTACACCCAAGTAATGCCAGGGGGTTGCGCAAATATAAAGACCATAAAAAGCCTGATAGCGATATCAATAAACAACTGCATTTCGAAAAATTGATATCCGAACTTTCTGCTGAATTCATCAACTTGCCTTTTGACCAGGTTGATAAAAAAATCAATGACAGTCTTAAGCTGATGGTTGAGTCTCTGGGTATTGATCGGTCACTTCTGCATGAATTTTCAGAAGACAAACAAACCTTGCGCCTAACCCATTTTTACGTAAAACCCGGGATAACGGAACCTACCAGCATAATTACCAGCAAGGACCAGCCCCATTTAACAAAAACCATTTTAAAAACCGAAATTTTAGGGTTCGAGCGGATTGACGATCTTCCTCAAGCAGCCAAACTCGAAAGAAATTATCTGACACAACAGGGTGTCAAATCAGCCCTTGCCATTCCTTTAGTCGTGGACAACAAACCGGTGGGGGCTTTAACGTTTACCACTGTCTATCATGAACGAGCATGGCCGGATGAATTGGTTCAGCGTCTTAAGCTGGTTAGCGAAATCTTCGCCAATGCATTGGACCGAAAGCAAAAGGAACAAAACCTGCAAAATGCATTTTCGGAAATCAAACGCTTAGAGCAGCGTCTCCAGCAAGAAAACATTTATCTTCGTAAAGAGATTGAACTAAATGAACTAAAGCACAGCCATGCAGAAATCGTTGGAACCAGCAATGCGATTAAGGAAGTACTTGGCCAGGCTGAAAAGGTGGCGGAGACGGAATCCACGGTTCTCATTTTGGGCGAAACCGGTACCGGCAAGGAATTGCTGGCCAAGGCAGTTCACAGACTGAGCTCACGAAGTTACCGAACAATGATAAAGGTGAACTGCGCGGCCTTGCCGCCGACGCTGATCGAGGGGGAATTATTTGGTCGTGAGAAAGGGGCATATACCGGAGCATTGACAAAAGAGGCAGGTCGTTTTGAATTGGCTGACGGATCCACTATATTTCTGGACGAAATCAGCGAACTTCCGCTGGAACTGCAGTCCAAACTGCTGCGTGTGCTGCAGGATGGACAGTTTGAGAGGTTGGGAAGCCCCCGAACCATATCAGCGGACGTGCGAATTATTGCCGCCACCAATCGGGACCTTGTTCAGATGGTCCGCGATCATAAGTTTAGAGAAGATCTTTATTATCGATTAAATGTTTTCCCCATCACGATGCCGCCACTGCGTGCGCGAATCGACGATATACCTGCTCTGGTTTGGACTTTTGTGAAAGAATTTGAAAAGACCATGGCCAAACGCATTGAGTCCATCTCCCCTAAAAACATGCAAGCGTTGCAACGCTATTCGTGGCCGGGAAATATTAGAGAACTTAGAAATGTTATCGAGCAGGCCATGATTGTCTGCCAAGAAAAGGTTCTGCTGGTTCGAATCCCTAATTTTCAGGAATCTATGCAATCTGTTGATCTTAAGCTCGAAGATGTCGTTCGTAACCATATTCTGAAGATACTGGAAAAATCAGGATGGCGGGTAAAAGGTCAAAACGGCGCCGCTGAAATGTTGGGAATAAAACCGACAACCCTCTATTCCAAAATCAGCAGACTGGGTATTAAGCGACCCGATAAATAGTACGAAATTTCGTACTTTATTATGCTATTTCGTACCATCTCACTATCTACTGCAAGTCCGATTCTGTCCTTTCATATTATAAAAGTATATGATTACAGTCTCTTATATTAAAACTTCGAATTTCTTTCCTTTGGCACGAATTTAGCTAACTCTAATAATCATCAAAACCTCTTTTGACTATCACCGATCCAAGATCCCCAAAAATTGTGTTTTAGCTATTGTGAAGGCCCAAGACATGGAATCTAATATTGATAATAAGAATTCGATGGTCCAGGCGGTTTTAAGATTAAAGGTTATTCCGGAAAACAAAGATAAGGCTGTTGAGATAATCAATTTCATACTGGAACGTATTCGGGTTGAAAGCGGTTGTGCAAGCTGTCATTTTTACCAGGATACGGCGAGCAAAGGCGAATTTATGCTCTGGCAGGAGTGGAAAACCAGGGCCGATTTAGAACGGCATATTCGTTCGGAAGAATTTCGTCATATCCTGGCATTGATTGAGCTTGCCAGTGAACCGCCAGAAATTAGGTTTAACACCATATCAAAGGAAGATGGAGTAGAAACCATAGAATCAGTGAGGGGCTTGAAATCTAATTTGCATCCTCGGTGGGGTTAAAAAGGAGTATACGATGTTAACTCACGAGTCAATTCTGGAATGTAAGCAACGTGTCGTACGCGCCATATTCGACCTGCGGAACTTCTTGAGTCGAGTGTTGATCGGGATGCTTTTGGCCTGCCTGCTACTGCTATCACCAATCTGGGCTCAAGAGGACTCGACCAGCGGCTGGCCAAGAGAGATTATCGTTCCAGAGGGGGTAGTGGTGATGTACCAGCCACAGCCCGACAAACTTGACGGCGATCGGCTTAAGGCGCGCGCGGCAGTTGCGGTTGAACTCAAGGGGTCGAGCGAACCTGTGTTTGGTGCCCTATGGCTGGAGGCGCGGCTGGACACGGATCGTGCGGAACGCACTGCTACGGTCGTGGATGTTGCGGTCACGCGGGTACGCTTCCCGGAGCAGGATGAAGCCAATGCGCAGAAATTAAAAGCCCTGCTGGAAAAAGAGATCCCCAAATGGCAGCTGCCGATCTCCCTGGACCGTCTGTCGGCAACCCTGGAGCTTGCTGAGCAGCGTGCCGAGACAGCCCAAAAAATCAACACCGATCCGCCCAAGATTCTGTTCGTACCCGAACCTGCCGTGCTGATTAGTTTAGACGGTGAACCGCGGCTGACAAAAGAAGAGAATACGGAGCTCATGCGGGTAATCAACTCCCCGTTTACGATTCTGTTCACACCCTCACAGAAAGCCTATTACCTCTATGCCGATATTGACACATGGTACACGTCCAACGACGTCCAGGGTAACTGGACGGTAAGCAAGAAAGTACCGGCGGAGGTTGCTGCCCGGGCACCTAAGATGGAGGGTGGACCTGCCGAAACAGATCAGGAAGACCATACCGGCCAACCGGGCCCACCGCCCAAGGTGATTGTCGCCACCGAGCCGACTGAACTCATTTCCAGCAACGGTAAACCGGAGTACACCCCGATCGCAGGCACCGACCTGCTTTACATGAGCAACACCGACAGTGATGTATTGCTCGCTATCAATAATCAGGAGCACTATGTCTTGCTGGCAGGACGCTGGTACGCCAGCGCCAAACTGGATGGACCGTGGCGCTATGTACAGGGAGATAAACTTCCGCCTGATTTTGCCAAAATCCCGGAGGACGCCGAGCTGGGCACCGTACTGTATGCGATACCGGGTACGGACATCGCCAAAGAAGCCGTGCTGGATGCGCAAATACCACAGACCGCGGCCGTTGATCGTAAAAAGGCCCAGTTGACGGTCGAGTATGATGGTGATCCTAAGTTCGAAAAGATTAAGGGCACTCAGATGACATACGCTGTAAATACAGCCACACCGTTGATTAACGCTAATGGCAAGTATTACGCTTGCGATCAGGCCGTCTGGTTCGTCGCCGACAAGGCCACAGGGCCCTGGCAGGTGGCGACCTCTGTTCCGGATGAAATTTATACCATACCACCGGAATCTTCCCTTTATCATGTGACCTTTGTACGCATTTATTACTTCACGGACGAAGTGGTCTATGTCGGTTACTTGCCGGGATACACCAATACTTACGTGCACAACACCACGATTGTCTACGGGACGGGCTACTGGTATCCCGGCTGGCACGGTCGTTGGTATTATCCGCGCCCGGCCACCTGGGGTTTTCATGTGCGCTGGAACCCCTGGACCGGCTTTCGCTTCGGCTTCAGTTACAGCAACGGTCCATTTCGCTTTACCATCGGCGGTGGACGCTGGTATCGCGGCGGCTGGTGGGGACCGGGGAGCTACCGGGGGTATCGGCGCGGGTATCGTCATGGATATCGCAAAGGTCGCAATGCCGGTTACCGGGCAGGTTACCGCACGGGCCGCCGCAACGCCGCGCAGCAGAACCTGTATCGAAACCAGCGCAATCAGGCGCGGACCACAAAACCCTCTGACACTGCCGGCAAGCGTGCCCAGGCCAAAGCAACGAGCAAGCGTGACAACAATGTCTTTGCAGATCGTGAAGGCAATGTCCATCGCAAGACCGATCAGGGCTGGCAGCAACGCGCCAACGAGGGTTGGAAATCCGAGAAAAAACAGGCTGCCCAGTCCCAGAAAACTGCCCAGTCAAAATCAAGCGTCAGCCACCCGAAAAAGACCCAAGAGCTCAATCGAAGTAACCGGGCTCGACAACAAGGTGACAAACGCACACGCAGTTTCAACAAAGCTCGACAGCGTGGCAGTGGAGGCCGTGGTAGCGGTGGTGGGCGTCGATAGCTGCCATGCTGAAGCGGTACTTCAAGCGGCTAACACCGGTTTCAGGAGTGGGAAAAAAAAGACAGGAGTCATGCAATGAATCAACCAGTAAAAAAAGAGGATGGCAATAAATTGAATGCAAGTCGCCGCAGGTTCCTTAAACTCGGTCTGGCAGGAGCAGGTGTTGCTGCCGTAGCCGCCGGAGGTATCACTGCAATTAAACGAATGGAAGGTATCCCACATGATGAGTTTCCTTTGCCCATTCGAGATGATTTCAAGCGTATTGACCAGCGCAATCAGATCAATGTTTTTGCCGGCAGTAAGGTGTTGAACGAAAAACACCCGGAGCGCAATCGCAGCTTCAGTGAACAGCTAAAAAAAGAGAACCCCCAGGGGTTTAAGCCGTTTCATTTTTATGAAACCAGAAGCAAATTCATGAAGAATCCTTACCGGGACACCCCCGGCTACACTCAGCTTGAAAGAGCCCTGGCGGTCGGCGGTTTTTCCAGTGCCAGGCAACAGCTTGGGGGGGGCAGCATGGAAGCGCCCAACAGGGGAGTATCCAGCTGGAAGCAGGAGATGCTTGCCAAGAACCAATACCAGTTCAATTCCCCCGGAGAAGCGGCACTGGCCGTCAAGAGTGCAGCCAGGTTATATGGTGCCTTGCGCTGCGGGATAACAAAGCGGGACAAACGCTGGGATTATGACCCCATGTATAGTGTCGGTTTGGAACGCGAACTCAGCTGGGAAAAAGATTTCCCTTTTGAACCCAAAACGGTCATCGTCATCCTGGTAGAGATGGATTACCATGCCATGGCATCCGCCCCTTCCTGGATGTCGGATGCAACCGTTGGCGACGCTTACGCCCATGCGATTAAAACCGCCGGGCAACTCACCATCTTTTTAAGACAGCTGGGCTACAAAGCAGCGGCATCTATGAATGACATGGGGATCAATGCCCCCTATGCGATTGCCGCCGGCCTGGGCGAAGGCGCCCGCAACGGCCAAATCATTACACCCAAGCAGGGACCACGTGTCCGTATCAGCAAGGTCTACACCGATTTTGAGCCTGTCGAGTACGACAAACCGCGCACCTTCGGGGTCGCCAGCTTCTGCCTGAATTGCAAGCGCTGTGCGGATTCGTGTCCGTCCAAAGCCATTATGTTTGGCGATCAATCCTGGGAGCCTACCTATTCATCTGATCCGGACTATATCTGGCATGCTTCCCGCGGAGTCCTTAAATTTCATAATGACGCCAAAAAGTGCGCGAAGTTCTGGATCGACAATGACGGTTCCTGCGGCAACTGTATTGCAGCGTGTCCCTATAACAAACCGGACTTCTGGCACCACCGACTGGTGGATGCCCAGAACGTGCTCGCCCCCGGGCCGGTGCACGCCTTTATGCGCGAAATGGACATTTTTTTCGGCTACGGCAAGATCGATGACCCGGAGAGAGTCCGCAAGTTCTGGAAAATGGGGGCCAAGATATGATGGATTTCACCTGGTATATTCTGGGGGTTTTAACCGGAGCGGTGGCCTATTCTTTGTATCTGACTTCAAAGAAAATCACCTTAAACTGGCTGTCGTGGTCCGGCCTGATTGCCGGAAGTAGTTTGATTCTTTTCAGCATTGCCTGGGCGGTGGGATCGGTGCTTGAGGGGGTGCCGCGGGCCGCCAGTATGGGAATACTTCTTTTCGGGCTAAGCGGTGTGATCATCCTTACGCTGACCGCAAAAATGCTGGCCTCCCGAAAACCAAATCGCGGTGACCGGGCAAGTGATTCTTAAAGGTATTATCTTAAAGGAGGTAAACGAATAATGGGCTTCACCTGGTATTTCCTGGGCCTGCTAACGACCGGATCGGCTATTTTTCTGCTGCATTTTTCCAAAAAATATCAGCTCAACTGGTTATCCTGGACCGGGCTGAGTCTGGGCATTGTTCTGATTCTCTTCAGTATTGCCTGGGCCGTTGGATCGGTGCTGGAAGGCGTTCCCAGGGCGGCCAGTATGGGGCTTCTATTGTTCGGTCTATCAGGTATCGTCATTTTAACGTTGGCTTTTCGATACACCTCAACCAAAAGACCGAAGATACCTCAAACTGCCGCCGAACCATCATTGCCCAGAGAGGTCGCGATTGAAATCCCACCTGAAAAGAAAGCGCCCGCCGGGAAATCCATCATTGCTCCGTATATCTCGGTCGCTGTGCGCTATGGCGCCTATGCTTCCTTGATTATCGCTCTAATTCTGGGATTGGCATCTGAAGGCAAAGATTATGAGGGCATGGTCAGGAGCAAATTCAAGGATCAGGAGCTGACCAAGGTCAACGATGAGCCGGTGGTTTTTCAACTGGGAGCAAAAGGTGACGGTTCCGGAAATTACGTCCTGATCCAGGAGGGCCAGGGCTACGGCGGGCCCTTTGTGTTAGGCATCCGCATCATGGAAGACGGCAAAGTCCATGAGATCATACCGCTGGATCACAAGGAAACCCCGGCCTTTGTCAAAAAAATTGAGGATGCTCGATACCGGGATCAATTTATCGCTAAAGATGTCGGCAATGACTTTATCGTCGGGGTGGATATCAATGCCGTCTCCGGGGCCACGGTCACCACCATGGCCGCTGCCGAAGCCATCCGCAACGGCGCTCATCTGGCTGCAGTTGAAAAGTTTAAACTCAAACCCGGGTGGAAGAAAGTTCCCTGGAAATTCGGGCTGGATGAAATTTTGATCCTGGTGTTATTTGTGCTGGCTTTTATGCCCAAAATTTACAAGGAAAAACCCTGGAAACACATTTACATGGTGGCAACCATTGCAATTGTCGGTTTTTATCTGAACGCGGCCATATCCGTGGGAAATATTGCCGGTCTGGCCCTGGGCTACATCCCCGGTATCAAAGATCACCTCATCTGGTGGATTCTGGTGGTGGGGACGGTGCTGGGCGTAATCATTTTAGGTAAAAATGTCTATTGCTATCGGGTTTGCCCGTTTCACGGAATTGAATATTTCCTGCAGAAAATCAGTGGAATGAAATTGAATCCATCACGCGTTCTGCTAAAACGGGCCCGCACAATCGTTAATTTCCTGTTATGGTTATCGTTGATAATTATTTTCCTGTCAAAACATCCGGCCTTGGGTTCTTTTGAACCCTTTGCCATGATGTTTTCGCTGAACGGTACCGGCATCCAGTGGTTCATATTGCCAGTGGCGCTTATCGGTTCCCTTTTCATGACAACCTTCTGGTGCCGGTTTTTCTGCCCCTGCGGGCAGGCGCTGACGAAGATGGTCCAATTCAGAAAAAATATCCTGAATATATTTCAACCAAAGAAGTAATTTTATAAAGGAGATCTAATGGTCTCAGACAATAGTAGCCCAGCACCAAAACAAAATTCAGATCAAAGCTCAAATTCGGCCGGAAAATATCTCGCCAACCTGCTCTACCTGGCGACAATTCTATTTGTCCTGGGGTTTATCTGGCAATCCATTGCTTCCTTTATGCTGCCTTAAAATTAATGTGGTTCCAAAAAAGTCAAAACCTTTGCTCAAGATAAAAAGAGGAAATTAAGACGCACTCAGATTCCTGTGTACCGCTCAGCAAACAAATTGTTCAAATGGCGGAAGACTTTGACCTTGATGGTATTCAAAAATTAGCAGATGACTTGGATTCATGCTAATAATCCAGATTTTTTGGATTGCGTAACGAAATGTGAAAAATTGCCGAATGATGGGTTAACGGGTATAAATACACAATACCACGTGATCCCAATTGCTTATAGATTGCGCTTACAAAGATACAATGGATGGGGCACGAGATTATAAAGACAGTTTGACACTATTTAACGTACTGCCTGAACTTTAAATTGGATACCTTCCTTTTTCTGAAGATGAGCGATGATTTCAAAAATATTTCGAGCTTGCGGATTTCCCTTAGGACCAAACATGCGCATCAGGCTTTTAGGGGATTTAGCGGTTACTATACCAAGAGCATCAAAACCGATCGTGGCGTTAATATAATCTCGCAAGATAGCCTTTCCGGTATCCACGTCACCGATCAAAAGGCATTCAATCCCTTCCTTAAGTAGTTCTTCCCGAAAAGCCGAATCGCGTGCTATCCGGTTTTTAATAGTGTCTTTAAAATCTATAGTGAGTGCCATTTTCAGTTCTCCTGACGTTTTCGTCTTTTGTATTCTTTCCAAAGCGTCTTGGCGACCTCTATGTCATTCTGCTGGCGTTTCTTCGTACCTCCACCAAGCAAGATCACGATGCTATCGCCATCACGTCCAAAATAAATGCGGTATCCGGGGCCAAAGTCAATTCGACATTCCAGGATGCCCCCTCCAATGCCTTTGGTATTTGAAAAGTTGCCTTGCTCTATCCGCACAAGGCAGTTACAATCCTTGCGGCAGCAGGTGCGTTCAAGCGATCGAACCACTTGGCGTAAGGGCTTCGATCATTGGAGTCGATATATTCCTTGATTGTGATCATTGCTTAGAAAGTAACACATATGTTACCATTGGTCAACAGTAAGTTCGTGCAGAACTTGCATAGAAAAATTCCGGAAATCATAGAAGATGTTCAATTTGTGATTCTATCTAGAGCCTCAGGGTATCATCTATCTCAAAACCTGTGATATGTCTGATCTATGTGGCCACTATTTCTTTCGTTATTGCCGGTCATTGAATTCAGCGAGGCCAGGTCGATAGCGGGCGAAGTTTCCCTAAATTTCGAATACAATTGATTTCAGTGAGAACAAATGATTTGATCGGGTCCGGCGATACCCCTCAGGCTGAGATTATGTAACAAAATCATTATTGAATATTTGCTTTGGAATTGATATCGAATGGACACGAACTATATTACCGCAAGGATTTGCTTATTGAGGCTTTACCATGCAGGATTCGCTGCAAACAATTATTGAAACGGTGCGTAACTATAAAGGGCTGCTGCGCAAGCGCCCCATCAAAGAGATCTATGAAAAGCTGGGGGTGACCGCCCAATACGGGGATCAGCTGGCCAACTACGGGGAAGACACGGCCGTTATTCCGTGGCGGGATGGTTATTTACTTCTGGCCGCCGACGGCATGATGACGCAACTATTGGTGAATGAACCCTATGCGGCGGGAAAAGCATCCGTGATGGTAACGGTGAATGATATCTACGCCATGGGGGGCAAGCCCATCGGCATGGTCAATGTCATGGCCAGCGGCGACGAGGAGCAGAGGGCCAAGATCGTTGACGGTATCGCTAACGGGTGCCGCAAGCTGAGAGTACCCATGCTCGGTGGGCATGTCCATCCGGATGCCGCTGTGGACTGCCCCGCCTTGAGTGTGGCGATTTTAGGGCAGGCCGAAAATCTTTTGCGCAGTCATTTGGCCCAATCGGGCGATGAGCTCGTTTTGGCCGTGGACTTAAGCGGGCAGGCCGGTTGCCACACCGTTCTGAGCTGGGATGCCAATTCCGGCAAAACCGCCGAAGAGCTTCTGTTTCGCCTAGCGGCCTTGCCGGTGATCGCCGACCGCAAGCTCTGTCAAGCCGCCAAGGATATCTCCAATGCCGGGATTTTGGGAACGACCGCCATAATGCTGGAGAATTCGGCTAAAGGGGGACTCATTGATTTGGACCGCATACCCCGCCCCGATGGACTGGCATTAAAAGACTGGCTGTTGAGCTTCCAGAGTTTTGGTTTTATTTTGTCGGTAAACTCACAATATACCCGGGCGGTTCTGGATGTCTTTGCGGAGCACCGGGTTACCGCGGCGCTCATCGGCAAGGTAGTTGAGGAGCCTGTGGTCCGGGTCAAAAATGGCTCTGAATCCGGAGTGTTGTTTGATTTTCGCCATGAGATGATAACCGGCATTGCCTGCCCGCGTACCGATTAATTGTAGAAATTTCGTCAAATTTAAATTATCCGTCAAAAGTTAAAGGAGATCTCGACATGAAAACAGAAGCGAACGGCATTCAGATCAATTATGAACTTTCCGGCCAAGATAGTGCCCCAGTGGTGATGCTCAGTCATTCTCTAGCGTCAAGCATGGTGATGTGGAATCCCCAGTTGGATTTGTTGGCATCTCATTTTAAGGTGTTGCGCTATGATATCCGCGGCCACGGCGGTAGCGAAGCGCCGGAAGGTGCCTATACCCTGGAATTGCTAGCCGAAGATGCCGTCGCTTTACTGGACGTGCTGGGTATCGACCGCGTGGACTTTGTCGGGTTATCCATCGGTGGTATGATCGGCCAGGGTCTTGCCTTAAATCACGGAGATAGATTAAAAAACCTTGTCCTGTGCGATACCTCGGCCATCATGCCGGATCAAGCCCAGCCCATTTTGCAGGGGCGTATTGCTGCTGCCCGCGAAGACGGCATGCCGGGTCAGGTTGACGATACCCTCGATCGCTGGTTTACACCGGGATATCTCAAAGAAAATCCGCCCGAAGTAGAGATTATTCGGAAGCAGATCCTGGCAACCCCGCTGGCGGGATATATTGGCTGCAGCCAAGCACTGCGCGGACTCAATTATCTGGACCGCTTATCGGAGATCAAGCTTCCCACCCTGATTATTGTTGGTGAAGAAGATCCCGGAACACCAGTGGCCGCTTCTGAAGCCATACAGGCACGTATTCACGGTTCTAAGTTAGTGGTACTACCCGCTGCCCGGCATTTGTCCAATATCGAACAGTCCGGGGCTTTTAACGAGGCGCTGATGGATTTTTTACTAAACTAATGATCGGGTATGAAATAAGGCAGATACGGGATGTTGTGATCTGCCTTTTCTTTTATGGGCAGACATTGACAGATGCAGTACGCAATCTTAGCTTCAAGATAGCACAAAGTGTCAAGTGAGCTAAAGCTATAAGTGATCAAATTTGGCGATTTGACAAACCAAAATCATTATTTTCGATCGGAATCTGATTTCGCATCTGAAATTACGCCTACCCCGGTATGGCTTCTCTGGTAAGGTTGACCCGGTTCAAGTGGAGCCGTCCATTACTGCTACCCTCATGTCGCTTAGCAATAATAAGTATGTTTAAATCTTTTGCGGAGTGACGTATCAAAGTATCTGTGTTTCGTTTGTTATCTGGAGTCCTTTTTTGTAGATGTCTTGATATAAATGATCATCAGAAAGAAAGGGGGAACACATGAAAAAGCAAGTCATCAATTATGAAACGCTGGTAAAAATTACCAGCGCCATTTCCGCAACGAGAGATCCGGAAGAGGTTGTCGTCTTGACGGTGGAAAGTGTCAAAACCGCCATGGATGTAAAAGGCTGCACGCTGTTTCTGATCGATCGCAAGACCGAAGAACTTAAAATTGCAGGTTCTTATGGCCTTAGCCAGAATTACCTGGACAAAGGTCCCGTCAGTTCGTTGACATCGATTGCCGAGTCCCTAAAGGAAGGACCGGTGGCTATTTATGATGTTTCCGATGATCCCAGGCTTCAGTATCCCGAGGAAGCAAAAAAAGAAGGGATCGCCTCTATCCTGTCCGTTCCGATTACCGTTCACGGACAGGTTATCGGGGCGTTGCGCGTATATACGTCCGACCCCTGGGATTTTGTCCTGGAAGACGTGAACTTTGTCCATGCCGTGGCCCAGATCGCGGGGATGGCCATCGATTTGTGCCGCCTCAACAAGGGGTATAAAAGCAGCATTGAAATCTTGAAAACGATGCGCGATCCTAAATTGTTGAAAACAAGATAAAGGAAACCGGCAATGCCTGACTTCAAAGTTTCCAATATCGAACGGGAAATGGAAGTTTACGGATATGACGCGGTTGTAAAAAGCCACTGCCGGATGTGCCACGGCGGGTGCGGGGTTCTGGTCTATACCAAAAAGGGTAAAGTGGCCAAAATCGCCGGCGACCCGGACTGCCCGATCAACCATGGCACCCTATGCAGCAAAGGACTTGCCTCTACCCAGCTGGTTTATCACCCGGATCGGTTGACTTATCCGGTGCGCAGAATCGGACCCAAGGGCAGCGGCAAATGGGAGCGTATTTCCTGGGATGAGGCCCTGGATGCCATCGCCGGGCGGATCATTGACTATAAAGAGCGATTCGGCGCAGAATCCATTGTCATGGGATACGGCACCGGCCGGGAAAACGAAGCCGTGATTTACCGCTTTGCCAACCTGCTGGGAACGCCCAATGTGCTGACAGCCGGACATTTTTGCTATGGCCCCCGGATTGCCACCAGCATCATCACCTGCGGAACCAATCCCATTGTCGATTACGAAAATGATCCCAAGTGCATCATGGTGTGGGGCAACAATCTCGTTATCAGCAACCCGGATTGTTATAAAGGTGAGCCTTTTTCCGTCAGCCTGAATGCCGGTGCGAAGCTGATTGCCGTTGATCCTCGCTTCACCCGTATCGCCGCGAGGGCCGACGTCTGGCTGCAGCTCAGACCCGGCACCGATACGGCCCTGGCGTTGGGTATGCTCAATGTGATTGTGAATGAAGAACTGTATGACAAGGAATTTGTGGCGAATCATGTATATGGGTGGGAGCCCTTTGTCAAACGGGTTAATGAGTATCCCGTGGAAAAGGTAGCAAAAATCACCTGGGTACCCCAGGATAAAATCAGAAAAGCGGCACGGTTGTTCGCCACCACCAAACCGGCCGCCGTCCAGTGGGGCGTGGCCATCGAACAACAGATAAGCTGCGCGGACAACAATCGTGCCTTGATGGCCCTGATGGGAATAACGGGAAACATCGACGTTCCCGGTGGACAGGTCTTGTTTAGTACCCCTAAAATTAGAAATGTGGGCCGGTTCGGTGCCCACAAAATGCTGCCTGATGAGCAGGTAAAAAAACGTTTGGGCGGGGAGCGTTTTCGACTGGCCGGAAATTTTGCGATCATCAATCCCAAATGCGTCTGGGATGCGATTTTAGAGGAAACGCCGTATCCGGTAAAAATGCTTTTTTTCATCAGCTCAAACCCGGTCTTGACGCGTGCCAATGCCAAAGAGGTTTACCGCGCCCTTGAGAAGGTGGATTTTATGGCGGTGGCCGACTTTTTCCTGACCCCGACGGCCGAACTGGCAGATATCGTGTTACCCGCGGCCACCTGGCTTGAGATGGATTACATCGGAGATTTCTGGAAACGACATGGCTACCTGTTGCCGCGTCGGAAGGTGGTGCAGATTGGTGAGTGCCGCTCCGATCATGAAATGCTCAATGATCTCGGCCACAGGGTAGGGCAGTCCGAGCATTGGTGGGACAGTTTTGAAGGCGGTCTCGACTATATCTTAGAACCCTCCGGGATGAAATGGCAGGACTTCAAGCGGATGGACTTCATGCGGGGGCCAGTGAAGTACCGTAAGTATCAGGAAAGAGGGTTTTCAACCCCCACCAAGAAGTTTGAGCTTTATTCAACCTTGCTCGAAAATTGGGGATACGATCCCTTACCGAAATTCCGTGAGCCCCCCGAAAGCCCCGTCAGTAAGCCGGAACGGCACAAACAGTTTCCCTATATTCTGATCACCGGTGCCCGTTTGCCCGGTTTTTTCCATTCGGAAAACCGTCAGGTACCTTGGCTGAGGGAACTTCACAAAGATCCGCTGGTGGAGATCCATCCCGAAACTGCTGAAAAAGAAGGGATCAAAGATGGTGAATGGGTCATTATCGAGTCTGTCCGGGGAAGCGTCCGGCAGCGTGCTAAACTCTATGCCGGCATCCATCCGAAGGTCGTGGCGGCACAGCATGGCTGGTGGTTTCCGGAAAAAAAAGATTCCGCCCATGGCTGGGATGCGTCCAATATCAATATTTTAACAGATAATGCCTATGAAACCTGTGATCCGGCCATGGGCGCCACCAGCGTTCGAACGCTTTTGTGTCGGATATATCCGCAGAGAAGCCGCCAATCCAAGTACTAAAAATGTCGTATTGGATATCAAAGCTTATTTGAGCATTAAGCTGCGAAAATTCCAAGCACCAAATAACAAATTACAAACAATATCAAAATTCCAATCTCCAATGATCCAAACACGTTTTGGATTTGATTCATTGTACATTGAGATTTGTTTGAAATTTGAGTTTTGTCATTTGGGATTTATGGGGACGAGCTTATGATAAAATTTAGCTTGACCATCGACAACCATTTATGCTGGGGCTGTAAAACCTGTGAAGTGGCCTGCAAACAGGAAAACCGGGTAGCGGATGGTGTTAAATTGATTTCAGTTCAGGAAAATGGCCCCACTCTAATTGACGGCAAGCTGGATTTTGCCTTTTATGTCAGCGTTTGCCGGCATTGCGATGATCCTGCGTGTGTCGAGGCTTGTCCGGAAGAAGCCATCGGCCAAAGAGAAGACGGCCTTGTTATCATTGATGATCATCTGTGTACCGGATGTCAGGCCTGTATCGAAGCGTGTCCCTACGATGCCATGACGTTTGACGAGGATAAAACCGTGACACAAAAGTGTCATCTCTGCCATCACCGGGTGGACCGGGGGCTTGTTCCCGCCTGTGCCGACAATATCTGCCCGGCGCATTGCATCTATTTCTTATCTTCAGAAACTAACCCTCTTCCGCCGGATCCACGTGAACAATGACTCTGTCGAGGGTATCCATTTCTCCTACAAGACAACGCTCCACTGCTTTGGCAATGCGGTGGCCTTCAACCACAGCCATTTGACCGTCTACGACAATATGGATTTCTACCTGATAGAAACCTCCTGAAGTTCGAACCCTGAGATCATGGGCATCCATGACTCCTTCCACAGACAGAGAACATTGCATAATCTCTTTTATTATTTCAGGCCGAGGGGCGGTGTCGGTGAATTCACGCAGGGTTTTCCATAGAATATCCAACCCGACCTTGATGATAAAGAAAGATACGATCAGAGCGGCGCAGGCGTCCAGGACGTGCCAGGAAGGCTTAATCAGCGTCCCACCAACACCCAGTAAGACCGCTATTGAGGAAAGGGCGTCCGAACGGTGATGCCATGCATTGGCCACAATCAGCTGGCTTTTTATGCGCCGTCCGATTAAAACCGTGTATCGGTACAGGGCTTCTTTTAACGCAATAGACACGCCGGCTCCAATCAGGGCAATCCCCGTGGGATGATATGCGGTGTGCCGATGGATATTCAACGCTGCATCAAATCCCAGATATACGGCCGTTCCAATGAGGGCCAGCCCGATGATGGCGGATGCCAGCGTCTCGATGCGGGCATGCCCGAAATGATGCTCTTCATCAGGGGGCTTCCGTCCAATTTTAATACCGACAAGAACCACAGCGTCGGTAAAGAGGTCGGAAATAGAGTGGACTGCATCCGCAATCAGGGCCTGACTGTCTCCGATGATACCGGCTGAGAACTTAAGCAGGATCAAGAAAATATTTACAAAAAGACCAAGTAGCGTAACCTTTTTGCCGGCCTTTACTGATGATATCTCAGATTCGGACATAAGTCTCTTACAGGACGGTTTAGTGTATGCTACTTTCTATCTTCCCCGGCCTAAGAAATCAATCTACAATCTGCTTAGATTGTCGCATGTGGGACAAATAGATCTGAGTCTAGACCTGGTTCACCGTGCTTACCGGGTTAGTTCGGTGCAGTACTACTATAAGATATTTAGGATGATTCGGCTCTATTGGATATAAGGTGTGACAGCATGACCCCATGCCTTTATGCGCGTCTAGATGTGATTTGTTTGATGCGGGCCTGAATTATTTTTTCTTCATGCTGCCGTTTTTTGCTTACCGCTTCGGTTACCTTGGCGATGATTTGATCCATGTCAACCGGTTTCATCAAGTAATCAAAGGCGCCCTGTTTCATTCCCTCAATGGCCGATGCGACATCCACGTGACCGGAAAGCATTATAACCTCCACCAGGGGATATTTTCGTTGGATCTCCGCCAGCGTTTCAATTCCGTCCATGCCCGGCATTTTGACATCCAGAATAACGACTTCGATGCTACTGTTTCTTTCAAGTACCTGCAACGCCTCTTCGCCGCTGAACGCTTTTGATGTTTCAAAATTCCTTAACTCTAAACGTTCACTGAATGTTTCAACGAAAGAGACTTCATCATCTACCAATAATACGTTTGCGATGCTCATTGACGTGTTTCCTTTTAAAAGTATTTCAGATTCGAATTTCGTTTTGAAAGTGCCTATGATAACTCCCTTCATAAGCCATCCCGCCGTGGCGGGATGAGAATTGAAAAGGTTCTACCGTTCCAGGGTGATCACAGCACATTGATCTAAATCTGAACTATGCCGGCGGCTTATGAAGGGAGTTATAAATTCATATTTTACCTTATCATATGAACCAAACCTTAAGCAAATACCAAATTTAATCCATATAAAATGCCCGCTCAACGCGCCTGCCTCTTCGCACTGCAATCACGGGGAAAAGCATATTCCGCTTTATTCAAAAATGACTTGAATTAAACAATACATTAATTTAGACTACCTAATTTAATCACAATAATATTTTAACTGTGCAAGCAATTGGTTGGAGGGTTACCGTGAGTGATTATCTTGTTAAGGAATTAATGGTGCCGCTGTCGGAATATGCAACGGTGCTGGAGGGCTCAACCCTGTTTGATGCGGTCCTGGCCCTGGAAAAGGCTCAGGAGGAGTTCGACCACACCAAATATAAGCACCGAGGTGTCTTAATTCTGGATAAAAATAAACGGGTTATTGGCAAATTAGGTCAATTGGACGTGTTGCGTGCCCTTGAACCGAAAAATGAGGACTCGGGTAAAATTAAAGAACTCAGCCAATTCGGCTTCAGTTACAATTTTGTCCACAAAATACGCAAGCAGCGGCGGCTGAAGGCAGCGCCCTTGAAGGACCTCTGCAGTAAGGCATCCAAATTAAAGGTCGAAGATTTCATGCAGGCCCCCTCGGAGGGAGAATTTATTGAAGAGGAAGCCTCTCTTGAAATGGCGATTATGCAGTTGGTGATGGGGCGGCATATATCACTGTTAGTAACCCGGGGCAAGGATATTATCGGGATATTGCGCATGACGGACGCTTTCGCGGCCGTATTCCACACCATGAAAGAATGTGAAAACTGAGTACTTGATTTTCCGACAACATATTGTCAGACAAAGCCCGAGAAGAGCCTAAGGATGCATTATGAAAGAATTGGAAAAACTACTGGAACGAATTATTCAAAGAATCAATATTAACTTGCGTGAGCTCGAGTACGACGTAAGTCCTTTTATCAAAAATCTGGTTCCACTTCATCAGATGGTCAAATTCTATGCCTTCTACGGCATTACCCCCAACCATCCCCTTGATTTGGTATTCAGACATTCCAGTCTGGCCGGAAGTTATTTTTTGGGGAAAATCCGAACCAGAAATTCGATACTTTACAAAAGTGATATCCGTGGCGACGAACTAAAACAGAAGGGTGATGTATTTCAATATCAAAAGTTTGAAATACCGATCACCAGAGATGAGGGCATTGACATCGAAGACAGTTTTCTCATCAAAACCCTGGTTCATAATTTTTCACACGATCCGGAAACCCTTGAAAAGTTTTTTATCAGAGATACCGTCTCCACCCATTACGCCAATATCCACGGCTCCCCCATCGACGGATGTTTTCTGGGACCGTTTGCCACCGTCGATCTGACAAGCATGCGTGATTGCGTTATTGGGACATTTTCTTATGTTCAGGCCGGCGAGGTCGGGCATCTTAACGTCAGCCCCGGAACTGTGTGGGTCCGCAATCCCGACGAGTTCAATTTTTTGTATCGTCATCCCCTCAACAAATTGAACCACTACATAAACTTTATTGCGGGCAGACTGCCCCAGGGGTTCCTTATGGATTTTGTGGATGACCGCAAAGAAGGCTTCCAGCGCGTTTTTAATGCGGTCAATCTTGAACAGTCCTTTCCAGTTCCCAGCAATGCCTCACTGGATCGTTATGCGGTGATCAAACCCAAGACCCACATCAGCGAGAATGTTTTGGTCGCCCAGCGTGCTTATCTACAAAATGCATGGCTCGGCAAGGGTGCCAATGCCCAGGAAAATTGTTATATCATCAATTCTCGCCTGGAAGGTTGTAATGTGACCGCTCATGGGGCGAAAATCATCGAGGCCGATCTGGGGAAAAACATATTCGTCGGATTCAATAGCTTTTTGAGGGGGCGGGCCGATAGCCGGTTGACTATCGGCAACGAGAGTATCATCATGCCCCATACCATCATCGATATTAAAAAACCATTAACCATACCGCCCGAGCATCTGGTCTGGGGTCTGATTACGAATTCGCAAGAGCTGGCATCGAACAGCATGACCCTCAAAGACTTTTCCAAAATCAATAATGGCCTGATAAAAGGCAATATGTCTTTTGAAGGAAATGGCGCCGGTTTTGTCACCGCCTTCCGCGAACGCATTCATCACATTCTCGAGGCCAACGGGGCCTTTTTTGACGGCAATAAGAACAGGGGACATGCCCAAAAGAACCAGAACATCTCCTTTAATACGATTCAGCCTTATCCAGACGGCAAATTGCAAGGGCTGTATCCGGCCATTGTGATTCAGCCTTGATCCAGGGTGATGAAACAGCAGGTAACGATGGGGTTAATTTTGCATACCCTTAAATCGGCTTATTGGGCAGTTATTGATTTTAGAATTTAGATTTTGGATTGCGGATTTGTTGTATCGCTTTGCTCTATCTTTTTTAATTGATCCGCCGGAGGCGAACCTAAAATCCAAATTCTAAAATCCAAAATCCCAAATTTATGAGGGAAAAAAGTGGGGCTCCTCACGGCACCGTCAAGACGATTTGAAATAAGTCAGCAGAGCATGAAGATTGGTCAGCGGGTGCGGCGGACAGCCTGGAATATACAGATCCACCGGCAACAGACGATCCAGGCCTTCGGTGATCTCGGAGCTTCCGCGAAACGGGCCACCGGATAGCGCGCAGCTGCCCACGGCGATAACAACTTTGGGAGCCGGCGTTGCCTCATAGGTTTGCAGCAGGGCTGTTTTCATATTCCTGGAAACGGGACCCGTTACAACGATTCCGTCGGCATGGCGCGGCGAGGCCACGAAGTTGATGCCGAAGCGGGCCAGATCGAAAAACGGCGTGGCCAGCACGTTCAAATCAGCCTCGCAGGCATTGCAGCCGGCGGCTGATACCTGGCGTAGCTGCAGGGAGCGACCGAACAGTTTTTTAAAATGTTTTTTAGCATGTTCGGCCAGGGAAGGGAGTTCACCCGCGGTCAGAAGGTAGTCTTTTTCAGCCACCGCCAGCTCAAAATCTTGGCTGAAAGACACGAACCGGCCTTCAGAAAGGCGCTCACAGGTGCCGCAGAACACACAACGCCCCAGATCGATTATTTTGCGTTCGGCATCGATGGCTTCCTGGGGACAGGTTGCCGCGCATTCGGCTGCCAAGTCGGATGAGGCCTCTGCATGGATCTGGGGCCGCCCGCGATAGCGCGCCGGCAATTCGATCGTGGTTTTTGGGTAAGCGCTGGTCCGGCAGCCCTGTTCAAATCTGTTTTTCAGCGTATTTAGCATTTTGCTTCACTTTGGTGATTTATGATTTTTAATCTTGTTTTTTTCAGGTTCCTGCTATATCGGCAAACCATTTGCCTTCTACCCCTGTAAAAACAAGCACTATAGATCAAAGCCGCAGTAGGATAGATTGTAGCTCTTGTTGTTGAGCGGGAAATCGGAGATCCCCGTATCCCTCAAGGCCATGGCCAATCCGTTCCAGTTGTGAAATGACGGATCTTTTATTTTATAGTGCAGGATTTTCCCGTCGGCATCCGTCAGCAAACAATGCGACACCTCCCCGCGCCAGGCCTCGTTGAGGGTAACAGCCAGGGACGACGGCGCCAGCTTATAACTTGTATCTTCAACACAACGGGTTTCAATCGGGCTGCTCAGCAAGGATTCAATAATTGAGATGGATTGCAGCACTTCGTCGGCCCGCACCTTGGCCCGGGCATACACGTCCCCGGTGGGTTCGGCATTCTGCGGGATATCCAGGCGGTGGTAATGCTCCGTTGGAAAATTACGCCGCACATCGTAGGGAATCCCACTGGCACGACCGGCGGGGCCCACCAGGCCCAGTTTTTCAGCGTCCGACGTGCTGACCACCCCGCAGCCTTCGAACCGTGATCGGACACTGGATGTTGCAAAAAGCAGATCGCTGACATGTTTGACCTGGGGTTTCAATTCTGTGATACGTTCGGTCAGGACGCGGCGGTCTTCATCGGTCAGCGGGAAGCGCACGCCGCCGGGTCGGACCAGGCCCTTGCCGAAACGGTTGCCGCATATCCACAGGCTCATGTTCAGAAAATCGCCGCGCATGCGGCCGCAGTAATTGGCCGGCGGTAAAAAAGCCACATCCCCGCTCAAGGCGCCGAGGTCGCCGACGTGATTGGCAATACGCTCCAGTTCCAGGCCGATCGTGCGGATAATGCGTGCGCCGGCATCGGTGTCGATGGCGGCCAGTGCTTCGACCGCCTGAGTCATGCACAGGCTGTGGCCGACGGCGGTGTCACCGGCAATGCCTTCGGCCAGAATCGGCATCCGTTTGATATCTGCGTTCAGGAATAGCTTCTCGACACCGCGATGCTGATACCCCAGTTGAATTTCCAGGTGCAGCACCCGCTCACCAATACAATTGAATCTGAAATGGCCGGGCTCGATCACACCGGCATGCACCGGGCCGACGGCAACCTCGTGAATCTCGTCGCCTTCGACGGCATAATAATCGTAATTGCCGGGGATGTCCTGACTGTAATCGTTTCCGAAAACATCCGGCAGCCCGCGTTCGTTAGCGTGATAGCGGACCATTTTTAGCCAGGGATGGCCTTCGGGACGGATGCCGAACTGTTCGGCGATCTCACGCTCGAACAGGTGGAAGGGTTCGCATTCGGACGTCAGCGATGGATAGGCTTCCGGTGCCCGGCAACCGGCCAGCAGTAGGTGGTCGGTCCGCAGGACCGCCAGCAGATTAACTTCATCTTCGTCTGGATAGGCGAAGAAATGGACAACTTTGCCGCCGTTGGCGACGATATGCAGCGCCTGACTGCGAAAATCATCAAATGCCAGATGTGGTATGCGGTCCCGGGTTACCGCCTCGCCATTACCGATCTGTATAAAATCCGTGTTCATTAAAATCTCCCGCCAATGGAATTGACTGCTTGGATAATCGTTTGGTACAGCGAATCCGGAATCCAGATACAGAGTACCAGGGAGGTCAGTAGGAGTGCATACTGCGGCCATACCATTGTGGGTCTTTCCTCCATCCGTATCGTGGCCCGGACGTCGCTGAAGGAAATCTGCATGACATGGTTGGCAAATCCGGCGAAGATCACACACAGACTCAGGATAAAAATTCCCACAGCGATGTAGTGCCCGCTACGAAAGGCGCCGATGATGATAAAGAGTTCGCCGATGAAGATCCCGAAGGGTGGAAAACCGGAAATACCGGCAAACCCTCCGAAAAAGGCCACAAAGGTCTTCGGCATTCGCCCGGCAAGTTTCCCGGTTTCTTTGATCAGCCGGCTGCCGTAGCCCAGCAGAATGTTGCCGGATGACAGAAACAGGGATGATTTAATCAGGCTGTGATGGATGAGGCACAGTATGGCGCCATAGGCTCCCAGCCCGCCAATGCCGGTGCCGAAGGCGATAATGCCCATGTTTTCGATACTCGAATAAGCCAGCAGCCGTTTGTATTCGGTTTGCTTGAGAATAAAGGTTGCTGCTACCAGAATGGATATCAGTCCCAATACAATCAGAATCGTGCCTGAAAAATGCCCCAGACCGGCAGCATGCATGATTTTATTGGTTTTGAAAATTCCCAGGTAGGCACAGTTGAGCAATACACCGGACAACAGGGCTGAGGCCGGACTGGGGGCTTCACTGTGGGCGTCGGGCAGCCAGGTATGCATCGGCGCCAGGCCCATTTTGGTACCGTAGCCCACCAGAATGAACACAAATCCGGTTTTGAGCCACAGCGGATCCAGACGTCCGGCCTCTCCGGTCAGTGCGGAAAAAGCCACCGGCACATCGACACCGCCGATATCCATGGAGAGGGTAATCAGCACTGAACCCAGAAGGGCCAGGGCGATGCCCACCGAGCAGATCAACACGTACTTCCAGGTGGCCTCGAGGGTGGCTGCGGACCGATGTGTGTATATCAAAGGTGCACTGGCGAGCGTGGTGGCCTCGATGGCAATCCACATGACCATGATATGATCCGACAGGGTCACCATGGTCATGGTGGATAAAAACAGCAGCATCGATCCGGTAAAAACGCGTTCGGAGCGGATTTCAATTTTTTTGAGATATGTCGCGGTATAAATCGAAATCAGGAAAAAAAGCAGGGATATCACCAACAGCGACAGAAGGCCTTCGGGTGTGACGGAAAAATAAGTTTCGAACAGTGCTTCCGGCCGCCGGATCCATAGATAAAGGGATAATACCAGATGAATTACCCCGGTAATTACCAGCAGGGGTCGACCGGCTGTCCGTGGAAGAAAGAAAGCCATCACGCCGGTTAACAGCGGAATCAGAAAAACGATTTCAACCATGCAATACCTATTCCTTTAAAGTTCTGAGCAGCGCCGTATCGACATCATCAAACGCCTGGTTGATATTTTGCAGAATGATGGCCATGATCATCACGCCGGCCAGCACGTCAAGGAGGATACCGAATTCAACAATATGATGGGCACGGACCGAAAAACTGGTTCCCACCAGGTAGATCCCGTTTTCCATCATGATATAACCGAGAACCATGGCAATGGCATTGCGCCGGGCCATGAGCAGAAACATACCGGCCACCAGAAGCGTAATGGCCGTGGGCAGCAGCAGAGCATTACCACTGGCCTGGGGCAGATTGAACTTCGGGCTGACGAAGGTAGCCGCAACAATCAGGGCCAGACCGGCCAGCAGGGAAGCATGATACCCGACGATGGGTTCGACTTCCCGTCGGATGGCCACTTTTTTAATCGCCTGGTAGATGAACAGGGGAATGAGGATTCCCCGGATTATCAGGGTGACCAGGGTGAACACGACGCTTCCGGCGGTCAGATCGTGGCCGATGAACAACGGCACGATGGAGACAACCACCCCCTGGAAGGCCAGCACCTTGATCAGCATGGGTAGCCGACTTGAACCGAAGGAGATCAACACCGACAGGAGTACGAGGGCCAAAATGGTATCTACAGGTTGGATCATTTTAAAAACTCCAATGTGATGACGGTTGCGAAAAAAGCCAGTGCAAAAGATGTCAGGACAAACTGGGGCACCTTGTCCATGCGATAGCGGGCCATAACCGATTCCGTGACACCGACAGCCGTGTACACCAGACCGAGCACGATAAAAAATAGAACGGTGTCCGCCGCCGGGTGTCCCAGGGTGAACGGGCAGATCAAGCGGCTGATCAGGGTCGAATAGAAGAAAAGCTTGAAAAAAGAACCCAGCTCAATGAGCGCAAAATCCGGTCCGCTGTGATCCAGCACCATGACTTCATGGATCATGGTCAGTTCCAGGTGGGTGGCCGGGTCATCCACCGGGACCCGGGAACTTTCCGTCAGCAGCACAATAAAAAAAGCGATGGTCACAAACAGTAACGGCGGACCGGCGGCTTGCCAGAGTCCGAAAGGTTGGCCATCGGCAAAATAGGCGGCCAGGCTTAGCTCGCCGGTAAGGGTGTAAAACAAAATCAGGATCATGAACAGCGTGGCCTCACAAATAATCGGAAAGTATGCTTCCCGGGCGGCACCCATGCCTTCGAAGGGAGAGGCCGTGTCCATGGCGGCGGCAATGGTGAAAAATCGGCCCAGGCCCAGCAGGTACAGCAGCAGAATTACATCCCCGTTAAATGAAAATAGCGGCGGCTGCCCGGCGACGGGCAGGAACATCAGCACCACGGTCGCCGCGCACAGTGAGACCATGGGGCCCAGCTTAAAAATGAGGGTAGTGCTGGTGCTGTAGACCGATCCCTTTTGGAAAAGCTTAATCAGGGTGTAGTAATTGATCAGCAACGGCGATCCTTTGCGGCCGCCGAAAAACGCCTTGACTTTCAGGATCCACGCTGAATACAGCGGTGCCAGAAGCATGGCCAGGATTAGGAAAATAATGGATTTCATCATTCGTTTTTATCCCATATGAAACTTATCTTATGTGTATATGTCAGACCGAGTTAATCGCGGTTGAAAACCGCTCCCACCATAAAAAATAGCCCTTGTAAGACTACAAAGTTCCTTTCTCTATTAGACTGGCCGCTTTTCAGGCCAGCGGTGGTGCTCGTATGAAACTCCGCCTGGCCTGAACAGTAAAAGTATTGAACGTTGAACATCCAACATCCAACGTCGAACGTCCAATGTGGATTCGCTTTGCTCAGTCTTTATTTTAAATAGACAGAATACATTATTCGATGTTGGACGTTCGATGTTCGATGTTCATCTTTTAGTCAACCCTGAACCTTGAGCCTTAAACCCTGAACCTCTCCCTATACAAAAAACAGCAGCACCACAATCGCCA